>Ga0160460_100173_pt1 | contig 71893 bp, 60 predicted proteins | sample HID1973M_E6MG_FD_108238 | JGI IMG/M metagenome (GOLD analysis project Ga0160460, IMG submission 108238) | Enriched mosquito-associated microbial communities from UW Madison campus, WI, USA - HID1973M_E6 MG | ecosystem: Host-associated > Arthropoda: Insects > Digestive system > Unclassified ... | reverse complement strand
CGTCACCGACATCATGGCCGAGATCTCCGCCGCCTCGCAGGAACAGTCCGCCGGCATCGAGCAGGTCAACCAGACCGTGGTGCAGATGGACGAGACCACCCAGCAGAACGCCGCGCTGGTCGAGGAAGCCACCGCCGCCGCGCGCGCCATGGAAGAACAGGCAACCGTGCTGGCCGAGGCGGTCAGCGTGTTCAGGCTGCAGGCCGCCCCACAGCGGCGCAGGCCGCCGATGACCCGGGTGGCCTGAAACCGGAAAAAAAGCCCGGCCGCCCCTCCGCAGGCCGGGCCACCACGGACGCCGGCCGCGATCACGGCCGGAACCCGGGCCTTCAATGAGCGGGAGGGGGCGCCTCGCCGGCGGGCGGGGCGGGCCGCTCGATGCCCTTCTCCTTCAGGCACGCGTCCATCCGCGTGCGCTGTTCGGGCGAAGGCGGGCCGTGATCGTCAGGCAGGTCGAGCGTGGCGCGACAAGCCTGGAGCGCGGCATCGAAAGCAGGATCACGCGGCGGCGGCGGCGGGAGTGGCTGAACGCCCTTGGCGCGCAGGCAGGCATCCAGTGCATTCCGGTCCGCCGGCGACAGGCGCGGAGGCGCCGGCCTGGCGCCCGGATCAGGCCGCGGCTCGCCGAGCGTTTCCATGCAGTCGTGCATCGCGGCGAAGACCGCCGGATCGCGCGGCGGGCCGTCGTGTGGATGATGCGGCGGCGGCGGCGGCGGCGCCTGGCGCGGGCATAGGTTGCTGCAACCGCTCAGCGCAGCGGCCATGAGCAGCAACAGGCCGGCGCGCCGCCCGGTAGCGGTGATGGTGGGCATCGTCATTCAGGTTCCCTCGTTGCAGTCCAATCAGCCGGCGGATGCTGCCCGCAGGCCGTGTCCCCGGTGTGGCGGCATGCGCCGCGGGCCGGCATCGCGTGCCCGGGCCCGTCCCCGGGGCGGCAGCATCGGCGCGTGCCGTCACCGCGGTTTGCCCCGGGATCACCCCCCCGGCCATCGGCTGACAAATGCTGACAAGAAGCCCCCGGGGGCACTCCGTATGATGGGATTTCCCCCGCCCAGGCCGCCTCATGGCGGCGCCCGTCCCCCCGAGACGCCCATGCCCGCTTCCATCCTGGTGGTCGATGATGACCCCGACCTGCGCCGACTGATCGGCCATTTCCTCGGCGAACACGGCTATGCCGTGCGCACCGCCGAGAACGTCAACGACATGCGCCAGGCGATGAGCCAGCAGCGCGCCGACCTGGTCATCCTCGACGTGATGATGCCGGGCGAAGACGGCCTCAGCGCCGCGCGCCAGCTGGCCAACGAACGCGGTGGTCCGTCGGTGATCATGCTCAGCGCGCTGGGCGACGACACCGATCGCATCATCGGCCTGGAGGTCGGCGCCGACGATTACCTCGCCAAGCCCTGCAATCCACGCGAGCTGCTGGCACGCGTGCGCGCCCTGCTGCGACGCAGCCAGCTGCAGGCGGAGATGTCGGACCACCGCGGCAATGTCTACGAATTCGCCGGTTGGCGCCTGGACGTCATGCGCCGTGACCTGCGCGATCCCACCGGCGTGTTCATCCACCTGTCCGATGGCGAGTTCGGCCTGCTGCGCACCTTCGTCGAGCACCCGCAGCGCGTGCTCAGCCGCGACCAGCTGCTCGACCTGGCACGTGGCCGCGACACCGATGTATACGACCGCGCCATCGACAGCCAGATCAGCCGCCTGCGCCGCAAGATCAACGAGCGCGTGCACACCGAGATGATCCGCACCGTGCGCAACGAGGGCTACATGCTGCTGCCGAACGTGGCACGACTGTGAGCACGCCACGGCCGCGCAGGCGGCTGTCGATCTTCGTCCGCACCTTCCTGCTGCTGCTCGGCGCGCTGGTCGTCGCGCAGGGCCTGGGCGTGGCGTTGCTGCTGCTGCGCACGCCGATCTTCGATGCGCCGGTCCACCCGCCGGAAGTGATCGCCCTGCTCGGCACCGACATGCCCGCCGCGGACGCCAGGCTGAAGGTGCACGTCCAGGCCGGCATGCCGCAGCCCGAGGCCGGCCAGCAGCGCGATCCGCGCATCGAATCGGTGATGGCGCGCTGGCTCGGCGTGTCGGCCGACCACGTGCGCTTCTACCGTGGCCTCGGCGAACCGGTCGATCGCCCCGGCTTCACCCCACCCCCGTTCCCCGTCCACGACGCCGGTCGCGACGGCGCGCCGGGCGTGCCGCTGCCTCCCGTGGCAAGCCAGGACGTCGTCCCCGGCAACGCGACCGGCGACATGCCGCGGTCGCAACTGCCCGGCGATTTCCCGCCCATGCCACCGCAGGGCTTCGACGGCCGCTTCGGGCCGCCCGGTGACCTGCAGCCCGGCAGCTGGCGGCGCGGTCCCGGCTTCGATTTCATCGCCGGCAAGAACCAGCTCGACGGCTTCACCGCGGCGTTGCGCCAGTCCGATGGCCGCTGGCGCGTGGTGGCCTCGCCCGGCCGTCGCCTGAGCGGCGCCTTCAAGCTGCAGGTCGCCCTGCTGTTCGGCGCCGGCCTGCTGCTGGTGCTGCCGCTGGCCTGGTGGTTCTCGCATGCGCTGTCGGCACCGATCCGGCGCTTTTCCGAGGCGGCCGATCGCCTCGGCCGCCACCCGGACGCCGCGCCGCTGCCACGCCAGGGACCGACCGAGCTGGCGCAGGCGGTGGACTCGTTCAATACCATGCAGGCGCGCTTGAACCGCATGGTCCACGAGCGCACCCAGATGGTGGCGGCGATCGCCCACGACCTGCGCACGCCGCTGGCACGCCTGGCCTTCCGCATGGAGGCAGCGCCGGCGCCGCTGCGCGAACGCGGGCTGGCCGACATCGACGAGATGAAGTCGATGATCAGCGCGGCGCTGGATTTCATCCGCAACGCCCAGCATCCCGGTCCGCGCGCACCGCTGGATTTCCGCCTGCTGGTCGAGGGCGTGGTGGACGACCTGGTCGATGTCGGCGCCGATGCCATGCTGCTGCCGGGGTCCTCGGTGGTGCTGGAGGGTGACCCCGGCGCGCTGCGGCGGATGGTCGCCAACCTGTGCGAAAACGCGCTGAAGTACGGCGGCAACGTCCGCGTGGACCTGCATCGCGACGGCGATGGCTGCGTGCTGTGGATCGACGACGATGGTCCGGGCATCGATCCCGCCCAGCGCGAGCAGCTGCTGCTGCCGTTCGTGCGCGGGGAATCCTCGCGCAACCGCGATACCGGCGGCATCGGGCTGGGACTGGCCGTCGCCAACGGCGTGGCCACCGCGCACGGCGGCGAGCTCGCGCTCGACAACCGTGCCGAGGGCGGGTTGCGGGTGTCGGTGCGCCTGCCCTGCATGCCGGTCGCACCGGTCACGCGCAAGGGCGCGGCGCTGCCTCAGTAGGCGAACTCGGTGAAGACCGGGTCCACGCTGCCGTTCCAGCGCCCATGGAACAGCTCGAGCTTGCGCTCGGCCGGGGTCCGGCCGCTGTCGACGATCTCGCGCAGCACGTCCAGGAACGGGCTTTCGTCCTGGCCGTCGGCATTGCGGCGCGCGCGCCGACGCAGGCCGGCGATGGCGATTTCCAGCGCGCGGCTGGCCAGGTCGCGGACCGTGCCGCTGCGGAACGGCAGGCCCAGCGCCTGACGCGGCACGCCGTCGCGCAGCGCATGACGCTCGGCCAGGCTGAAATCCTTCACCAGGTCCCAGGCGGCATCGAGCGCGGCGTCGTCATACAGCAGGCCAACCCAGAACGCCGGCAACGCGCACAACCGTGCCCACGACCCGGCATCGGCGCCGCGCATTTCCAGGTACTTCTTCAACCGCACTTCCGGGAAGGCGGTGGTCATGTGGTCGGACCAGTCGCGCAGCGTCGGCAGCGCGCCGGGCAGCACCGGCAGGCGGCCACGCAGGAAGTCGCGGAAGCTCTGCCCGCTGGCATCGTGGTAGGTGCCGTCGCGGTAGGAGAAGTACATCGGCACGTCGAGCAGGTAGTCGACATAGCGCTCGTAGCCGAAGCCGTCCTCGAAAACGAAGTCGAGCATGCCGGTGCGATCGGCGTCGGTATCGGTCCAGATGTGCGAGCGGTAGCTGAGGTAGCCGTTGGGCTTGCCTTCGGTGAACGGCGAATCGGCGAACAGCGCGGTGGCGATCGGCTGCAGCGCGAGCGAGACGCGGAACTTCTTCACCATGTCCGCTTCGCTGGCGTAATCCAGGTTGACCTGCACGGTGCAGGTACGGGTCATCATGTCCAGGCCGAGCTGGCCGACCTTGGGCATGTAGGCGCGCATGATCCGGTAGCGGCCCTTGGGCATCCATGGCATCTCGTCGCGGCGCCACTTCGGCTGGAAGCCCATGCCGAGGAAGCCCAGCTGCAGCTCGCCGGCCACTTCGGCCACTTCGGCCAGGTGGGTACCGGTCTCCACGCAGGTCTGGTGGATGTCTTCCACCGCCGCGCCTGACAGTTCCAGCTGGCCGGCCGGCTCCAGCGTCACCGAGGCGCCATCGCGCAGCAGCGCGATCGTGCGCCCGTGCTCGAGCTGTGGCTGCCAGCCGAAGCGGGTCAACCCCTGCAGCAGCGCCTCGATGCCGCGCTCGCCGTCGAAACCGGGCGGGCGCAGGTCATCCAGGCGGAAACCGAACTTCTCGTGCTCGGTACCGATGCGCCACTGCGCCGCGGGCTTCTCGCCCGAGGCGAGGACCTCGACGAGCTGGTGGCGGTCGGTGATCGGCGTGTCGGCGACGTGGCTGGGGCTCGACAAGGGCGGGCTCGCTGGATGAAGGTAGCTGGACATGTGGCCGTGGCGCTGGCCGCACAAGGGCTCGCACTATAGCCTGCCACCCGTGCCGGCTACGTTGCGGTACTGGCGTTACACCTTTCCGCCCGCGCCGGCATGACAACGCCGCCAGGCACTTGCGCCGGCCGACCTGCCAGCGAGGACACCATGACACGCCATGCACCGCCCCATCCGAGCCGCCACCCCGAAGTCCATCGCTCCGACCGCGTCGGCTGGCTGCGGGCGGCGGTGCTCGGCGCCAACGACGGCATCGTCTCGGTGGCCGGCGTGGTGGTCGGCGTGGCCGCCAGCGGCATGCAGTCGCAAGGCGTGCTGGCAGCCGGCATCGCGGCCACGGTGGCCGGCGCGATGTCGATGGCGGCCGGCGAGTATGTCTCCGTGCAATCCCAGGCCGACACCGAGGCGGCCGACCTGGCGGTCGAGCGGCGCGAGCTGCACGAGGATCCCCACAACGAGCTGGAAGAGCTTGCGGCGATCTACCGCCAGCGCGGACTGGCGCCGGCGCTGGCGCGCGAGGTCGCCGTGCAGTTGACCGCGCACGACGCGCTGGCCGCACATGCCCGCGACGAGCTCGGCATCACCGACACCCTGCGCGCGCGACCGCTGCAGGCCGCGCTCGCCTCGGCCTCGGCGTTCTGCGTCGGCGCCGCGCTGCCGATGGGCGCCGCGCTGCTGGCACCGGCGCCACGGGTGGCCCTGGTCACCACCGTGGCCACCCTGTTCGGGCTGTCGATCACCGGCGCCTGGGCCGCGGCGATGGGCGGCGCGGCGCCCCTGCGCGGCGCGCTGCGGGTGACCTTCTGGGGCGCGGCGGCCATGGCGGCGGCCAACCTGATCGGCCGCCTGTTCGACGTGGCGGTCTGAGCGCACGGACAATGCCGGCATGAACCTGCCCACTTCTCCGCTCACCTCCGCGCTGGCACGCCTGTCGCAGCTGGCCGACTGCGCGCGCAGCGAGGGCTTTGCCTGCGTCAGCGCGCGGCATGAGCATGGCGCGCAGTCGGTGGACATCGAACGACCGCAGCTGGCGATCCTGCTGCAGGGGCGCAAGCAGGTGCACGGCCCGGGCGGCAGCACCTGGCTGCAGCCGGGCGACGTGCTGCTGGTGAGCCGCGCCTGCCGGATCGACGTGGTCAACGTCCCGGACCCGCACAGCGGGCTGTACCAGACGGTGATCGTGCCGCTGTGCGACGAGGTGCTCGGGGCGGCGCGCAGCCTGTGGCGCGAACCGCTGCCGGCCGCGGGCGAAGCCTTCGCCGTGCTCGAACTGGCGCCGCTGGCCGCGCAGCTGGAACAGTGGCAGGGCGCGTTGACCCAGGCACATTACGCCGAGGCCCGCCTGGCACTGGTGGCGCTGGTGCTGGAGTGCTGCCGGCGTGGCCACGGCGACCTGCTCCTGCCGCCCGAACCCAGCTTCGCCACCGAACTGCGCGGCCTGGTCGCCGCCCAGCCCGCGCGTGACTGGCAGTCGCGCGATTTCGAGGACGCCTTCGGGATCAGCGGGGCGACCCTGCGCCGGCGCCTGGCCGGCGAACGCACCAGCCTGCGCACGCTGGTCACCGACGCACGCCTGGCCCAGGCGATGGCCCTGCTCTACACCACCCGGCTACCGCTGAAGACGGTGGCCGCGCGCGTGGGATACCGCTCTGCCGGCAGCTTCAGCCAGCGCTTCCAGGCGCGTTACGGGCTGGATCCGGCCTCGATCGGCAATGCCGCGCGCGCCGGCGATTGAGCGTTGCGCGACGCAGATTGAGCGGTTGCGGCGCGGCACCGCGCCCACCATGAAGTCCCCGCGGCGCCGCCGCCCACCGAGATCCGTCGATGAAATCCCTCCTGCCGGCCACCTTGTTGCTGTTGGCCATGGCGATCGCGCCGCTGGCCCGTGCCGAAGCCCCACCGCCGCCCGACGCCCAGGTCCCCGGCGTCTATCGGCAGCAGCTCGGCGAGCTGCGCATCACCGCGCTGTTCGATGGCACCGTGGCGCTGTCGCGCCAGGAACTGGTCGGGGTCGATCCGGCCCAGGTCACCCGCCTGCTTGACCACCGCTACGTGCCCGAGGACCCCAAGGGCCTGCAGACCGCGGTCAACGCCTATCTCATCCAGCACGGACGCCACCTGACCCTGGTCGATACCGGTACCGCGCAGTGCTTCGGCCCGGGCCTGGGCCAGGTCCTGGCGAACCTGCGCGCGGCCGGCTACGCGCCGGACCAGGTCGACGACGTCCTGCTCACCCATGCCCATCCGGACCACCTGTGCGGCCTGCTCGACGCACAGGGCAAGGCCGCCTACCCGAACGCGACCGTGTGGCTTTCGCGCGCGGATGCCGACTACTGGCTGGACCCGGCCTCGGCGGCCAGCGCCCCTGAATTCCTGCGCTTCGCCTTCCCGCTGGCGCGCCAGGCCGTGGCGCCATATGGCCAGCGCCTGCGTCGCTTCGCGCCCGGCGATGCGCTGCCCGACGGCGTGGTCGCGCTGGACTCGCACGGGCATACCCCGGGCCATGTGTCCTACCTGTTCGACGCCGGCACGGCCGGCAAGCTGCTGGTCTGGGGCGACGTGGTGCACTACCACGCGGTGCAGTTCGCCCGCCCGGACGCCAGTTACGAGGCCGACAGCGACCGCGTGGCGGCGATCGCCTCGCGTCGCCGCCTGCTGGCCGACGCCGCCGCCGGCGGCTGGTGGGTGGCCGGTGCGCACCTGCCGTTCCCCGGCCTGGGCCACGTGCGCCCGGAAGGCGAGGCCTATGCCTGGGTGCCTGGCGAGTTCGCGCCGCTGCCGGCGGAGAAGTAAGCGACCGGCCCCGTGCTTCGGGCCCGGATGACATCAACCCGGCCCGGCGGCATCGCCGTCGTGGCCGGGATCGCGATACCGGCGCCGGTCAGGCCGCCGGCGCGGCGCCGGTCTCGCCCAGGCCCAGCCAGTCGCCGACGATGCCGCGCAGTTCGTCCACGCCCTGGCGCGACTCGCTGGAATAGACCTGCACGCTGACGCTGTCGGCCCACAGCGACTGCAGTTCCTTGCGGACCTTCTGCAGCGACTGCCCCTGCTGGCCGCGGCCGAGCTTGTCGGCCTTGGTCAGCAGGGCATGCGCCGGCAGGCCGCGCTCGACCGCGTAGCCGAGCATCTGCTTGTCGTAATCCTTGAGCGGATGGCGGATGTCCATCACCACCACCAGCCCGCGCAGGGCCTCGCGGGTACGGAAGTACTTGTCGATGAAGGCCTGCCAGTGCGCCTGCAGGTCCTGCGGCACCTTGGCGTAGCCATAGCCGGGCAGGTCGACCAGGTAGCGCTCCGGCTGCACCTGGAAGTACACCAGCTGCTGGGTGCGGCCCGGGGTCTTGGACACCCTGGCCAGCGAATTCTGCCGGGTCAGGGCGTTGAGGGCGCTGGACTTGCCCGCGTTGGAGCGTCCGGCGAAGGCGACCTCGTAACCGCCGTCGTCCGGCAGCTGCCGGGCGTTGTGGGCGGAAAGCAGGTACTGGGCACGTTCGATGAGTTGCGACATGCGTCTAGGATCTCACGTCCTGCCCCCTTGCGGCCTTGCTGCGGTGTTCGTTGACCGCCGCGCGAAGGGCCAGTGATAATCCGGTGACCTGCGGCCCCCACCCGCCCAACGCAGAAGTCCAGGTCCATAACGGAGCTCTAGCTGATGCGCCACGCTCGCGTTCTTGCTTTTGCCGCACTTGTCGTTCCGGTCATCGCCGCAGTCGCCTTCGCCCAGACCTCGGTCGTTCCGGTCCCGGACAACGCACCGGTACGGGTGAGGCCGCTGGAAATCGATCTGTCCAAGACCCATTGGGGCGACGCCAAGGCCGGGCAGGCCAAGGCCGCCGCCTGCGCCGCCTGCCATGGGCCGGACGGCAACCCCTCGGTCGACATCTATCCGCGCATCGCTGGCCAGAGCGAGCGCTACATCGCCCAGCAGATGGCCCTGATCGCCAATGGCCAGCGCAGCGCCGGTGCGGTCGCGGCGATGGTCCCGTTCGTCCAGGACCTCACCGCGCAGGACATGCGCGACATCGGTGCCTACTTCGCCACGCAGAAGTCCGGCGCCGGGCTGGCCGACGACTCGCTGGTCACCGAAGGTCCCTACAAGGACATGAAGTTCTACGAGATCGGCCAGCGGCTGTACCGCGGCGGCGACAGCGCGCGTGGCATCCCGGCCTGCATGGCGTGCCACGGGCCCACCGGCGCCGGCAACCCGGGCCCGGCGTTCCCGCACGTGGGCGGCCAGCACGCCGACTACATCGCCCGGCGCCTGCAGGAATACCAGGCCGGGACGACGCAGGAGACCGATCCGCGCCTGTTCCATATCATGGCCACCGTCGCCAAGCCGCTGACCGCGCAGGAAATCCAGGCGCTGGCCAGCTACATCCAGGGCCTGCATGACCGCGACGACGACGAAGCCGCCGCGAGCGTGGCCCAGGCGGGTCCGCCGAAGTCCTGAACCTGCGGCCGCCACGGCGGTCGAAGCAGGCGTTGTCCCACCACGCCGGTCCCCAGACCGGCGTTTGTTTTTCAAATGGAGCCCAGTTGAGATGAAGCTGATTCACCGCGTCCTTGTCGCCCTGCTGGCGCTGGCACCGCTGGCGGCGACCGCCGCCCCCGCCGCCGATCTCGTTCCCGGCGTGGACTACGCCGAAATCGAGAACGGCCTGCCTTACGCGCCGCTGGCCGGGAAGGTCGAGGTGGTGGAGGTGTTCGGCTATACCTGCCCGCACTGTGCCCACTTCGAGCCGATGCTCGAAGCCTGGGTCGCCAAGCTGCCCAGGAGCGTGCGCTTCACCCCGGTGCCGGCCACCTTCGGCGGCAACTGGGACGCCTATGCGCGTGCCTACCTCGCCGCCGACGAACTCGGCGTGGCCAAGCGCAGCCACGCGGCGATGTTCCAGGCCCTGCACGTGACGCAGAGCCTGCCGCTGCAGAACGTCAGCCCGCAGGAACTGGCCCAGTTCTATGCCGGCTACGGCGTGGACCCGGAACGCTACATCACGGCGCTGAAGAGCGATGCGGTCCAGATGCGGATGAAGGCGGCCCAGGCCTTCGTGGCACGCGAGCAGGTGCCGGGCACGCCGGCACTGATCGTCAACGGCCGCTACCTGGTCCGCGGCGCCAACTTCGAGCAGCTGCTGCGCAACGCCGACACCCTGATCGCACGTGAACTGGCAGGCGCCAAGGCCCGCTGACCGGCGCTTCAGCCTTCCTTGACCGGCGGCCGTGCGATCATGTCCCACGGCCCCGCCCACCCGAATTCCGTTGGAGATCCACCCCGATGAAGACCCGTTTCGCCCTGGCCCTCACGGCCCTCCTGCCCATCCTGCTCGTCGCCTGCAAGGCCCAGGACGGCAGCGCCGACACCACCGCCGCAGCGCCCGCCACCCCGGCCGCCGAACCCGCCGCCCCGGCTGAAGCACCCGCCCCGGCCACGCCCGCCACGCCCGCCACGCCCGCCACCCCCGATGGCAGCGCCGCCGCCGAAGCCGGCGCGCCGAGCGCGGCCACCACCGAGCCGGGCCACCAGCCGCCGCCGGCCAGCGCCCAGCCGCCGAGCGGCCCGGCACCGGTCGAAGGCACCGACTACCTGGTCATCGAAGGCGGCCAGCCGTACCAGCAGGCAGCCGGCAAGATCGAGGTGGCCGAGGTGTTCGGTTACGTCTGCCCGGCCTGCTTCCGCTTCCAGCCGCTGATCGGACCGTGGAAGGCCGGCCTGCCGTCGGACGTGCAGTTCGTCTACGTGCCGGCGATGTTCGGTGGCACCTGGGATGACTACGCGCGCGCCTTCTACGCCGCCGAGACCCTGGGCGTGCAGGAGAAGACCCACGATGCGCTGTACAACGCCATCCACGTCGAGCAGAGCCTGAAGGGCGAGCGCGGCCGCGACTCGGTCGAGGACATCGCCAGGTTCTATGCCAAGTACGGCGTGGATCCGAAGCAGTTCGCCGACACCATGGGCAGCTTCGGCGTCGCCGCCAAGACCAACCGCGCCAAGCAGTTCGCCACGCGCAGCAAGATCTCCGGCACGCCTTCGCTGATCATCAACGGCAAGTACCTGGTCAAGGGCACCAGCTACCAGGACATGCTGCGCATCGCCGACCACCTGATCGCGCGCGAGCGCGCTGCAGGGCAGCACTAAGCGCCTGCGATCGTGTCCGGAACTTCCCCCACTCCGACGCGCACCCTGCGGCTGCTGACGGCCAACATCCAGGCCGGCAGCAGCACGCGACGCTACAGCGACTACGTGACCCGCAGCTGGTCGCATGCGCTGCCGATGGGGCGCAAGCGCTCCAGCCTGGACACCATCGCCAAGCTGGCCGGTGATCGCGACATCGTCGGCCTGAACGAATCGGACCCGGGCAGCCTGCGCTCGGGTTTCACCAACCAGACCCACTACCTGGCCGAACGCGCCGGCTTCCACTACTGGAGCCACCAGCCGAACCGTCGGATGGGCGGCGTGGCCTCCAGCGCCAACGGCCTGCTCAGCAAGCTGGAACCGGTCGAGGTCCAGGACCACGCCCTGCCCGGCCGGATCGGCGGCCGCGGCGTGCTGCTGGCCAAGTTCGGCGATGGCGCCGAAGGCCTGGCGGTGGCGGTGGCGCACCTCTCGCTGGGCGCCAACTCGCGGATGTCGCAGCTGGACTTCATCGCCGAGCTGCTCTCCGACCACCCCAATGCGGTGCTGATGGGCGACTTCAACTGCGTCGCCGACCGCCCTGAGATGCAGCTGCTCTACCGCAAGACCCGCCTGCAGCCGCCGACGTCGGCGGTGCCGACCTTCCCCAGCTGGCGCCCGGAACGGGCGATCGACCACATCCTGGTCAGCGACGGCCTGTCCATCGGCAACACCGAGGCGATCCCGGCCGCGTTCTCCGACCATCTGGCGATCGGCATGGAGCTGAAGGTTCCGGAGACGCTGCTGAAGTCGTGACGCGGCCGCTGCGTGGCTGTTTCCCCAAAATCCTGCTGCGCAGAATCCTGCCCCGCCCAGGGCTTGCCTGTCCCCGGCTGTTGGCGCGCTCCCTTTGACTGAGGTTCTTCACCGATCTGTGGGGAGGGGATGGGTTGCGGCCTGGCGGCCGCTGGGGCCTTGGTTTTCCGCTGGCGCTGGGTTGGCTGGCCTTCGTTTGGTTCAGGGCTGGGTGGGTGGGTGGGTGTGGGTGTGGGTGTGGGTGTGGGTGTGGGTGTGGGTGTGGGTGGGTCGCGGGCGTTGGGGCGCGATGCCTGCCGCCGCTCATGTCCCCCGGTCCCGGCCCTGCGGGCCGGAACCTCCTCCTTTACTTCCCGTCAGCAGGCATCGCACCCCAACGCTTCATCCACAACGATCGCCGAACCGAAAGCAGAAGCGAGAAGCGAAAAGCGAAAAGCGAGAAGCGGGAAGCGGGAAGCGGGAAGCGGGAAGCGGGAGATGGTGATGAGTGAGATGAGTGTGGGGATTGATTCCAGCGCTCCCGATCCCACCCGGACCTATCCGGACCTACCAGCCCCTGGCTTCGAGGGATCGCCACAAGCCGCGCAGCGGGCGTCCCGCTTTTTCCATCCCCTCCCCACTTCACTCGCTCTGCTTTTCGTTCCGTGGCCATTGGCCCCGGGGTGGCGGGGTGCGCTGCCTGCTGACGGGAAGTAAAGGAGGAGGCTTGGGCCGTAGGCCCGAGCCGGGGGACATGAGCGGCAGCAGGCAGCGCACCCTGCCGCCCGCGACCGAGTAACCCCCTGCGGCTTTCCGCGACACAACATCACCTGGATCGCGCAATCCCAGAACAACCGACCCCATCGAAGGCCAGCCAAGCCCCAGCCAGCGCAAAACCAAAGCCGCAGCGGCCGCCAGGCCGCAACTCAGAACCGCAGGTCGGCGCGCATGTACCAGTAGCGACCGCCGGGGATGTCGTAGGTCGACGCGTCGTAGCCGTTGAGTGAACACGACAGACAGATCGGCGGATCCTTGTCGAACACATTGTTGATGCCTACCGACAGCTGCAGCCCGGACATCCACTCCACGCGGTAGCCCGCCTGCACGTCGCTGTACGTCACCGAGCCCATGTCATGGCGGTCGGCCACCGGATCCGGGCACACCGGGAAATCCACCGCGTTGCCGCAGGATTCGCGCAGGCCGGAAATGTGCCGCATGCGCCAGGTCGCGTTCCACGCGCCGAGGTTCCAGTCCAGCGCCAGGTTGCTGCTCCACTCCGGGATCGCGCTGTCGTTGACCTCCATCCCCGGCCGCTGCGGCTGGCGCTGGCCTTCCGCGCCGGTGGCTTCGTAGCGGCCGACGAAGGTGTTCTGCCAGGACAGCTTGAAGCGACCCAGGGTGGAGATCGGCAACGTCCAGAACACGTCCACGTCCCAGCCATCGGTCTTGATCGAACCCAGGTTGGTCAGCCGGTTGTTGAAGCCGTTGATGCCGCCGGTGGCCGCGCGGGAGATGCCCTCGCAATATTCCGCCGCCAGCGTCTGCACGCACAGGTCGAGCTGGGTCTGCGCGTCGATGGCCTGGATCGCGTCGTCGACGTGGTGGCGATAGAACGTCGCCTCGATGTCGAATCGATCGGCCCAGGCGACATCGTTGCCGAACCAGGGGCTCCACACGAAGCCGGCGGTGAAGCTGCGCGCCTGTTCGGGCTGCAGGTCGCGGTTGCCACCGGTGGTCACCGAGATCTGCGGATTGGCTTGCTGGTATCCGGCCGGCACGCCGAGCGCGGCGCAATGGGCCGCGTTGTTGCCGTCCGAACACGGGTCCACCAGCACCAGGTCGGCGCGCGCCGCCGAGCCATACAGTTCGCCGATCGTGGGCGCGCGGAAACCTTCGGCCCAACTGGTGCGCAGGACGAGTTCCTCGCTGACCTGCCAGCGCAGGCCGTACTTGGGGGTGAACTCCCCGCCGAAGGTCGAGTAGTCGGAATAGCGTCCGGCCAGGCTGAGGTCGAGGCGGTCGCCGAACTTCGATTCGGACAGCAGCGGCACATTCAGTTCGACGTAGGCCTCGTTGACGTCGTAGCTGCCCGAGGTCGGCTGCGAGGGTACGCCGTTGTAATGGCCCTCCACCGTCAGCGGATCGGGCTGGTACCAGCCCTCGTAGCGACGATGCTCCACCCCGGTGGCGAAGGACACCGCGCCGGCCGGCAGCTGGAACAGCTCGCTGCTGAGGTTGGCGCTGAACAGGCCCAGCTCGTTCTGGCTGCGGTCGTGCACCACCGGCTGGATCCAGCGCAGCATCTCCGGGGTGATGCTGCCGGCGCCGCCGAAGATGTCCAGCGGCACGCAGCCAGCCACCGCGGCGCACGCGGCCGGATCACCCAGCGCCAGGGCGATGTTGTAGATGTCGTAGCTGCCGGTGTTGGTCTGCTCGGCCTTGCTGCGGCTGTACATCGCGTTGACGTCCCAGTACCAGGTACGCCAGGAGGTCTCGAAGGTACCGATCAGCCCGGTGGCGAAGTAGTCGGTGTCCACGCGCTGCTCGAACACGCGCGGGCCGCCCTCGACGGGCCGCCGGCCGACCAGCACCAGGTTGCTCGATGAATCCAGGTCGAAGCCGAACGGGTTGTACGGGTTGGCCGCGGAGATGACGATGTTGTCGGCCAGCGGATTGCCGGTGCCGGCCTCGGGCCCGAGGAAGATCGGCTCGGGCGCGGACTGGTTGCGCGACTCGCGACGGTTGCCCAGCGCCTTCAGGTACCACTGCACGTCGTCGTTGAAGAAATAGCGGAACTGCCCGAACACGCTCTTGCGCTCGGACGGCGTCAGCAGCAGGTTCTCGCTGGCGAAGTTGTAGCGGTCCGCGTCGCTGAAGCAGTGGTAGCCGTCGCTGCGCGTGCATCCGGCACCACCGGCATAGGCCGGCGTGCCATCGCCACCCGCGTTCGGGGTGATCGACTGGTGCACCCCGGTGTTGGGGTCGATGAAATCGAAATAGCCATCCGGCGTGGCCGAGCTGCCCAGCGCCACGCCGGTGCCCGGCACCGGCACCCGCGACTGCGGCCGGTTGCGCGCCCAGACGGGGTCCTGCTTCACGTAGCTGGCGCCGAGGAACAGGCTGTAGCGGTCGTTCTGCGTGCCCCAGGCCAGGTCGACGCCATGGCTCTGGCCGTCGCCGCGGCCATATTGCCCGGCGTTGAGGGTGACCTGGCCCCCCTCGAACTCGCGCCGGGTGATGATGTTGACCACGCCGGCGATCGCATCGGAGCCGTACAACGCCGACGCGCCGTCCTCGAGCACCTCGATGCGCTCGACCAGCGCCAGCGGCAGCGTGTTGAGGTCGACCGAAGCGCCCACGCCGGAGGCGGAGGATTCGTTCACCCAGCGCACCCCGTCGACCAGCACCAGCACGCGCTTGGCGCCGAGGTGGCGCAGGTCCACCTGCGAAGAGCCCGCGCCGACGCCGCCGCCATCGGCCGGGAAGCCGAAGTTGCCGGAGGAATTGAACTTGGTGTTGATCGCCGAGCCGGAAGCGGTGAGCTGCTGCAGCACCTCGCCCACCGACTGCAGCCCGGTGCGCTCGATGTCGGTGCGGGTCAGCGTCTGCACGGGCACCTGGCCCTGCATCTCGGCAGTCCTGATCCGGGTGCCGACGACCTGGACCTTGTCCAGGGTGCGGGTGGTGTCGGCCTCCGCAGCGGGCGCCTCCCCGACGGCCTGGGCGCGGGCGCCCGATGGCGACAGCACCGCCAGCACGGCAGCGACCAGGAGCAGCGGAACGGGATCGCGGCGCAGGGTACTCATCCGGTCTCTCTCTCCAAAGGGGATGGGACGGCCGCAGCGTCTCCTGCGCCGCAGCGGCTTGTCCGCTTTGTAAACAAATCGTGAAGCGGTGACAAGCGCGCTGCGCGGGATGCACCGATTCATGGCATGGGGGGCACCGCCGCCATGGACAATGCCCGGACCGCCATCACGGCCGTTCACCTGCGCTCGTTATCCTCGCTCCCATGAAAAAACTGCTGCAACCGATCTGCCTGTTCGTCGCCCTCGCTGCGCTTCCACCGACGGCTTGCGCCCAGGGCAAGGCCGCGACCACCGAGGTGGACCGGCAGGCAATGAAGGTCGCCCTGGAGGGCGCCGAAGCGGGCAGGGTCGACCCGACCGCCAGCACCGCGCTGCGCGGCAATCCGGTCTATGGCTGGCTGGAATACGCCACCCTCAAGCGCGACATCGACAAGCTGGACACCGCCACCGCGCAGGATTTCCTGCGCCGCTACAAGGGCCAGGCAGTGGCCGAGGCGCTGCGCTCGGCCTGGCTGCCGGCGCTCGCCCGGCGCCAGGAATGGCCGGCGCTGCTGGCGAACTGGAAGCCCACCGACAACCCGGGCCTGCGCTGCGCCGAACTGAATGCGCGCCTGGCCCTGGGCCGCGCGGACCCCCAGTGGGACGGCGAGGTGCAGGCGCTGTGGCGCGGCGCCGGCAAGTCGCTGCCCGATGGCTGCGATCCGGTCTTCGCCGCGCTGCAGGCACGCGGCGGCATGAGCGATGCATTGCGCTGGCAGCGCATCGAAGCGGCCGCCGATGAGCAGCAGCCGGCGGTGATGCGCACGGCCGCGCGTGGCCTGCCCGCCGCCGAGCTGGCCCAGGCCAGCGACTATGCCGCCTTCGTCACCCGGGCCGACAACCGTGCCCTGGCATGGCCGAAGACCGACCGCAGCCGCCGCGTCGCGGTGGCCGGGCTGTCGGCGCTGGCCAAGGCCGATCCCGACGCCGCCGAACAGTTGCTGCCGGCCGTGGCCGATGCACTCGGACTGGACGCCGGCCAGCGCGGCAAGGTGCTGTACCAGATCGCCCTGTGGACCGTGGCCTCCTACCTGCCCGACTCGGCGCGCCGCCTCAACGCGGTGCCGGAGGCGGCCTACGACGAACGACTGCACGAATGGCGTGTGCGCGAAGCACTCTCGCGGGGCGACTGGCCCGCCGCGGCCACCGCGATCAGCAAGATGCCGCAGGCCCAGCGCGACGATCCCCGCTGGCAGTACTTCGGCGCCCGCGTGGCCGAGAAGACCGGCCGCAGCGCCGATGCCCAGGCCGGCTTCCGCGCGGCGGCACGCACGCCGACCTTCCACGGCTTCCTCGCCGCCGACCGCCTCGGCCAGCCGTATGCCCTGTGCCCCTGGACGCCGGACGACAGCGCGCAGGCGCGTGCGGCAGTGGCGCGCGACCCGGCACTGGTGCGTGCGCTGGAACTGTTCCGACTCGACCGCAGCGGCTGGGCGGTGCTGGAGTGGAACGACGCCCTGACCCGCTTCGACGACACCCAGCGCCGGCTGGCGGTGGAAGTGGCCAGCGATGCCGGCTGGTTCGATCGGGCGGTGTTCTCGCTCGGCAAGCTGCCCGACGAGCAACGCCTGTACGAACTGCGCTTCCCGCTGCATCACGACGAAACGATCCGCCGCGAAGCCGCGCGCAATGCGCTCGACCCGGCCTGGGTCGCGGCGGAAATCCGCGCCGAGAGCATCTTCAATCCCAACGCCCGCTCACCGGCCAATGCCATGGGCCTGATGCAGGTGCTGCCGGGCACTGCCGCCGGCGTGGCCAAGAAGGCCGGACTGGACAGATACACCGGCGCGTCCAGCCTGTACGACCCGGACGTCAACATCGCCATCGGCACCGCCTACCTTCGCCAGCTGTTGGACAAGTATGGCCAGCCCTACGTCACCATCGCTGCCTACAACGCCGGCCCGACGCCGGCCGCACGCTGGCTCGGCCAGCGCCCGTCGCACGATCCGGACCTGTGGATCGAGACGATCAGCTACAAGGAAACCCGCGATTACGTGGCCCGGGTGCTGGCTTTCAGCGTGCTCTACGACTGGCGGCTCAATGGCGACGCGCTGCCGCTGAGTGATCGCATGGTCGGCACGCTGAAGGACAAGCGCAGGCAGTTCGTATGCCCGACCGGCAAATAGGCAGGCCGGCCGGCTGACCCCGGCTGGCGCTTATCGGGCATCATTCTCGGCATGGATATCTACCTGGTTGGCGGCGCGGTGCGCGACGAACTGCTCGGCCTGCCAGCCGGCGACCGCGACTGGGTCGTGGTCGGCGCTAGCCAGCAGGAGATGGAAGCGCTTGGCTACAGGGCGGTCGGCCGCGATTTTCCGGTGTTCCTGCATCCGGCTACCGGCGAGGAGCACGCGCTGGCACGCACCGAGCGCAAGTCCGGGCGGGGTTATCGCGGCTTCGTGGTCGATGCCGATCGCTCGGTGACGCTGGAGCAGGACCTGCAGCGCCGCGACTTCACCATCAATGCGATCGCGCGCGCGCCCGATGGCCGGCTGGTCGATCCCTACGGCGGCGTGGATGACCTGCGAGACCGCGTGCTGCGCCACGTCGGCCCGGCCTTCGTCGAAGACCCCCTGCGCGTGCTGCGCGCGGCGCGCTTCATGGCCCGCTTCGCGCCATTGGGATTCACCGTCGCCGCGCAGACCCTCGCGCTGATGCGCGAGATTGCCGCCAGCGGCGAACTCGATGCCCTGGTGCCGGAGCGGGTCTGGCAGGAGCTGCGCAAGGCACTGGCCTCGGCGCGACCCTCGGCATTCCTCGCCACGCTGCGCGAAGCCGGCGCGCTGGCGGCGGTGCTGCCCGAGGTCGACGCACTGTACGGCGTGCCGCAGCGCGCCGAGTACCACCCGGAAATCGACACCGGCCTGCACCAGCAGATGGTCAGCGACATGGCCGCGCGACTGCGGCCGGGCGATGCGCAGATCGGCTTCGCCGCGCTCTGCCATGACCTTGGCAAGGCATTGACCCCGCCCGCGGAATGGCCCCGCCATCTCATGCACGAGCAGCGTGGCGTGGCACCGACGCGCGCACTCGCCGAGCGGCTCAAGGTGCCGCAGGAATACCGGCAGCTCGCCGAGACCGCATGCCGCGAGCACCTCAACGTCCATCGGCTGGCGGAGCTGCGCGACGCCACCGTGCACGAACTGCTCGGGCGCTGCGACGGCTTCCGTCGGCCCGAGCGCATCGCCCAGCTGGCGATCGTGTGCGAGGCGGACGCCCGTGGTCGCCTCGGCAACGAGGAAACGGCGTACCCGCAGGGGCCCGAACTCTGCCGGCTGCACGCCGCCGCCCTGTCGATCAATGCCCGCGACCTGTCCGCTGCCGGCCTCCAGGGTCCCCAGGTCGGCCAGGCGCTGGCCACGGCCCGCATCGCCGCCATCCATGCAGCGCGCACGCTGCGCCGCGACCCGCCGCCGGCCACGAGCCAGCCGACAAGCTGATTGGCAGTTCCCTGATCTTTTCCTCCATATGGCCCCCTCACGGGCCATGTCGGTTCCCTGATTGGTGATGATGATTGTTATGTTATAACGTCGCGATTCATGATCCGCCGGAGAACTTCATGCGCCACCCGCTTTCCCCCCTCAGCGTCGCTGCGCGCCAGGCCCTGCTGGGCATGGCGCTGGCAACGCCTCCCGCACTGGCCGCCGAAGAGACCGGCGACGCGCGTCGCCGCACGCCTGCCACGCTGGAGACCCTGCATGTCACCGGCATCGCGGAAAATCCCAGCCAGGTCGCTGCCGCCTACGACGTCATCACTCCCGAGGAAATCCTTGAACAGGGTGCCGCCACGCTCGGCGAAGCCCTCGATCGCCTTCCCGGTGTCAACGCGGACACCTTCGGCGCGGGCGCGAGCCGCCCGGTGATCCGTGGCCAGACCGCCCCCCGGGTAAAGGTGCTCGCCGACAGCTCGGCGGTGCTCGATGCCTCGGACATCTCGCCCGATCACGCAGTCACGGTGGATCCACTGCTGGGCGGGCGCATCGAGGTCCTGCGCGGCCCCGCGACGCTGCTCTACGGCGGCGGTGCGATCGGCGGCGTGGTGAACGTGCTCGACGACAAGGTGCCCTCCGCGCTCCCGGACGGCGGCATCGATGGGCGGTTGATCATGCGTGGCAACCGCGTGGCCGACGAGCGCGCGTTCGGCGGCCAGGCCTCCGCGGCGCTGGGGCGCGGCTGGGTGCTGCACGCCGAGGGCTCCTCCGTGGACCGCGACGACTATCGTGCGCCTGGACAGGAAGGCGGGCGGGTCGAGAGCAGTTTCGCGCGCTCGCGCAATGCCGCGCTCGGGCTGTCATGGGTCAGCGAACGCGGCTACGTGGGACTGGCCTATTCGTACCGCGACGACGACTACGGTTTGCCCGGGCATGACCACGAGTACGAGAGCTGCCACCCGCATGGCAGCACCCTGCATTGCGGCGGCCATGGTCACGATGACGACCATGATCATGACCATGATCACGAACACGACCATGGCGCCTCGATCGCGCTGGACAGCCGGCGCCTCGACCTGCGCGGCGAATATGCCGACGTGCTTCCAGGCATCTCGGCGATCCGTTTCCGCGCCAACCACACCGACTACCGGCACGATGAGCTCGATGGCGACGAGGTCACCACCACCTTCACCAACAAGGGCTATGACAGCCGCATCGAGCTGCAGCACACCCCGCTTGGCGGCTGGACCGGTGTCTTCGGTGCCCAGCACAGCGATACCCGCTTCGCCGCCGAAGGCGTGGAGGCGTTCCTGCCGACCGTCGACACGGTGGCGACGGGACTGTTCCTCGTCGAGCACTACGAGCTCAACCCATCCTGGCATTTCGAGCTCGGCGGACGCCGCGAATGGCTCCGGCACACGCCGCGCGACGATCCACGCCACCGCCCGGCATTCGACGACACCGCGACCTCGTTCTCCGGCGCGGCGATCTGGTCCTTCCGTCCCGACCTGTCGCTGACCTTGTCCGCATCGCGGTCACAACGGATGCCGCATGCCCAGGAGCTGTATGCACGGGGCCTGCACATGGCGACCAACACCTACGAATGCGGCCTGATCCCCCACCCGCTCACCTGCGGCGGCCGGGCGAACAACCAGCCCTACGGCAAGGAAACCGCCCGCAACCTGGAGCTGATGCTGCGCCAGACGGCGGGCGACCTGACCTTCAGCGTCGGCGTGTATCGCAACATGATCGACAACTACATCTACGCACGCACCCTGGACCAGTACGAGGATTTCCGGCTGATCAAGTACAGCCAGGCCGACGTGGAGTTCCGCGGCTTCGAGGCCGAGGTGGACTACCGGCTGACCGATTCGCTCAGCGTGGGCGCCTTTGCCGATGCGGTGCGGGCACGTTTCCGCGACGGTGGCGACCTGCCCCGCATCCCGGCCTCGCGGCTGGGCGCGCGCGCGCAGTGGGATCCGGGCAACTGGCGCGGCGAGGTCGAGTTCTACCGCGTCAATCCACAGCGGCATATCGCCGCGTTCGAGACCTCCACGCCGGGCTACGACATGCTCGACCTCAGCGTGAGCTACCAGCTGCGCGACGGTCGTACCCGCCTGTTCCTGCGCGGGTCCAACCTGCTGGATGAGATGGCATGGAACCATGCTTCGTTCCTCGCCGACACGGTGCCGCTGCCCGGGCGCAACTTCAGCGCCGGCCTGAGCTATACGTTCTGAACATGTCGCTGTATGCGCGCGTCGCCGAACTCCATGGGCATCGCCCATGGGGTTCGCTCCTCGATGCCGGCACCGGACGCGCCTCGATGCGCTGGCTGCTCGGGCTGGCGACCACGTACTGGACGGCGGTCACCGGTTCGCACGTGATGGCCGAACGGACCGCGCTGGAGATCGGCGATCGTCGCCGCGCGCGGGACCGCCTGCTGGTCGGCAACTGGATCGACCCCGGACTGCTGGCCGGCGAACCCCACGACACGGTGCTGGCCGATTACCTGCTCGGCGCGATGGAAGGATTCGCGCCTTACTGGCAGGACCGGCTGTTCCCGCGACTACGCCCGCTGGTCGGCAAGCGGCTCTACGTGATCGGCCTGGAACCCTATCTTCCAGGCCGCCCGGATGACGCTCCGGCACGACTGGTCAACGAGATCGGCCGCCTGCGTGATGCCTGCCTGCTGCTGGCCGGCGACCAGCCCTATCGCGAATTCCCGCTGGACTGGACGCTGCGCCACCTGCAGCAGGCCGGCTTCCATGTCGTCGATACCTGCGTGGTGCCGATCCGCTACGGCGAGCGGTTCGTGCACAGCCAGCTCGACCTGTGCGCGCAGGCGGTCGGCAAGCTGGGACATCGCGGGCTGGCGGTGCAGCTGCAGGCGCAGATCGCCGACCTGCGGGCGCGTGCCGTGGCCTGCATCGCGCAGGAGGGTGGCCTGCGCCATGGACACGACTACATCGTCGTCGCCGAACCCGCCTGAAGCGTCATATCTTCACGTACCAGCGGCGGTGATCCATCCAGCGCACGATCAGCCACCAGAGCGCCACGAACGCCACTGCGAATGCCGCCGAGGCGGCCTCGCGTCCGGCCAGTGGCGCGATCCAGCTGGCAAAGCCGCGCTCGTACAGCGGCTCCCAGGCGCCAAGCCCAACCAGCGCGTAGACCATGATCGCCGAGCCACCATAGGCGGCGATCGCGTTGACGCCGAAGCTGCGGCCCAGCGCCGGCCAGCCGCGCAGGTCGACCAGCGCATGCGCCAGCCACAGCAGCGCCATCGACAGGCCGCCGCACCACAGCACATACGACGGCGTCCACAGGTTCTTGTTCAACGGCAGCCAGGCGGACCAGGCCAGCCCGGCGGCGACGCAAGCCGCGGCGGCCCCGAGCAGGCGCGCACCACGATCCTGTCGCAGCCAGTCGCCGGCGCGTACGCCCAGCAACGTGGAGGCCAGTGCGCCGAGCGTGGACAGCAGCCCTTCCGGGTCATGGCCCAGGCCGGTGGCCGGATCGAACTGGTAGACCAGCGGCCCGAGCAGTGCGGTATCCACGCGGCTGGCCACGTTGTGCCAGGGCGCCAGCGTTCCACCCCACGCCAGCAGGCCGGCATAACCGGCCAGCAACGCGCCGATGAGCCCCCACTGCGCGCGCGGGCGCAGCCAGATCGCGGCGCTGCCGGCCAGCGCGAAACACAGGCCGATCCGTTGCAGCACGCCCCATGGCCGGAAATGCGGCCTGTCCAGCCACCACCAGGCCAGCGCGTGCAGCAGCAGCCCAAAACCGATGATGCGCAGCGCCCGCACCCAGACCGTGCGCGTGGCGGCGCCGCGGTCGCCCCCCTGCAGCACCCGCGGCACCACGCCCAGCGCGATCGAGACGCCGGCGATGAACAGGAACATCGGGAAGATCAGGTCGGTCGGCGTGCAGCCGTTCCACTGGGCATGCTCCAGTGGCCACCACACGTGCGCCCATTCGCCGGGGTCGTTGACCAGCAGCATCGCCGCGACGGTCAGCCCACGCAGCGCATCGACCGACGGATACCGGCGCCCCCCACCCTGGCGCGCCATCTCAGTCGACGCTGCCGGCGATCCACGTCGCCACGACCTGCAGGTCCTCGTCCAGCAGCACCAGGTCGGCCTGGTAGCCCGGCGCGATGCGGCCCAGCCGATCGCCCAGGCCCAGGAACTGCGCCGGGTAGGTCGAGGCCATCCGCGCGGCCTCCTCCAGCGGCAGGCCCAGCAGGTGCACGCTGTTGCGCACCGCGGTGGCCATGTCCAGCGCCGAACCGGCCAGCGACCCGGCGGCATTGCGGACCACGCCATCGACGGCGGTGATGATCTCGCCGTACAGCGAGTAGCTCGGGTCGTCGGCGCCCACCGGCGGCATCGCGTCGGTGACCAGGAACACCTTGCCGCGCGGCTTGGCCGCCAGCGCCACGCGCAGGCTGGCCGGATGCACGTGCACGCCGTCGACGATCACCCCGCACCAGCTGTCGCGATCCTCCAGCGCCGCGCCGACCGCGCCGGGCTCGCGTCCCTGCAGCGGCGACATCGCGTTGTACAGGTGGGTGAAACCGGTGATGCCGGCAGCGAGGCCGTCGCGGGCCTGCTCGTAGGTGGCGGCGGTATGGCCGGCCGCCACGATCACCCCGGCCGAGACCAGTGACCGGATCGTCTCCACCGGCACCTGCTCAGGCGCCAGCGTCAGCAGCGTCACGCCGGCGTGCAGCGACGCGGCCATGGCGGTCTCGGCGGCGTCGGGCACGCGGAACTTGCTGGCATCGTGGGTGCCCTTGCGGGCAGGTGCGATGTAGGGACCTTCCAGGTGGATGCCGAGCACGCCGGGCACACCGGCGGCGATCGCCTCGGCGGTGGCGGCGATCGCCTTCTCCATCACCGCCGCATCGTCGCTGATCAGCGTCGGCAGCAGGCCGGTGGTGCCGAAGCGGCGATGCGCGCGCGCGATCTCCGCGATCGCGGCCACGTCCGGGGTGTTGTTGAAGAGGTAACCGCCACCGCCATTGACCTGGGCATCGATGAAACCGGGCAGCAGCGTGTGGCCCTGCAGGTCCACCTGTACCGCCGCGGCCACGCGCGCGTCATCGGCCGGCACCAGCGCGGCGATGCGCCCGTCTTCCACCAGGACCGCCAGGCCGGTCTCGAAGCCATGGTCGGCGAGTATCTTTCCGTTGCGCAGCGCGATCGTCATGGCATCAGACCGTTTCGGTGACCTTGTTCAGATGCGGCGGCAGGTCCGGGTTGTAGCCCCGGCGCAGCGCCAGCGCGTTGATCGCGCGGTAGAAACTCTGGATGGTGAGCAGCGGCGTGCAGGCCGGGTGCGGCGCGGTGACCAGCGGCAGGTCGCCATCATCGGCGGCCAGCCACACCTGCGCGCCACGATCGCGGAACTCCACCGCCAACGCGCGCGTGCCGGCACCGGTTTCATCCGGCTGGGCGAAGGCGAGCACCGGGAAACCGGGACCCACCAGCGCCATCGGCCCGTGCTTCACTTCCGCCGAGCTGTAGGCCTCGGCATGCAGGCCGCAGGTTTCCTTGAACTTGAGCGCCGCTTCCTGTGCCGCCGCCAAGCCCAGGCCCCGGCCGAGCACGAACAGGTTGCGCGCCTCGACCAGGCCGTCGGTCAGCGTCCGCCAGTCCGCCTGCCAGGCCTGGCGCAGGGCGCCGGGAAGCGCGTCGAGCGCGGCCAGCAGCGCCGGATCCTGTTTCCACACCGCCCCCAGCTGCAGGATCGCCGCCAGCGATGCGAGGTAGCTCTTGGTCGCCGCCACGCTGCGCTCGGGACCAGCGCCGAGCGGGATCACCGTGTCGGCCAGCTGCGCCAGCGGCGAGTCTTCCACGTTCACCAGCGCCACCACGCGCGCGCCGGCCGCCTTGGCGGCTTCGGCGTTGCGCAGCAGGTCCGGGCTCTTGCCCGACTGCGAGATCACCACGTACAGCACGCCCTTCAGTGCCAGCGGCGCCTCGTAAACCGAGCCCACCGACGGCGACGCCGAGGCGGTCACGAAACCCAGCTGGGTCTCGAACAGGTACTTGGCATAGGTGGCGGCATGGTCGGAACTGCCACGCGCGCAGGTCACCACGAACGGCGGCGGATCGGCGCGCAGCGAGGCGGCCAGTGCTTCGACGGTGGCGCGGTTGCGGGCGAACTGCGCGGCGACCACGTCGGCCGTCTCGGCGGCCTCGCGGAACATCAGGGTCTGGGTTTCTTCAGGCAGTGACATGGGGGTGGTCGGGGCTCAGGTCGGTTCGGAAGGAGGGTGCCGTGGCAACGCCGCCGGCGCCGGCGCCGGCGCGGTCGAGCCGCGCACCACCAGCTGGGGCACGAAGCCGCGGTTGTGCAGCTGCGGCGCCTGGTCGTCGTAGGCATCGCTGCGCAGCTGGCTGATCAGCAGGCGCGCGGCGTGCCGGGCGATGTCCTCGGTGGCCTGCTTGGCGGTGGTCAGCGGCGGCCAGGACTGGCGCGAGAACGGACTGTCCTCGAAGCCGGCGATGGACAGCTGGTAGGGCACGTTCATGCCGGTGGACTTGGCCGCGGCGAGCACGCCGGCGGCGATCTCGTCGTTGCTGCCGAAGATGGCGGTCGGTGGTTCGCGCAGCGCCAGCAGGCGGCGCGCACCGCGGAAGCCGTCGTCGAAGGTGTAGTCGCCCTGCACGATCAGGTGCTTGTCCACGGTGATGCCGTAGTCGCGCAGCGCGGCCTCGTAGCCGGCATGGCGCTCGCCGCTGGAGCGGTGCTGCGGACCGCCCCACAGGAAGCCGATGCGCTGGTGGCCGAGCTGGATCAGGTGTTCGGTGATCTCGTAGGCGGCGTCGCGGTCGTCGATGTAGACGCAGGGACCGTCGCCGGGGTCCTCGGTGGCGGCGATGATCCGCACCGTCTTGATCCCGCGCGCGGCCAGGCCGGCAAGCAGTTCGGGGCGCTCGGACATCGGCGCGGTCAGCACCAGCCCGGCCAGGCGCGAGCGCTGGACCCATTCGGCCAGTTCCTCGGCCAGCATCGGCGAGGTCGAATCGACCGGGTTGATCTGCAGTCCGAAGCCGGTTTCCCGGCAGGCCGCCAGCACGCCGCTCTGCACGCCGATGATGTGGTACGGGTTCGGGTTGTCGTAGACCAGCCCGATCACGAACGGCGTGCCACTACGCAGGTTGCGCGCGGACGGATCAGGCTCGTAGTCCAGGTCGGCGATCGCGCGCAGCACCCGCGCGCGGGTCGCCTGCATGACCGAGGGCTCGTTGTTGATGACGCGCGAAACGGTCTTCAGCGAGACCTTCGCACGCTCGGCGACGTCCTTGATCGTCGGCCTGCGCATGGGTGGCTCCAAGGGAGTGGCGAAGGCGTCCATGATGCGCGGTTCCGGCCTTCCCTGCTCAGCCCTGGTCCGCCGGCAGCCCGGCACGGTGGCCACGCAGCGAATAGAACAGGATGTACAGGTAGCAGGGCACCATCAGGCCGGCGAAGACCCACTGGAAGTCGAAGTGCTGCTTGAGCAGGGCGAACAGCGGCGGGATGATCGCGCCGCCGACGATGCCCATGACCAGCAGGGCGGAACCGATTTCGGTGAACCGGCCCAGGCCGCGGATTGCCAGCGGGAAGATCGCCGGCCACATCATCGCGTTGGCGAACCCCAGCGCGGCGACGAAGCCGACCGAGACGTAGCCGTGGGTCAGCAGCGCGCCGATCGAGAACAACACGCCCAGCACGGCGGAGATGCTCAGGTAGGTGGCCTGCGACACCACGCGCGGGATCAGCACCAGGCCGGCGATGTAGCCGGCGAGCATCGCCCCGAGCGTGTAGGAGGTGAAGATCTTGGTGCGATCCAGCGGCAGGTCGAAGCCATGGCCGTAGGTGCCGATCGCATCACCCGCCATGACTTCCACGCCGACATAGACGAACAGGCACAGCACGCCCAGCCACAGGTGCGGGAACTGGAAGATGCTGGTCTTGCCGGCGCCGCCGGCAGTAGCCGGGGTGGCGTTGGCTTCCGAGGGCTTGAGCTCCGGCAGCGGCGAGAACAGCACGCCGATCGCCACCAGCACCAGCACCGCGGCCATCAACAGGTAGGGCGCGTGGATCTTGGCGGCGAACTCGTCGAGCAGGGCCGCCTTGGTCGCCGCGTCGGCGCTGGCCACCTGCGCGGACAGGTCGCCGATGCCGTGCAGCACCACGGTGCCGATGATGATCGGCGCCAGGATGCCGGCGATCTTGTTGCAGATGCCCATCAGCGCGATGCGCCGCGCCGCGGTCTCGATCGGACCAAGGATGGAGATGTAGGGATTGACCGCCGTCTGCAGCAGGGCCAGGCCGCTGCCGATCACGAACAGGCCACCCAGCGCGCCCGGATACCAGCGCTGGGTCGCGAACTGGCCGAACATCGCCGCGCCGGCAGCCATCACGAACAGGCTCAGCGCCAGGCCCTTCTTCATGCCGGTCCGCTTGAGGATCCACGACGCCGGCAGGGCCAGGAAGAAGTACGACAGGTAGAACACGAACAACACCAGGAAGGCGTTGAGCTCGTCCAGATCGAACGCCAGGCGCACGAAGGTGATGAGCGGGCCATTGATCCAGGTGAAGAAGCCGATGATGAAGAACAGCACGCCGACGATGGCGATCGAACTCATCACGCTGGAGCGTTCGGGAGTGGCGGTAAGGGCGGACATGCGGTGGAAAGCTCCTGCGTCGACGACGGCCGTTGCGGCTGTCCTGCTGGGAACAACGTTGTCACATTTATTCGATGCGGAGGCTCGCTTGTCAACTTCCCGCGAGGATTCCGCAATGCACCAACGTGACGCATCGCAGCATTGTTGCGGTGCGCCATCAAGGCCTTGATACGCAAGACTCTTGGGGAATAAAGCCTGTATTCGCGGGGTGTAACCGCTTTCCCCATTCCAGTGCAGATGCCCCATTAGGAAAAATTTCGTTACAACCCGTTGACATCGTTGTCAGACCGATTTCACACTCCGCCCCGTCGCCACCCCCTCCCGGTGCGCGGCATGTCCAGGCGACCAGGAGTCAGTGTGGCTGCAATGTCCCCAGCTTCGACCCCCACCCTGCCGCACGGCGGCGCGTTCCTGGCGGCGGATGTCGGCGGCACCCATGTGCGCGTCGGCCGCGTCCAGGGCAGCGCCGACCCGCGGCATCCGGTCGAGGTGCTGGATTACCGCAAGTACCGCTGCGCCGACTATCCGAGCCTGGCCTCGATCCTGGCCGACTTCATGCGCGACAACCCGGGCCTGGGTGACTGCGTGATCGCCAGCGCCGGCTATCCGCTGGCCGATGGCACCGTGATCACCAACAACCTGCCGTGGGTGCTGTCGCCGCGCGCGATCCGCGAGGAACTCGGCCTGGCCTCGGTGCACCTGGTCAATGATTTCGAGGCCGTGGCCCATGCCGCGGCCTATGTCGATGCCAGCGAAGTGCTGCAGCTGACCGGCCCGGCGCAGGCGCCGCGTGGCCCGACGCTGGTGCTCGGCCCCGGCACCGGCCTGGGCGCGGCGGTGTGGATCCCCAATGGTGGCCGCGCGGTGGTGCTCGCCACCGAGGCCGGCCAGGCCGCGCTGGCCAGCAACACCGAACTGGAAATGCAGCTGGTCCGCGAGATGCTGCGCCATCGCAGCCACGTGCCGGTGGAACACGCGATTTCCGGCCCGGGCCTGCTCAACCTCTACAACGCGCTGTGCGCGGTGCGCGGCGCCACGCCGCAGCACGCCACGCCCGATGCGATCACCGCCGCCGCGCTTGCCGGCGGCGACCCGCTCGCCCACCAGACCCTGGACGTGTTCTGCGGCCTGCTTGGCAGCGTGGTCGGCGACATGGCGCTGCTGTACGGCGCGCAGGGCGGTGTTTACCTGGCTGGCGGCATCCTGCCGAACATCCGCCAGTTCCTGATCGACAGCAGCTTCGTGGCGCGGTTCCTGGACAAGGGATCGATGCGCGAGGCGCTGGAAAGAATTCCCGTGAAGTTGGTCGATCACGGGCAGCTGGGCGTCGTGGGCGCCGCCAGTTGGTACCTGGGCCAGAAGGCTTGAGCAAGGAAGTCGCAATACCGTGGTTGTAGTCCGCGTCGGGACCAGAGGGGACCGCAACGCACAGCAACATCGGCGCGCCAACAATGCCGGCAAATCCATTGATTGATGAGGAGAGACATCATGAAATACCGCAAGTCGCTACTTTCCGCCGCCATCGTGACCAGCCTGGCGTTCAGCGCCCAGGCACAGGAAGCGGCCCCGCAGCAGACCGCCACCGACCTGGACACCGTGACGGTCGTCGGCATCCGCGCCAGCCTCGAGCGCTCGCTCGATACCAAGCGCAACAACGTCAACATCTCCGAGGCGATCACCGCCGAGGACATCGGCAAGTTCCCGAGCACCAACGTCGCCGAAGCCCTGTCGCAGCTGCCGGGCGTCGCGCTCGACCGTCGTTTCGGCCAGGGTGAGCGCGTCAGCATCGACGGCACGGACCCCAGCCTGAACCTGTCGTTCCTGGACAACCATCCGGTCGCCCAGTCGATCTGGCTGTACGGCGAACAGCCGAACCGCGGCTTCGACTACACCGTGCTGTCGCCGCTGATCCTGGGCCGCATGGAAGTGATCAAGTCTTCCGAAGCCCGCCTGACCGAAGGCAGCCTCGGCGGCACCATCCTGATGCACACCCGCCAGCCGCTCGACATGGACAAGAACGAGGGCGCCGTGCAGCTGGGTTACAGCTACAGCGAGCAGGCCAGCGAAGGCAAGCCGAACGCGTCGTTCATCTACAGCTTCAAGAATGACGCCGAGACCTTCGGTGTCGACGTGGCCGCGCAGCACTACGAGGAAGCGGTCGACCGCCAGGGCATGGAAGTCTTCGGCTATGCCAAGGCATCCACCTTCCCGAATGCCGCCGCCAGCGGCGTGCCGGCCGATGCGGACGTGCCCAACTCGATCAATGCCGCCTGGTTCCAGCAGGACCGCAAGCGCGACAGCGCCGTGGTCAACCTGCAGTTCAAGCCGACCGAAGAGTTGGAGTTCAACCTGCAGGGCCTGTACATCAAGGAAAACTTCGACAACTACAACCAGTCGATGTACTCCTTCCTGACCTGGAACCCGGGCACCGTCAATGCGGTGGACCAGCTGGGTGACGTCCGCAACGGCGTGGTCAACAGCGGCCACTCCAGTGCCAGCGCGACCGCCAACAGCGGCACGGTGATCTACGACAACAACGTGCGCAAGTCCGAAGTCACCACCAAGGGCATCGACCTGCGTGGCGCGTTCAAGCAGGACACCTGGGGCGTGACCGGCCAGATCGGCCAGAGCAAGTCCGACAACAAGGAGATGGCGCAGTACTTCATCGAGCCGTTCTACAACGGCGGCTTCAGCTGGAATACCAGCACCGGCATCACCTTCGACGATCCGCAGGCCGCGCGTGACCCGGCCAACTGGGGTTCGGCCGGCGGCTGGTTCGGCAACAACGGCGTCTTCTCCACCGAGAGCAAGGACACCTACGGCCAGGCCGACTTCAACGTCAACTTCGACAGCGTGTTCAACCAGCTGCTGTTCGGCGTGCGTTCGGGCAAGCACGAGGAAGAGTTCGCGCTCAACGTGTATGGCGGCGTGACCCCGGGCACCCTGGCTGACGTCGGCACGATCGGCCTGACCGACATTCGTGGCTTCACCGATGACCATGGCCGCCACGTGCAGGCGGGCCGCGGCAACGTCATCGACTGGGTCACCGGCAGCCCGCTCGACTTCGCCAACCCGGACGCGGCCAGCTACCTCAACAACAGCTGGGCGCTGAAGCAGACCAACAACGCGGCGTATGCGCAGCTGAACTTCTCCAACGGCCCGCTCCGCGGCAACTTCGGCGTCCGCTACGTCGACTCCAAGACCGAGGGCAGCGGCTTCGTCTACGGCGGCACCCCGACGCTGGACGACCTCGACAGCAAGTGGCAGACCCAGACCAAGAAGGAAGACTTCTTCCTGCCGTCGCTGACCCTGGTCTATGACGCAAGCACCGACTGGGTGTTCCGCTTCGCCGCCGGCAAGGTCATCGCCTGGGCGCCGTACAACCAGATGGTGAACAACACCTTCCTCAACGATACCCAGCTCACCGGTGCCGGCGGCAACGCCAACCTGTCGCCGTACGAGTCGTGGAACTTCAACCTGTCGGCCGAGTACTACTTCGCCCACCAGGCGGTCATGGCGTGGTCGGTGTTCTACAAGAAGATCGACAACTACATCGACACCTCGGCCACCGTCGAGCGTCAGTACAACTCGATCCGCGACACCTCGCCGGCTACCTGGGTCAACATCGTCGGCACCAACGGCTGCAGCGCCGATGGTTACTGCGATTACAGCATCCAGCGTCCGCGCAACGCCGGCGACGGCAAGGTCAAGGGCTTCAACCTGGCCTTCCAGCAGCCGTTCGGCGACAGCGGGTTCGGCCTGACCGCCAACTACACCTATGCCAGTGGCGAGAACAACACCGGCGACCCGCTGCCGTACCAGTCGCGCAACAGCATCGCGCTGAGCCCGTACTACGAGAAGGGCCCGATCAACGCCCGCCTGACCTACAACTGGCGTGATCATTACCTGGCAGGCGGCTACGTCGCCGGCGCGGCCCCGGCCAGCGTGGACGACTACGCCGAGCTCGGCGCCAGCATCGGCTATCGCTTCACCGATGCGTGGTCGTTGCAGTTCGACGCGCAGAACCTGCTGGACGAAGAGTACTTCCAGTACCTGGGTGACAAGGACCACCCGGCTGGCCGGTACAAGAGTGGCCGCCGTTACATGGCCACGCTCAACTTCAAGTTCTAATGGTCTCTCTCCCGACCATGTAGTGTTTAGCGGGCCCGGCTTCGTCCGGGCCCGCTTTCTTTCCGGCTTCCCCAACGCCGCCACCGGAGGATGATCCGATGACTGCCCGTACCACCCGATTGCCGCGCCTGGCCCTGCTGCTGGCCGCATTTGCACCGGCTGCCTTCGCGGCCAACCCGCTTCCCGTGATTCCCGCTCCCGCCGAGGTCAGCGTCGGCCAGGGCAGCTTCGCGCTCTCGCCGAAGGTCCTCGTGCGCGCCACCGATGCCGGTGCCGCCGGCACCGCCCGCCAGTTCGTCGACGGCCTGGCCCGCAGCAGCGGCCTGAAGCTGGCGCTGGCACCGACCGGCCGCGCCGGCAAGGGCGAGATCGTCTTCGCGATCGATCCCGGGGCCGGCAAGTCGCCCGAGGGCTATGTCCTCGACATCAGCGCCGACGGCGTGCGCGCCCGTGCCGCCGATCCGCGCGGCCTGTTCTATGCCGCGGTGACGCTGTGGCAGCTGGCCTCTGCCAACCAGCAGGACGGTGCGGCCACGCTGCCGGCCGCGCATGTCGTCGATTCACCGCGCTTCCCGTGGCGGGGCATGTCGCTGGATTCGGCGCGGCACTTCCAGACCGTGGACGAAATCAAGTCGCTGCTCGACGCGATGGCGCTGCACAAGTTCAACACCTTCCACTGGCATCTCACCGATGACCAGGGCTGGCGCATCGAGATCAAGCGCTACCCGCGCCTGACCGAGGTCGGCGGCTGCCGCATTCCCGCCGGCGACGGTGGCATCGGCGACGACGGCAAGCCGGCGCCGTACTGCGGCTTCTATACCCAGGAGCAGGTCCGCGACGTGGTCCGCTACGCCGCCGAGCGCCATATCACGGTGATGCCGGAAGTCGACATCCCCGGGCATGCAACCGCCGCCATCGCCGCCTACCCGGAGCTGGGCGTGAGCGGCAAGCCGATCGCGGTGTCCAACGAGTGGGGCGTCAACGACAACCTGTTCAACGCCGATGAGACCACCCTGCAGTTCTTCGAGAACGTGCTGGCGGAAATGATCCCGTTGTTCACCAGCCGCTACGTGCACCTGGGTGGCGACGAGGCGGTCAAGGACCAGTGGAAGGCCTCGCCGCGCATGCAGGCGCGCATCCGCGAGCTCGGCCTGAAGGACGAGGAAGCCCTGCAGAGCTGGATGCTCAAGCGGCTGGAGCGCTACCTCGTCGCCCATGACCGGCTGATGATCGGCTGGGACGAGATCATCGAAGGCGGCCTGCCACCGGAAGCGGCGGTGATGTCCTGGCGTGGCACCGAGGGCGGCCTGGTCGCCGCGCGGCAGGGCCATGACGTGGTGATGGCGCCGGTATCGGTGCTGTACATGGACTACCTGCAGACCGACTCGCCCGACGAGCCCCCGGGCCGGCCGGCGACCATCGAGCTGCAGAAGGTCTATGCCTTCGAGCCGGTGCCCGATGGGCTGGAGAGCCAGTACCAGGCCCATATCCTCGGCCTGCAGGCCAATACCTGGACCGAGCACATGCGCAGCTTCGCGCGGGTGGAACATGCGATGTTCCCGCGTGCCGCCGCTGCCGCCGAAACCGGCTGGTCGCCACGCGACAAGCGCGACTTCGCCGACTTCCGCGCGCGCCTGCCGCACCTGTTGGCGTTGTACCGCGCCTGGGACGTGGGCTACGCACGCACGCCGTTCCAGCCGCGCGTGGACATCACCCCGGCCGGCAACCGCGACAAGGTGCGCGTCACCTTGGCCGATCGCCTCGGATTCGATGACCTGCGCTACACCACCGACGGCAGCGCGCCGAACGCCAACTCGCCGCGCTACCAGGCCCCGTTCGAGCTGGCCCTGCCCGCGCAGCTGCAGGTGGCGACGTTGTGGCAGGGCCAGGCGCTGGCCCCGCCCGTGGTACGCGACCTGTCGGCCATCGGCCTGCGCAGCCGCAGCGACGAGGAACTGGCGATGTGCACCGGCAAGTTGATGCTGCGCATGGAGGACGACGGCCCGCGCGTGGGACCGCGCACCATCTTCAACGCGGACATCTTCAACCCCTGCTGGGAATGGAAGCAGGCCGACCTGGCCGGCACCCGCACGCTGCAAGTGCGCGCCGGGCAGCTGCCATACTACTTCCAGCTGGCCCATGACGAGCCGAACCGCACCTTCCATCCGGCGCGTTCGGCGCACGGCGAACTGGTGGTCCGCAACGGTTGCGAGGGTCCGACCCTGGCCAGCGTCGAGCTGCCGCAGCGCCCGGATGCCGACGGCTTCCTCACCCTGTCGGCGAAGTTGCCCAAGGCCACGCCGGCGCAGGCCGACCTGTGCCTGTACTTCACCGGCGACACGCGCCCGACCATGTGGGTGCTGGACCGGGTGACGCTGCAGCCGTGAATTGAATGACAGCCGGGCCCGCCATGGGCCCGGCCATGCTCACCGGCCGAACCAGCGCCGGTCGAGCCCCAGGACCCACTCGCGCATCGGCAATCGCACCGATGCCAAGCCCGTCAGCACGCCCAGCGTGTTGGCCAGCGCATCGAAGGGATCGGCACTGCGATCGACGGTGAAGGCGCCCTGCGCGAACTCGATCGCCACGCCCAGCAGCACCAGCCCGAGGCCCGCCCAGGCCAGCGCGCGGCGCGTGGCAAACAGCTGCACCGCGCCCATCGCCAGCATCACGTAGGTCAGGAAGTGCTCGATCTTGTCGCCGTTTTCCGGCATGTCCGGGATCTGCGGCGGCGGGCCCAGGCAGACCACGACCACGGCCAGCATCATCGCCACCCACAATCCCACCCACAGCGCGGGCCGCTTGAAAGGACGCAGTGCCATCGTCTTACAACCGCCAGGTCATGTCGCCGAGCAGGAACGCCTGCTCGAACTCGACGCCGCGCTGGAAGCCCATCACCTGGAAGCGCTCGCCCATCTCGCTGGGCAGGGTGAGGCGCTTGACCTGCTCGCGCAGGCGCACGCGACCGACCTCGTCGGTGCGCGCATCGGCCTGCTCCACCAGCTGGTCCAGCCCATTGCCAAGCAGGAAGCTGGCCTGGCTGCAGTAGCCGGCCAGGTCGAAGCCGGCACCGGTGCCGGCTTCGGCGAGCGCGGTGAAATCGACCGAGGCGGTGAGGTCCTGCAGGCCCGGCCAGCGGAACAGGTCTTCGTGGGCACGATGGCGGTAGAAGGCACGGATCGTGCCGTCGCTGCGTTGCGGCTGGTAGTACTCGCGGCGCACGTAACCGTAATCGACGAACAGCATCGCCCCGCGCTGCAGGCCGCCGGCCACCGCCTGGATCCAGTACGGCAGCTGCGGCAGCAACTCGGAACGGTAACCCTCGGCGAACGGCACCTCCAGGTAGCGCTCGACGTGGCGCACGGCCGCGCGCAGCAGCGCATCGCCCGGCTGGGTGGCGCGCACGAACCGGCCGTCGGCGTCGACGGCCACGGTCTCCTCGTACACTTCCTCCTCGCGCATCACGAAGCGCGGCGTGGGCAGCGCGTCGATCACCTCGTTGGCGAACAGCACGCCATCCCAGTCGTCCGGGAACGGCCCGTCAACCCATTCCACCAGGTCGAACACCGGCGGGATCAGCGCCCGTTGCAGGCGTTCGCGCTGGCGCTCGCGCAGGTCGGCGCTGGGCTCGAGGATGGCGTAGCGCTCGGGCAGCGCATCCAGCTCCAGGAAGCGCTTGAGCGCGACCTCGGCGAACGCGCCGCTGCCGCCACCCACCTCGAGCACCCGTGCCTGCGGTCCGAGCTGCTGCAGCACGGGGGCGATCGCGCCGGACACGGTGGCCGCGAACAGCGGGCCGATCTCCGGCGCGGTGATGAAGTCGCCGGCCTCGCCGAACTTGCTGGCACCGGCGCTGTAGTAGCCCCAACCGGGCGCGTACAGCGACAGCTCCATGAAGCGCGAGAACGGGATCGCGCCACCGCTGGCGTCGATTTCCGCGCGCAGCAGTGCCGCCAGCTGGTCGCTGTGGGCGAGTGCGTCGGCGTCGGGAAGGGGCAGGTCCGAGTGCATGGCCGGGTCGATTACATGGACAATGCACAGCATAGCCGAGCATGGGAAAGCCGCAGATGAGCGACAACGCCAAGGTAGCCCTGGTCACCGGCGGCGCCCGCCGGATAGGCGCGGCGATCGTGCGCCGCCTGCACGAGGCCGGCTATCGCCTGGTCGTGCACGCGCACGGCTCCGGGCCGGAGCTGGCCGCGCTGTGCGCCGGACTGGAAGCCGCACGGTCCGGCAGCACGCTGGCGCTGCACGCGGACCTGCGCGACACCACCGCGCCGGCGGCGCTGGTCCAGGCCTGCCTGGCCCGGTTCGGACGGCTGGACGCGCTGGTCTGCAACGCCTCGAATTTCTTCCCCACCCCGCTGGCGCAGGCCACGCCCGAGCAGTGGGACGCGCTGCTCGCGGTCAACGCACGGGCACCGTTCTTCCTCGCCCAGGCCGCCGCGCCGGCGCTGCGGGCCAGCGGCGGATCGATCGTGCACCTCACCGACGCGGCGCTGGCGCATCCGCTGCCGGCGCATGGCGCCTACAACGCCGCCAAGGGTGCGCTGTCGGCACTGACCGCCGCGCTGGCAGTGGACCTGGCACCGCAGGTGCGGGTGAACGCAGTCGCCCCCGGGGCGATCCTGTGGCCGGACGCGGGCAAGGACGACGCCGCCCGCGCCGAAGTGCTGGCCCGCACGCCGCTGGGCCGCACCGGCAACGCCGGGGAAGTCGCCGAAGCCGTGCGCTGGCTGCTCGACGATGCCACCTATCTCACCGGCCATACGTTGGCCCTGGACGGCGGCCGCGGGCTGGGCTGAGCGGGCTCAGTCGCCGAGCGGCACGACGTCGAAATGGTCGCCGTGCTGGCGATGCTCGCGCCACAGCGCCGCCAGCGTGCGCCCGCTGACCGGATCGACGAAGTCCGGCGCGATGTCCGCCAGCGGCTTCAGCACGAAGGCATGCTTGAGCTCGGGCCGGGGCACGCGCAGGTGGCCGGGGCCTTCGACGATGTGGTCGCCGTAGAACACCACGTCGATGTCCAGCGTACGGTCGCCGAAGCGTGGCCCGCTACGGTCGCGGCCATGGGCATCCTCCAGCGCATGCAGCCAGGCATCGAGCGGCTCCAGCGCCAGGTCGGTCTGCAGCAGCACGCCGTTGTTCAGGAAGTCCGGGCCATCGAAACCGACGGCGGCGGTACGGTAGGCGGGCGAGACCCGCAGCTCGCCGAAGCGCGCGCGCAGCGCCTGCACCGCTAGGTGCAGGTGCTCGGCCGGGCGCAGGTTGCTGCCGAGGCTGAGAAGGACGGTAGTCATGCGATATTCGCGCATGCGCGGCGCGCCAGCGTCAACCTCCGCCTTCACGGGACACCCCGGATCCCGCCCTAGAATGCCGGCACGCCCACCGATGGCAGCGCCATGACCTATTGCATCGGCATCGAAGTGGACGAGGGCCTGGTCTTCGCCGCCGACACCCGCACCAACGCCTCGCTGGACGACGTGCGCGTCTATCGCAAGCTGCACGTGTTCGAGTACCCGGGTGAGGCCGTGTTCGCGCTGATGGCGGCCGGCAACCTGGCCACCACGCAACTGGCGCTGGCGCGGATCCAACGCGACGTCGACGAGCAGGCCACGCCGAACCTGCGCGGCCTGCGCCACCTGTTCGAGGTGGCCGAGTACATCGGCAGGGTGCTGGTCGCCAGCCAGGTCGATACCACCGGCCGGCCCGAGTTCGAGGGCATCAGCACCCAGGCCACGCTGGTGCTCGGCGGGCAGATCGCCGGCGAGCGCCCCGGGTTGTACATGATCTATCCGCTCGGCAACGCGATCGCCTCCTCGCCGGAGACGCCCTACCTGCAGATCGGCGAATCCAAGTACGGCAAACCGATCCTGGACCGCATCCTGCGCCCGCAGACGCGGCTCGAGGACGCGGCGCGCACCGCGCTGGTGTCGCTGGACTCGACCATCCGTTCGAACCTGTCGGTCGGCATGCCGATCGACCTGCTGCTGATCCGCCGCGACGACCTGCGGGCCACCGAGCGCATGCGCCTGGACGCGGACACGCCTCTGTATGCCGACATCCATGCCAACTGGTCGCGCAAGCTCACCGAGGCGGTGCACACCCTGCCGCGCTTTCCCTGGGAGCTGCCACCGGACCTGGACGGCCGGAGCTGATCAGCCGTTTTCCAGCGCGTGCGCCACGGCGCGGAACACCCGGCGCATTTCCAGCGGCTTGCGCAGCACGTGCACCGGGATGTCCGGCGGGAAGTGCTCGCGCTGCAGCGGCTGGCCGACGTCCTCCAGCACGATCGCCGGCCCCTGGTAGCCCAGCTCCTGCATGGTCAGCAGCAGGCTCACCGCCGACAGCAGGATGATGTCGCTGTCGACGATCACCAGGTCCGGCAACGCATGCAGCTGCGCGTGCTGCAGCGCGGCCGCGCCATCGGCGGCCAGCTGCGGCACGTAGCCCTGGCTCGACAGCGCATTGCCGAGCAGCGACAGGCGGGTGGCCTCGCCATCGACCAGCAGGATGCGCTGGCCGCGACCGAGCGCGACGTCTGGCTCATGTTCTCCGTGGGCGGTGGCCTGCGACTGCAGCGGCAGCAGCATGTCGAACCGGGTGCCGTCGCCGCGCCGGCTCTGCACGTGGATCGAGCCGCCGTAGCCTTCGACGATGCGCTTGCAGGAAATCAGTCCCAGCCCGGTGCCCTCGGCCTTGGTGGTGAAGAACGGGCTGAACAGCTTGGACAGGGTTTCGGCATCCATGCCCATGCCGGTATCGATCACGCTCAGGCGCAGTCGCCCTTCCTCTTCCAGCGCGGCCGCCAGGGTGAGCGTGCCACCTTCCGGCATCGCCTGCAGCGCGTTCAGGCCGAGGTTGAGCAGGCACTGCTGCAACTCGGTGTAGTTCGCCTCCACGTTGAGGTCGCCGTCGCCGCCCTCGATGTGCAGCTGGACGCCCTTGGGCAGGCTGCTCTTGAGCAGCAGCTGCGCGGCCTGGAACAGCCGCGCCACCGACACGCGTTCGCGGGGCTTGTTGGAACCACGCACGAACGAGAGCATCGATTCAGCCATTTCATGGCCGCGGCGCCCGCACTCGGCGATGACATCGGCCAGCTGGCGCAGCTGCGGGTCGTCGGTACGACCGGCCAGCAGGTCCGGCACGATCAGCAGCGGCTGCAGGATGTTGCGCAGGTCATGGCTGAGGCCGGCCGCCAGCAGCGCCAGGCTCTCCAGGCGCTGCGCGCGCATCAGCTCGCTCTCCACCCGCTCGCGTTCGCGCTCCACGCGTGACTCGCGGATCGCGCGTGCCACCGCCGCCGGCAGGCGCGTGGGGTTGTGCTTGATGATGTAGTCGTTGGCGCCATCCTGCAGCGCCTTGACCGCGGTCTCCTCGCCCATCGTCCCGGAGACGAAGATGAAAGGCATCTGCGGGTCGACCGCGCGCACGATGCGCAGGGCGTCATGGCCGGAGAAGCCCGGCATGCTCAGGTCCGAAAGCACGATGTCCGGCCGGAACCGTTCCAGGCTCAGGCGCAGCGCCTCCTCGCCGTCCACCCGCTCGAACCTGGCCTCCAGGCCCGATTCAAGCAGCTGGTCGGACAACAGCTCGGCATCCTCCGGCGAATCCTCGATCAGCAGGATGCGCAGCTCGCCCAGCCTTGGACCTTCATTGGGCATGTCAGCTCAGCTCCGGCGCCTGGTTGATCACCGCCCAGAACGTACCCAGGGTCTTGACCGCGTTGAAGAACTGGTCGACGTCCACCGGCTTGACCACGTAGGCGTTCACGCCCAGGTCCCAGCTGCGCGCCAGGTCGCTTTCCTCGCGCGAGGACGACAGGATCACCACCGGCAGGCGCTTGAGGTTGTCGTCGGTGCGGATCTGCTTGAGCACTTCCAGCCCGTCCATGCGCGGCATCTTGATGTCGAGCAGCAGCACCGCCGGCAGGCCTTCCTCGCGGTTGGCGTAGGCACCGCGGCGCAACAGGTAGTCCATCGCCTCCACGCCATCCTCGACGTGGACGATGGGATTGGCCAGGCGCGCTTCGCGCAGGGCGTCGACCGCCATCTCCGCGTCGGCCGGGCTGTCTTCTGCAAGCAGGATGGTACGGATGGCGGTCATGCCTTGAACTCTTGGTTGGGCGCTTCGAGCGCGGACGGGAGGATGAAGTGGAAGGTGGCGCCCTGGTCGACCTTGCTGTCGGCCCAGATCCGCCCGCCATGGCGGGCCAGCACGCGGCGGACGCTGGCCAGGCCGATGCCGGTGCCGGGGTATTCGCTGGCCTTGTGCAGGCGCTGGAACACGCCGAACAGCTTGCTGGCGTACTCCATGTCGAAGCCGGCGCCGTTGTCGCCCACGCTGAAATGATGGCTGCCGTCGGGCAGCGGCTCGTAGCCGACCTGGATCCGGGCCACGTCGCGCTTCATGCTGTACTTGACCGCGTTGCCGAGCAGGTTGCTCCACAGCTGGCGCATCATGTTCTCGTCGGCGACCAGGATCGGCAGCGGCGCGACATGCCATTCGATGCGATGCTCCGGATGCTCGGCCTGCACGTTGGCGTCGAGGATCGAGCGCGACTCGGCCACCAGCGACTGCATGTCCACCGCCTGCATGCGCAGCGCGCTGCGGCCCAGCCGCGAGTACACCAGCAGGTCGTCGATCAGCGCGGCCATGCGCTGCGCCGAGCTGCTGATCACCTGCATGTAGTGCTGCGCCTTGTCGTCGGCGCCTTCCCCGAGGTGACGCGCCAGCTTGTCGGCGAAACCGGCGACGTGGCGCAGCGGCGCACGCAGGTCATGCGAGACCGAGTAGCTGAAGGCCTCCAGCTCGCGGTTGACCTCCGACACCTGCTCGACCTTGCCCTCGAGCTGCCGGTTGAGCTCCTGGATGCGCTGGTTGGCGGCCTTCTGCAGGCTGATGTCGCTGACGGTGATCAGCACGACCTCGTCGTCCTGGTCGGGCAGCGGCATGCGCCGCGCATTGAGCAGCATGACGCGGGCGACGCCGTCCACCGCGCGCTGCTCGTGCTCGAAGTCCCACAGCTCGCGACCACGCAGCAGCACGTCGGCCAGGCGCTGGTGGATCAGCGGGTCCTGCCAGGCACCCTCGCCCACTTCATGCAGCGGGATGCCACGGCGGTCGTCCTCGCCCAGCCCGTAGAGCTCGCCGAAAGCGGTGTTGTAGAGCACCAGGCGCTGCTGGTTGTCCAGCAGCACGATCGGCTCGCGCACCGTCTGCAGCACCGAGGCGGCGCGCGCGGTCGAGCGCGCGGACACCTGCTCGGCGGCCAGGCGCTGGCGGATCTGCCGCTGCAGCAACCACACGATCGTACCCAGCAGCAGCAACTGCACCACCAGCGCGCCCCAGCTCAGGGCGACGTACTGCACCCGGCGCCGCGCCGACTCGCGGTCGCGTTCGACCAGCAGCGTCGCCTCGGAGGCCTGCAGCTGGTCGATCATGTCGCGCATCGGGTTGGCGACCGTCATGTCCTGGATCAGCGCGCGGGTCCGCTCCGGGTCGCGCGAGCGGGCAATCGCCTCGGCCGCCAGCATGCGACGCTCGATGGTGCTCTGCAGCCGGCCGATGCGGACCTGCTGGTCGGGGTTGTCGCGGGTGCCTTCGATCAGCGCGCTGATCGTCTTCTCGATGTTGGCCCGGCCCTCGCGCATGCGCTCGTTCAACACCGGCAGCTCGATGCCATGCGAGCGCATCAGCGCCGCGGCCTCGACGTCACGGGTGGCGGATTCAAGCTGCTGGGACCATTGCCGGACCTGCTGGCTGTGCAGCACCCAGTTGTTGGCGTCCTCGGTGTTGCGCGCCATCTGCTGCAGCAGCAATGCCGGGACCACCACGATCAGGAATATGACCGTGGTCAGCGCCGGCAGGCGCCAGCGGTCCCAGACGTCTTCGGTGACGGGTGTCTGCATCGGTGGGTTTGCTCGCTCTCTCGCGGGGCCGAAACAGGGCCACGGATTGTCCCGCATCCCCCGAACACCCGAATGAATGATTCAGGCAGGCTCGCCCGCCGCCAACGGACCAAGAAAATGAATGGGCTTCATCATACGGCCTGCGCACGAGAAAGGGGCATCCCGGCCCATCGCTGGACACGAAAAAGGCGCGCCCGGCGGACGCGCCTTGGAAGGGCGCGGGACGGGCCGCCTCGCCGGGCCCGTCCCGCGTCGCGGAACCTCAGTCCTTGGCCATCGCCGAAACCTTCAGGTTGGCGGCCTCGACCTTCTTGACGCCATCGATGCCCTTGGCCACCGATACCGCCTTGTCGTGTTCGGCCTGGGTCTTGACCAGGCCACTGAGCCACACCACGCCGTTCTTGGTCTCGACCTTGATGTCGGTGCCCGGCACGTTGCCGGTCGCCAGCAGGTCGCTCTTGACCTTGGTGGTGATCCAGCTGTCGGTCACCGGCGCCTGCGATTCGGCCGGCGGATTCTTCTCACCGGCCGGAGTGGCCGCCGAAGCCGCGCCCATGGCGAGGATCGACAGGCCGGCCAGCGCGGCGGCAAGGGTATTGCGGATGGGGCGAACGTTCATTGCGGGTCCTCCGTTGGGCACGCACACAGTCTCGTCCGTCCTGCATGCAGCACGCGTGACCCCGGGATGCAGGCACCGTGAACCTTCAGCCTGCGTTGTCTAACATGCAGCTTTCGTGGACGTGGAGCGCTCCGATGCGCGAACTTCAGCTTGCCCTGGTCGGCTACGGTTATGTCGGCCGGGTCTTCCACGCGCCCCTGATCGAAGCGACCGATGGCCTGCGCCTGCACTCGATCGTCTCCCGCCAGCCCGACGCGGCCGACCTGCATCCCGGCGCGCGGGTATCGGCCGACCGCGCCGCGGTGCTGCACGATCCGGACATCGACGCGGTGGTGGTCGCCACGCCCAACGACACCCACGCGCCGATCGCCCTGGAGGCGCTGGCCGCCGGCAAGCACGTGCTGGTGGATAAACCCTTCACCCTGGACCTGGCGCAGGCGCGCGCGGTGATGGCCGCCGCCGAGCAGGCCGGCCGGGTCTGCAGCGTGTTCCAGAACCGGCGCTGGGACGCCGACTTCCTCACCGTGCGGCAACTGCTGGCCAGCGGCAGCCTCGGCGAAGTCGCCGAGTTCCACTCGCACTTCGACCGCCATCGCCCGCAGGTGCGCGATCGCTGGCGCGAAAGCGAAGCTGCCGGCGCCGGCCTGTGGTTCGACCTGGGCCCGCACCTGCTGGACCAGGCGCTGCTGCTGTTCGGTCGGCCGCAGGCCATTGCCGGCGACCTGCTGCGCCAACGCGAAGGCGCGCGTAGCGATGATTACTTCCACGTGGTCCTGCACTACCCACGGATGCGCGCGCACCTGCACGCCGGCTCGCTGGTCGCCGACGCACGGCTGCGATTCGCCGTGCACGGTCGCCACGGCAGCTACGTCAAGCAGGGCCTCGACACCCAGGAGGCGATGCTGCGCGATGGCCTGGTGCCGGGAGCGCCGGGCTGGGGCACGGACCCGCTGCCCGGCATGCTCACCCGCGTCGACGATGCCGGCACGCCGCAGGCCGGCTCCATGGAGACGGTCCCGGGCGACTACCGCCATTGCTATGCCGCCTTCCGCGACGCGGTGGCCGGTCGCGGCGCGCCACCGGCCACCGTGGCCGAAGCCCTGCAGGTGATGGAGCTGCTGGAACTGGCCGTGCGCAGCGCCGCGCTCGGCCAGCGGCTCGACGTGCCCTGATTCAGTCCGGCTTGCCGGCGGCCGGCGGCGCGGCGTGCAACGCGTGTCCGCCGAATTGGTTGCGCATGGTCGCCAGCAGCTTGTCGGTGAAGGAGTCCTTGTCGCGCGAACGCAGGCGCTCCAGCAGCGACAGGGTGATCACCGGCGCCGACACGTCCAGGTCGATCGCCTCGGCCACGGTCCAGCGTCCCTCGCCGGAATCCTCGACGAACGGCGCCACGCTGGACAGGCGCGCATCACGGCCGAGCGCATCGGCGGTCAGGTCCAGCAACCAGGAACGCACCACGCTGCCGTCGCGCCAGATCTGTGCGACCTGGTGCAGGTCGAGCGCGAATTCCTCCTTGCGCTCCATCAGCGCGAAGCCTTCGGCGTAGGCCTGCATCATTCCGTACTCGATACCGTTGTGGACCATCTTGGTGAAGTGCCCCGCGCCGCCGGGACCGACCCTTCCCCAGCCACGATCCGGCGCTGGCGCCAGCGCGGTGAACACCGGTGCCAGCCGCGCCACCGCCGCTTCGTCACCGCCGATCATCAGGCTGTAGCCCTCCTCCAGGCCCCACACGCCGCCACTGGTGCCGCAGTCGATGTAGGCGATGCCATGCGGCGCCAGCTCGCGGCCGCGACGCTGTGAATCCTTGTAGTACGAATTGCCACCATCGACGACGAGGTCGCCCGGGGACAGCAGCGGCAGCAGCAGGGCCAGGGTGTCGTCGACGACCTTGCCGGCCGGCACCATCAGCCATATCGCGCGTGGCGCCGGCAGTGCGGCGACCAGTTCGGCCAAGCTGGCCGCCGGCGTGATCCCACGCCCCTGTGCCGACTCGCGCGCGACGGCGCCGGGGTCATAGCCGACCACGTGGTGGCCGCCACGCACGATGCGCTCGGCCATGTTGGCGCCCATCTTTCCCAGACCCACCATTCCCAGTTCCATGTCGGTTTTCCTCGCGTCGATGAGATGCGTGCAGGGTGGCACGAACGCGCGCGGACGGCAGCGCCGCGGCGATCAACGAATCGTTGCACTGGTGTCGCCGCCGCACTGCTGAAGGCGGTAATCGATCCAGCGCCGGTACAGCGTGGCGTGCAGGTTGTGCAGCCCCAGGTCGATGGTGAAGGGCGTACGCGGGTTGCGATCGAGCAGGCGCACGACGTGGTAGCCGATCGGGCGCACGCCCATCGGGTGCACATACACCATGAAGCCGCGGTAGAACGGATCGTCCAGCAGCTGCGCCATCTGCGCCAGTACCGCCTGGCGCGCCGGGTCCAGCCGTGCCAGGCGGGCCGGATCGCGGTCGACCAGCAGTGGCTCGAAGCGTGGCCGGCCAGCGCCTTCCATCTGCCGGGCCAGCTGCCAGAGCCGTCGGTTGGTGGCATCGTAGGCGGCCAGGCCACCCTTCGCGGCCAACGCCTGCGCGGCGTCGGCGCTGACGTCGACGACCACGAAATTCTCCGCGCGATTGCTGATGTCATCGACGAAGCGCAGCGGCAATGCGTGTTCGAGGAAGCCCGGGACGCCCATGAACGCCTGCCGCCCCAGCGCAGCGCTCGCCACCGCCTTGCCATCGGCCAGGAAGTCGCCGGCATGTCGGCCGAGCAGGATGCTGTCGGTGGCGTGCAGCGTATGGAAAGTGCCGATCGACAACTCGCCGGGACTGAAGGCGGCATCGAAGCCGGCGTCGCCATAGAGCTCGCGCTGCGTGGCCAGCTGCGCGACCTGGCGACCGACGCCGCATTCGCTGCGTACCCGCCCCTGGTAGAAGGCATCGATCGCGCGGCTGTTGCCCTGGCTAGGCTGGTAGCCGCGTCCCAGGCTGCGGAACGGCACCCAACCCTGGGCACGCGCGCCACCGGCGCCGAAGCTGATCCAGCCGGCCTGCAGTGCGGTGAAGCGGTAACCGGGATTGTCCTCCAGCCGCGAAGCCGCGCGCCGCGCCGCATCACCGAGCCGGAAGGCATAGGCGCACAGCGTCGCCGGATCATCGAGCAGGCGCTGCCAGCTGGCCGGATCCTGGCGCGCGGCCAGCGGCAGTCGCGCGCGCAGGTCACCCAGCGCCTGCGCCTGCGCCAGCGAACCGCGCGCGCAGGGTGCACCGCCCTGGATGTCCGGGCCCGCGATGTCGACGAAATCGATGCGCCAGCCCAGCTCGCGCAGCAGGGCCTCCGCGCAGGCCGGCGAGGGCGAAGCCGGCGCGGCCGCGACCCCACCGGCCAGCAGCACGGCAAGCACGCCGGCGAAGGCCCTGGCACGGGACCCCGCAAACGCGAAAGCCCCGGCTCGTCCGGGGCTTTCGCCGACAGCGCCATGCCGGTTCAACGGGTGCGTTCGCACACCGTCTGGACCTCGCGGTCGCCATTGTTCTGCTGCTGCCTGCCCTGTACGTAGCGGCCGGTGGCGCCACCGGCGACCGCGCCGCCGACCGTGGCCAGCGTACGTCCGCTGCCGCCGCCGAACTGGTTGCCGACCAGGCCGCCGACGACCGCACCGACCGCCGTGCCGGTCACCCGGTTGGGATCGGACGAGTTCTTCCTCACCTCGACCTTGTGGCAGCGCACCACGGTGCCGTCGTTGAAACGGCGGCCCTCGTCCTGCGGCCCGTAGGTCTGCGCGCTGACCGCGAATGCCAGGCCCAGCAGCGGCAGGCCGATCAATGATCCGCGTGCGTTCATCGGCAATCCTCCGTGCGGCGCGGACGACACTGCGCCGTCCGCCATGGCGTCACTGTCTTCCCCGCGCGGGGAAAAGACCGTGAAATCGGCGCCGGTGGTTCAGCTGCCGGCCAGCGCGGCGGATCGGTGCGTCACGGTTGCGGATGGGTGTCCTGGCCGGCATCGCCCGTGGTGGCCGCCGGGGTCGGCACGTCGTCGACAGGCGGCGCCGACGGCGGTGGCGGCGGCGGTATTTCCGGCGCCACGGGCGCGGCGGCCGGCGGTGCTTCTGGCGCGGGTGGCGGCGGCGTGGCGGCGGGCCTGGCCGCAACGGCCGGCGCCGGCTTGGGCAGGTACATCGACAGACGTTCGAAGAAGCGCTTGTAGAAGTCGCCGTCCTGCACGGTCACGCTGGCTACCCGCACCATCGAATCGTTGCTGCTGCCCACCGGCAGCGACACCGAGCCGAGCACGCCGACGCCGACGCTGGCCGAGGTCGGGCTCTTCTTCAGCGAGTAGCGGTCCTGCACGGCGCTGACGAACACCCACGCCTTGTCCTCGCCCTGCGCCACGCAGGAGATCCGCAGGTCCAGCTGCTCGTGCGACTCCTCGGTGGGCTGGAAATTCTTGGTGCCTTCCACCGCGGCGGCATCGGCGCGACCGACGATGTAGCCCTGGCTCAACAGCGCACGCCGGGCAGCCTCGCAGGCGGCCTGCGGCGGCACGTCCACGCTGCGCGAATAGGTGTTGTCGGAATTGAACGACTCGCGCACCAGGACGTGGTCGGCCTTGCCGCGGCCACATCCGGACAGCGATATCGCCACGGCCAGGCCGGCGAGCACTGGGAAAAGACGGCGTGAAGGCATCATGGGCACCGGTCCGGGGAATTCGGCGGGGAGCATATCGCCGCGCCCGTGATCGGCACAGGAAACCGCCAATCGTGGCAGGGTCCTGTTCATCGAAACCGCGACGCAGGCGCGGTACAACCGCGCTCGACGATGCCATGCTCGACCGGTACCACTGGAGCCCACGCATGTCCCTGATCCGCCGTCTGCCGCTGCTGTTCCTGTTGTCCCTCGCCATCCAGGCCGCACAGGCGGCCACGCCCGGGCTGCGGGTGATGTCGTTCAACGTCCGTACGCCCGCCGATACCGAGGCGGGCAAGCGATGGGAGGACCGCCGCGATTCGATGGTCGCGCTGATCCAGCAGACACACCCGCAGGTGATCGGCACGCAGGAACTGACCCCGCCGCAGGCTTCGTACCTGGCCAGCCACCTGCAGGGTTTCCGCTGGTTCGGCCAGGGCCGTCGCGGTGGCGAGGGCGACGAGCACATGGGGGTGTTCTATGACGCCAGCGCGCTGGTGCTGGTCGAATCCGGCGACTTCTGGCTCTCCGACACCCCGGAAGTGCCCGGCAGCATCAGCTGGGGCCACCCCTACCCGCGCATGGTGACCTGGGGCCTGTTCGAACGCCGCGCCGATGGCCGCCGCTTCTACCTGTTCAACACCCACCTGCCCTACCGTGCGGAAGACGAGCCGGCACGCGTCCGCGGCGCCAAGCTGCTGCTTTCGCGGCTGGCCTCCCTGCCGCACGACATCCCGGTCGTGCTGACCGGCGACTTCAATACCGAGCCCGGCGGCGACACCTGGCGCACGCTGACCGCGACCCTGCACGATGCGCGCGGCGAAGCCACGCAGGTCAAGGGCCCACGGCTGACCTTCCACGACTTCACCGGCAAGGGCCAGCAGCAGCTGGACTGGATCCTGCTGCGCGGCTTCACCGCCACCGATTTCGCCACCCTCGACGCCCGTCCGAACGGCGTGCTGCCCTCCGACCACTTCCCGGTGATGGCCGACCTGCGTTTTCCCACAACGACGGCCGGTGGCACGAAGGCGCCGTAGGATCAGGCAACCGACCTGGAGATCCGCCATGACCCACCGCAGCAGGCTCGCCGGCTTCATCATTGATTGCCAGGATCACGATGCCGATTCGGCCGCGGCGTTCTGGGCCGCGGCACTGGGGCTGCAGGCGCAGCCGGCCTACCGCGAGGAAGGCGCCGAGTACGCCGACCTGCAGGGCACGCCGGCCGGCCTCAACGTCGAAGTGCAACGCGTGAACCATCCTTCGCGCGTGCACCTGGACATCGAGAGCGATGACATCGATGCCGAGGCCGATCGCCTCGAGAAACTGGGCGCGCGACGCATCGGCTTCGTCAAGCGCTGGTGGGTGATGGAAGCACCCACCGGCCATCGGTTCTGCGTGGTGCGCATGCGCGACGGCGAGGGCAAGGTCGAAGCCAATACCTGGGGCTAGCGCGAGGGCACCGTCGCGCGCAGCCAGTCGGCAAGCTGCCGCGTCGGTCGCGGCAGGGCATCGAAATCCCGCGCCACCAGCCATAGCGTGCGATGCGCCCAGGCCTCGTCGAGGGTGATCGCGGACAGTTCGCCGGCGACGCTGCTGCGGCGCACGGCGCTGGCCGGCACCACCGCCACGCCAGCGCCGCGCGCGACCATCCGGCACAGCGGTTCCAGGCCCGGGATATGGGCGCGCCAGTGCAAGCGCCCGCCCGCCTCGATCGCCCGCGCCAGCAGGTGCCGCTGCAGCGCACTGTCGCCCGACAGGCCCAGCATCGGCTCGCCCGGCAGGTCGACCATGCGCAATGCCTGGCGCCGTGCCCAGCGGTGGCCACGCGGGCAGGCGACGACCAGCGGGTCCTCATCAAGCATCTCGCCCTGCAGGCCCTGGCGGCTGGCGTGGTCGGCGATCACCGCCAGTTCGGCGGCAGCCTCGCGTACCGCATCGGCTGCCTCGATGCTGCCGCGCTCGACCAGCGACAGGTCCAGCGCCGGATGCGCCACCAGGAAACCGGCGATGCGCTCGGGCAGCCACTCACTGAGCGCGGCGGTATTGGCCAGCAGGCGGATCGTGGCGCGCTGGCCTCCAGCGAACTCGGCCAGTTCCCCGCGCAGGCGGGCCACGTCACCATCGATCCGGCGTGCATGGCGCAGCAGCGCGCGCCCAGCCGGGGTCAGCTGCACGCCGCGACGGCCACGTTCGAGCAGGGCTACGCCGGCCTGGTCCTCCAGCTGGCGCAGCCGGGCACTGGCCGCCGCCAAGGACAGCGCGGAGGCCGCCGCACCGGCGGTGATGCTGCCGGCATCGGCCACCGCGACGAACAGCCGCAGGTCGGTCAGGTCGAAGTGCATGCAGGCCTCCAGCCTTCGGCGCTGACGAAGGCTGCCTCAGGATATCGCGCATTGTGGCCAGCGCGACCGGCGCGGACGATGGCGCCATGTCGAGCTGGCCGCCCCTGTTGCCGTTTCTCAGTGCGGTATTCCTGCTGGCCGGGACGGTCAAGGGCGTCACCGGGATGGGCCTGCCGACGGTGGCGATGGGGTTGCTGGCCCTGCGCCTGGCACCTGCAGACGCCGCCAGCCTGCTCCTGCTGCCTTCGCTTTTGACGAACCTTCAGCAGGCTCGCGGGGCCGCCGGCGCCGGCCCATTGCTGCGCCGGTTGTGGCCGATGCTGCTGGCGATCGTGCTCGCGACCTGGGCCAGCGCCGGCGTGCTGGCCGACAGCCAGGGGCCGGCGGCGCGCCTGGGCCTGGGCGCGATGCTGCTGCTCTATGCGATCAGCGGCCTTGGCCAGTGGACCCTGCCCGCCCCGGGACGCCATGCCCGCTGGCTGGGCCCGGCCTGTGGCGCGCTGACCGGACTGGCCACCGGCGCGACCGGCGTGTTCGTGCTGCCTGCCGTGCCCTATCTGGTCTCCCTGCGGCTGCCCCGCGACACCCTGATGCAGTCGCTCGGCCTTTGCTTCAGCGCATCGACGCTGGCACTGGCGGCGGGGTTGGCCGGCCATGGCGTACTCGATGTCGCCCTGCTGCCGGCCGCGCTGCTGGTGCTGCCATCCACCCTCGCCGGCCTGTGGCTGGGCACGCGGCTGCGCACACGGCTGCCGCCCCTGTTGTTCCGCCGCGTGTTTTTCCTCACCCTGGCTTTGCTCGGCGTGCAACTGCTATGGCAGGCTTGGCCCGGCGGTTGAGCGCTGTCGCCCATGCGTCATCGCGCTTCAACAACTCTCCGACAGGCGACATGGATATTGCGGCTGGCGGCCGCCGCATCGCCTGATCCGGCTGGAACGCACACCGGGGACGAATGCATGTTCGGGAATGACCACGCAAGGCAACGCGCCGGAGTGATCGTGCTGTGCCTGCTGCTGGCCTGCGCGTTCCTCGGCACGCGCGGCATCTGGGATCCGGACGAGGGCCGCTACAGCAACGTCGCCCTGACCATGCTCGACGACGGCAACTGGGTCGACACCATGCGCAGCCAGGAGGTCGGCCACTGGACCAAGCCGCCTCTGACCTACTGGACGATCGCCGCCAGCGTGGCCACGCTGGGCCATACGGCCTTCGCCGCGCGATTGCCGATGGCGTTGTCCTACCTGGCCTGCATCGGCCTGGCCGGATTGTGCGCGCGCCGGCTGCGGCCCGGCAGCGGCACCCTGGCCTCGCTGGCGTACGCCACGATGGCACTGCCGTTCGGTACCAGCCAGTGGATCAGCACCGATGCACCACTCGCGGCCTGGCAGGCGCTGGCGATGTGGAGCTTCGTCGAATACCGCTTCGGGCCCTGGCGCCTGCCCGGGCGCTGGTTGCCACTGACTGGCGTGGCACTGGGGCTGGCCTTCCTGACCAAGGGGCCGCCGGCGCTGGTGGTCCTGCCGGTGATGCTGCTGCTGGGCTGGCTGGCCCCCCCGGCACGTCCGGCCGGCGTCGGACCGCGCTGCCTGGCGGTCGTGCTGTTCGCGGCCATCGCGCTGCCATGGTTCATCGTGGTCGCCATGCGCCACGCGGGGCTGCTGCACTACCTGCTGGGCGCGGAAGTCGTCGATCGCATGGCCACCGATCGCTTCGCACGGTTCGGCAGCTGGTGGGGCTGGGTGATCTACGTGCCGACATTGCTGCTGGGCACGCTGCCATGGACCGGCAGCCTGTTGCGCGTGGGCACCCGCCTGCCGGAAGCGTGGCGTCGCTGGCGCGCGCCGGCTGCACGCCAGCGCGAAGCCGGCGCACTCCTGCTGGTGTTATGGGTGGGCGTGCCGTTGCTGGTGTTCTGCCTGGTGCGCTCGCGGCTGCCGTTGTACGTGCTGCCGGTGTTCCTGCCACTGGCCATCATGGTCGCCCTGAGCCGCGTCGAACTCGGCCGCGGGCTGCCGCGCTGGCACTGGCTGCTGCTGTGGGTCGGACTGTTGCTGGGCGTGCGGCTGGCGTCGGCGCACTGGTCCACCCACAAGGATGCTTCACGCTGGGCCGAGGCGATCCAGGCACGTGCCGGTACGCGGGTCAGTGAGGTGGTCTTCGTCGAGGACATGGCGCGTTACGGCCTGCACCTGCATCTGGGCCTGGAGGTGGAGAAGGTGTCGCTCGCCGAACGCGAGGAGGCGCCCTACAACCCGGAATACGACGAATCGCTGACCCGCGAACTGGCCGACGTGGCCACCGAGCCGGACATCCTGTTCATCACCCCGGTGGCGCAATGGCCGGCGGTAAACACGCACGCGCGGTCGCTGGGCTATGAACTGCAGGTGCTGGGGACTCCCTATCGGGACCGGATCTTCTTCCGCGCCCGCTGCGCGGAGGGCGTGCAGTGCAGCCGGGAGCGTGGGCTGGCTGCGCCTCGATAGCATGGCCGGGTGCGCCGGGCGGTTCCGCTTCCGCTGCCATGGCGCGTGGCTCACCTGCTCGGTTTGGGTACACGAGTGAAGCGGGGCGCCTCGCTGCGCGGGCTGTATTGAGGGTTATTGAGGGCGCGCCTCGGTGTGCGGATGGTTTGGCCCTGACTTACGGCATGGGCGCCGCCCCGGCGGGGGTGGGCGCGAGTGGGCCATGGATGTGCCGGGCCCCGATAGCCTTTCCGTGTCCTTGAAAGGATGCCGTCCCCACGGCAGGACTGAAGGAATAGCTCGTAGCACCACCGCGAAAGCCTGATACCCAGCGACGCGCCCATGCCCGTCGGGGCGGCGCACCCAAACGTAAGTCAGAGCCAAACCAACCGCCCACCCAGGCGCGCCCCCAACAAACCCCAATACAGCCCGCGAAAGCGGGCGCCCCGCTTCCCCCCCCGAAGCCACGAAGAACCAAAAAAAGACCCCGCCGAAGCGGGGTCCCATCCACACAGGAAGCGCCAGCCTCAGTCGGCCCAGCGGCCCGGGGCGCTCGACTGCGGCAGCACCTGCGCCGAGAGCGGGCGGTCCTGCTCCAGCAGGTTGACCGCATCGGCCAGGATCGAGGCCGACTCGTGCAGCAGCGGATCCGGACGCTTCTCGGCCGCCTTCTCGCGCGCGGTGTCCTTGGCGATATCGCGCTCGTTGCCGGTCAGGCCGTCGTCACTGTCCTCGGCCAGCGGGTCCAGGGGCATGCCGAGCTGCTTGCGGATCGCCTGGCGTTCCTTGCGCTGGCCATCCTGCTTCTCGCGCTCGGCACGGCGCTCGGCCTCATTGAGGGAGACGTACTTCTTGGCCTTCTCCTCGCGGAACTGGGCCACGTCCTGCTCCCACCACTGGAACTCCTTGTCGCCGGCAATGCGCGCGGCATGCAGGCTTTCCAGCTTCGGCAGCAGCGGCGCGAAGTTGCCGTACTGGGTGTGGGCGACCGAAGCGATGCGCGTCCACGGCAGGGCGTTGTCGTAGGTGCTCTCGCCGAACTCGCTGGCATCGACGCTGGCCGGGAACGCGATGTCCGGCACCACGCCCTTGTGCTGCGTGCTGCTGCCGCTGACGCGGAAGAACTGCGCGATGGTCAGCTTGACCTGGCCAAAACGCTGCTCCTCGCTCGCCGGCCAGCGGTCCAGGTCGACGATGTTCTGCACCGTGCCCTTGCCGAAGCTGGTTTCACCGATGACCAGGCCGCGACCGTAGTCCTGGATCGCGCCGGCGAAGATCTCCGACGCCGAGGCCGAGCCACGGTTGATCAGTACCGCCAGCGGGCCGTCCCAGGAAACCTTCTCGCTGCGGTCGCCGTTGACGGTGACGCGGCCGCCGGATTCACGCACCTGCACGACCGGGCCCTGCTCGATGAACAACCCGGTCAGCTCGACCGCTTCATCCAGCGAGCCACCGCCGTTGTTGCGCAGGTCCAGCACCACGCCGTCGAGCTTGTCGGCCTTGAAGCCGGCCAGCAGCTTGGCGACGTCACGGGTGGCCGAGGCGTAGTCGGTCGCGTTGCGGCGACGACCCTCGAAGTCCTGGTAGAAGCCCGGCAGCTTGATGATGCCGATGCGACGCGCCGGCTCGCCGTCCTTCGCCGGCAGGCTGATGGTCTCGCCCTTGGCGGCCTGTTCGGCCAGGCGGACCTTCTGGCGGGTCAGGGTGATGGTGCGGTGGGCACCATCGATGCCGCCCTCGGCGGGGATGTACTCCAGCCGGACCTGGGTGTCCTTCTTGCCACGGATCTTGGCGACCACGTCATCGATGCGCCAGCCGATCACGTCTTCCATCGCGCCGGACTTGTCCTGGCCGACGCCGACGATGCGGTCACCGGGCTTGAGGGTACCGTCGATCGCAGCGGGGCCACCGGCGAGGACTTCGCGGATGACCACCATGTCGTCCTGCTTCTGCAGCTGCGCGCCAATGCCTTCCAGCGACAGCGACATCTGCTGGTTGAAATTCTCGGCGGTACGCGGGGTGAAGTAATCGGTGTGCGGATCGACGGCGTTGGTGTACGAGCCCAGGAAGACCTGGAAGATGTCTTCGCTCTTGAGTTCGTTGACCGACTTGACGACGTTGGCATAGCGCTTGTCCAGCGTCTTGCGGATATCGGCCGGCTGCTTGCCGGCGAGCTTGAGCCGCAGCCAGTCGTTCATCACCTGCTGGCGCCAGAGGTTGTCGAGCTCGGCCTGGCTGGACGCCCACGGCGACTTCTCGCGGTCGTACTCGAACTTGTCGTTGCCGGTGAAGTCGAAATTCTGGTTGAGCAGCTTGCGCGCATACGCCACGCGCTGGCCGACGCGCTGCTTGTAGACCGAGAAGACCTGGAACGCCGGGTCGAGCTGGCCGTTGCGGATCGCATCGCCGATGCCCGCCTCGATCGGCGCGAAGGCGTCGATGTCGGCCTGGGTGAAATACTGCTTGCTGCCGTCCAGCGACTCCAGGTAACGCTTGAAGACGTCCTTGGACATCTCCTCGTCGAGGACCCGCGGCCGGTAGGCGTAGCGGCTGTCCGAGAGCAGCCCGTAGACCAGCTTGCTGGCGGTGGACTGGTCGGCGGAGGCCGCCGCCGGCAGGGCGGTGTCGGCGCGTGCCATCAGGGTCAGCGGCGCGCTCAACGCCAGCGCCAGCAGGCCGGCGGTGATCCTCGCGGGGGCTTTGTATTTCATCGGGTTACTCTGGGCACGGGGCCGTAGGGGGGCTGCGGAAGCATCAGACAACGGGACAGTGCCCAAAGTTGCGGCGCTTGTCACCATCGCGTGTCCAGCCTATCGCGCCGGGCGCCCGAGGTCTGTAAACGGCGCGTTATGCCGCCCCCGCGGCGCTGCGGGGGTTCAGGCACCCCCCGGCGGCACTCAGGCGGCGACGCCGGCGTCGGCGGCCTGGCGGTCGGCGTGGTACGAGGAACGCACCATCGGGCCGGATGCGACGTGGGCGAAGCCCAGCGACATGCCGTACTCCTCCAGCGCCTTGTATTCCTCCGGCGTCCAGTAGCGCATGACCGGGTGGTGGTGCGGGGTCGGCTGCAGGTACTGGCCGATGGTCACCATGTCCACGTCGTGGGCGCGCAGGTCGCGCAGGGTGGCCTGCACCTGCTCCAGGGTCTCGCCCAGGCCGAGCATGATCCCCGACTTGGTGTTGATCCCCGGGTGCTGGGCCTTGAACTTCCGCAGCAGGGTCAGCGACCACTGGTAGTCCGCGCCCGGGCGCACGTTCGGGTACAGGTCCGGCACGGTCTCGATGTTGTGGTTGAACACGTCCGGGGGGTTGGTCGCCAGGATTTCCAGCGCGCGATCCATGCGGCCCTTGCCGCGGAAGTCCGGGGTCAGGATCTCGATGCGGGTCTTCGGCGAGTGCTCGCGGATCGCGGCGATGCAGTCGACGAAATGCTGGGCGCCGCCGTCGCGCAGGTCGTCGCGATCGACGCTGGTGACCACGACGTACTTCAGGCCCATGTCGGCCACGGTCGTGGCCAGGCTCAGCGGCTCGCCGGCATCCGGCGGCTTGGGGCGGCCGTGGGCGACGTCGCAGAACGAGCAGCGGCGGGTGCAGACCTCGCCGAGGATCATGAAGGTCGCGGTGCCGTGGCCGAAGCACTCATGGATGTTCGGGCAGCTGGCTTCCTCGCAGACGGTGACCAGCCGGTTCTCGCGCAGCTTCGCCTTGAGGTTCTGCACGGCGTTGCCGGACGGGATGCGCACGCGGATCCACGACGGCTTGCGCAGCACCGGGACGTCGGCGAACTGCACCGGCGAACGGCCGATCTTGTCCCCGCCCAGCTGCTTGGCGCCGGTCTGCAGGGAAGCGGCCTGGGCGCTGTCGGTCGAAACGACCTCCAGGGGAATGGTGCGGGGCGTGGGCTGGGTCATGGCGGTACGTATGCGCGGTCAGGCCGCGTGGGAAAGATCGGGCAGGTCGGAGGCGGTGCGCAGGTCCAGGCCGAACTGGCGGGCCAGTTCGTCGAGCAGCACGCGCTGCACCGCTTCCATGCCGGAGGGGCCGCCCAAGTCTAGCACCGAGGTCACCTGCAGGCCCTGGTAGCCGCAGGGGTTGATGCGCAGGAATGGCTCCAGGTCCATGGCGACGTTGAACGCCAGGCCATGGAACGTACAGCCGCGGCGCACGCGGATGCCGAGCGCGGCGATCTTGGCCTGCCCGACGTACACCCCCGGCGCGCCCTCGCGGCGCTGCGCGATGATGTTCCATTCCAGCAGGGTGTCGATGATCGCCTGCTCGATCCGGCACACGTACTCGCGCACGCCGATGCCGAGACGGCGCAGGTCCAGCAGCGGATAGACCACGATCTGGCCGGGGCCGTGATAGGTCACCTGGCCGCCGCGATCGACATGCAGCACCGGGATCGCGCCCGGCGCCAGCACGTGTTCGTCCTTGCCGGCCTGGCCCAAGGTGAATACCGGGTCGTGCTCGACCACCCACAGCTCGTCGACGGTATCGTCGGTGCGGGCGTCGGTGAAGCGCTGCATCGCGCGCCAGACCGGCTCATAGGGCTGCCGGCCCAGCTGGCGGACCACGCCCGGGTGGCGGCCGTCGGCCACCCCGGTTTCCCGCCCGCACGCGCTCACAGGGTCCACTTCACTTCCGGGTGTTCGCGCAGGGCCTGGTGGGCCGCGTCGTACTGGGCGCGATTCTCGGCGCGGAAGCCGATGCGCACCGAGACGTACTTGCCGTTGCTGGAATGCTTCCAGCTGATGCTCTCTTCCAGCAGCTCCACGCCGGTGGTGGCGAGCAGGCGCGGCAACTCGGTCTCCAGGCCCTTGTCGGCCGTGCCCATGGCACTGAGCTCGAAGTTGCCGGGGAACTGGAAGCCGTGATCGGGGTTGTCGGACTTGATTTCCATGTCCGCCATTATTGGGCCCGGCGCCGGCAAACCCAAGCCCGCCGTTCCCCGCGGGAAACCGGATGGCCGCTGAACAGCGTCGCGCGGCCAGCGCGGGCCGTCCATCAGGATCACTGCGGGAAGGCCTGGATAGGCTGATCCTGCGTAGATGCGTGCGTCGCGCGCAACGGACCGGTGCGCGCGGAGGGCTTCTCCCGGCGGCGGCGGGGGCGTCTAATTTCACACGACGCAAGCTCCCCATTCACTTTCCCTCACGGCCACGCTGCCTAGCGTCGGTCGCCTCACCCCACGGTCTTCTGCATGCCTTCCCCACGCCCGCTGTCCCTCCTGCTGGCCGCGGCCCTCGCCACGGCCGGCCTCTCCACCACCGCCCAGGCGGCCGACCAGTGCTCGCAGAGCACCATGGACCAGACCCCTCCGGCCATCAATTTCCGCGTCGACAACGACCTGCTCGGCGGCGCCGAACAGGACCAGGGCTATACCAACGGCGCCTTGATCACCCTGGTGTCGCCCAACCTGGTCGACTACACCGACGACCCCTGCCTGCCCCGTCTGGCGCGCTGGGTGAACAGCCACCTCGAGCGGCTGCACCCGGGCGAGTTCAAGCAGCAGAACATGGTCTTCTCGTTCGGCCAGGGCATCTTCACGCCCAGCGACTACACCCGTAAGGACGTGATCCCGGATGACCGCCCCTATGCCGGCATCCTGATGGCCAGCTTCGGCTACAACGCACGCAACGACAACCACCTGCGCACCACCCAGCTGCAGCTCGGCATCGTCGGCCCCTGGGCGCAGGGCAAGCAGGTCCAGGATGCCGTGCACAGCCTGCTTGGCGACGAGAAGTTCCAGGGTTGGGACAACCAGCTGCACAACGAGCCGCTGATCGGCCTGGTGCACGAGCGCATGCGCCGCTGGCCGGCCGACGCCAGCGTCAATGCCGATGGCTGGGGCTGGGATGCGATCAGCCACTACGGCGGGGTGATCGGCAATCGCGCCACCTACGCCAACGTCGGTGGCGAAGTGCGCTTTGGCTGGAAGCTGCCGGACGATTTCGGCAGCACGCCGACGCGACCGGCCGGCGAGAACACCGCGCCCAGCGTGCGCGGTCGCGCCACCGGCTGGTCCGGCCACCTGTTCGTGACCACCGATGGCCGCTGGGTGCTGCGCGACATCACCCTGGATGGCAATACCTTCCGCGACGGCCACAGCGTCGACAAGCGTCCATTCGTGGCCGACGTCGGCTTCGGCCTGGCGATCATGCACGGGCAATGGAAGTTCGCCCTCGCCCGCTATTACCGCACGCGCGAGTTCGATACCCAGAAGGAGCCGCCGATCTACGGCAGCTTCACCATCAGCCGCATGCTGTGAGGGACACGTCCCGCTGCGCGGGCTGCGGGTGTCCATGAAAAAAGCCGGCTTCCGCCGGCTTTTTCTTGATCTTGCGGGAAGCGCTTATTCCGATTCCCACCACATCCAGAAGGCATCCCACAGGCGCTTGAAGAAGTTGCCCTCCTCCACCGCCGTCACCGCCACCAGCGGCGCTTCGGCGACCACCTTGCCGTCGAGCTGCACCTTCACGGTGCCGACCTGCTGGCCCTGCTTGATCGGAGCGACCAGGTTCTTGGCCACCTCGATGCTGGGCTTGAGTTCGTTGTAGCGGCCGCGCGGCACCATCACCAGCAGCGGCTGGGCCACGCCCAGCTGGACCTTGTCCTGCGCGCCCTTCCACACCTTCTGCTCGGTGACGACCTTGCCCGGCTCGTACAGGCGGTGGGTCTCGAAGAAGCGGAAGCCCCAGTTGAGCAGCGCCAGGCTGTCATCGGCGCGCTGCTTCTCGGAGCTGTCGCCCATCACCACCGCGATCAGGCGCTGGTCGCCACGCTGGGCCGAGCTCATCAGGCAGTAGCCGGCCTCGGAGGTGTGGCCGGTCTTGATGCCGTCCACGCTCGGATCGCGCCACAGCAGCAGGTTGCGGTTCGGCTGGGTGATGCTGCCGACGGTGAATTCCTTGACCTTGTTGTAGGCGTAGGTCTCCGGATAGTCGCGCACCATCGCCCGCCCCAGCAGCGCCAGGTCGTAGGCGGTGGTGTGGTGGCCTTCGGCGCTCAGGCCGTGCGCGTTGACGAAGTGCGAGTCCTTCATGCCGATCTTGGCGGCGTAGCTGTTCATCAGCGAAGCGAACGCTTCCTCGCTGCCGGCCACGTGCTCGGCCAGGGCGATCGCGGCATCGTTGCCGGACTGGATCGCCATGCCCTTTTCCATGTCTTCCAGGCGCGCGGTCTGGTTGACCGGGAAGCCGCTGTAGCTGCCGTCGGTGCCGGCGCCACCCTCGCGCCAGGCGCGCTCGCTCATCATGACCTGGTCGTCACGGCTGATCTTGCCGTTCTTCAGCTCGGCGGCGACCACGTAGGAAGTCATCACCTTGGTGATGCTGGCAGGCGGCAGCTGCACGTGGATGTTGTCCCCGGCCAGCACCTGGCCGGTGGCGTAGTCCATCAGGATCCAGGCCTTGGAGACCGCCGGGGCGGGTGCCGGAGGCGTCGGCATCGCGGCCGGCGCGGCGGCGGCGGGCGCCGGCTGCGGTGCGGGCTGCGGCGTGGGGGTCTGCGCGGACACCAGGCCAACGGCGAGCGTGGCCGCGGCGGCTACGGCGAAGCGGAATTTCATCGAACAACGACTCCTGCGGCCCCTGCGCGGGCCGATCGTGGCCGGAAGGCCGGGTATGGCCCCTGCGGGGGCCGGGAAAGCTGCATTGTAGGCTGATCGGGCCGGCCCGCCGCCAGTGCGCGGCCAGCCTGGGCCGCGCCTGCGTTCAGCGCGCGACGACCTGCGGACGCCCGAATCCCAGACCGGCGATGCGGCCCGCAAGTTCCGAGGCGCTGGCATGGTCGGGCGCATTCACCCGCAGGCGCCACAGCGTGCGCCCGCCGCTGACGATGTCGCTGACGCTGGCGCCGGCGATGCCGGCCGAGGACAGGCGCAGCAGCGCGCGGTCGGCGTTCTCGCGGCTGGAGAAGCTGGCGACCTGCAGCAGGATGCTGCCCAGCGCGGACTGGGCGATCGTCGGCTCACGCGCGGCGGGCACAGCGGCGCTGGCGACCTCGGCCTCGATTACCCGCCGGGCGACGGCACCGCCGACCGCGGCCGGCACCACCGTGGCCGTCGCCACGCCGGCGGTCGGTGCACGCGCGGGCGCGGCATCGGCATCGGTTGGGTCAGCGGCGGCCGGCTTGCCGGTCGCCACGCGCACGCCCTGGGACTTCATCCAGGCATCGAAATTGTCCGCACTGCCCGGCTGCTTGGAATCGGCGACGCGGTAGCGCCAGCGCTCGCCGTCACCGGCCGGCACGCTTGCCCGGGCCACCGTGGCCACTGCTGCCGCCGGCGAAGCCGGGGTACGCGCGGGCGCGCTTACCGGCGCACCAGCCGGACCAGTGCCTTCGGGAAGCTTCCTGATCAGTTCGTCGATCCGGCTGCTGGCCGGTGCCGTGGCCGCCACGGCCGTCACCGCCGCGGCCGGCGCCTTGCCGCCTTCGCGGCGACGCGCCAGCAGGCCGCTGTTGTCCGCCTCGGTCAGCCCACGCACTTCGACCCGGCCGGTGCCACGCTGGGTGATGCCCAGCTTCACCGCCGCCGCATAGCTGAGGTCGATCACCCGCCCGTCGTGGAAGGGCCCTCGATCATTGACGCGCACCACCACCGAATCACCGGTATCCAGGTTGGTCACCAGCGCGAAGCTCGGCAACGGCAGCGTCTTGTGCGCCGCGGTGAAGGCGTACATGTCGTAGACCTCCTTGTTGGAGGTCAGCCGGCCGTGGAACTTGTTGCCGTAGTAGGACGCCGTGCCGGTCTCGCGGTAACCGCCGGCATCGCCCAGCACCTTGTAACTCTTGCCCAGCACCTCGTACGGCGACCGGTTGCCGACCGCCGAGTGCGGTTCGTTGCTGACCAGCGGCTCCGGGATGCAGGCCACGTTGGGCACGTAGTCGGGCGTGGTGTCCTTCACGCCCGGCTTGTAAAGGCCGCCGGCGGTGTAGTCGCCGCGAGTGGAGGGATCCTCCTTCGCCGGCGCGTAGGGCGACGTCGCCGGGCAACCGGTGGCGACGCGGGCCGGCCCCTTGCCTTCGACCCTGACCCCGCCCTTGGCCGCGGAAGCGGACCCCGCGGGCTTCTTCGGCGCGCTGCTGCAGGCCGCCAGGCCCATCACCAGCAGGACGGGCAACCACCAGGTGCGATGTGTCTTCATGCCGGAGGCAGCTCCTTTCCGGCGATGGCCTCGGACAGCTGGAACACGGCCATCGCATACATTTTGGAGATGTTGTAGCGGGTGATCGCGTAGTAGTTCTGGAAGCCCAGCCAATACTGCGGGCCGGCCTCCGTGTTGAGCGTGACCGGCGTGGCCAGGGTACCGGCCATGACCGGCGCCGACGGGTGGTATCCCCGGCGCGCCAGCTCGGCCAGGGGCAGCGTCGGGGTCCAGTCGTCCGGATTGAATTCGGCATGGCCAGGCGCCAGCCGCGCCGGCACCGCCACCTGCCCGCCGCGCACCCAGCCGCCCTTCCTGACGAAGTAGTTGGCGATCGAGGCGAATACGTCTTCGTAGGTGGTGAACAGGTCGCGGCGACCATCGCCGTTGCCGTCGACGGCGAACTGGCGGTAGCTCGACGGCATGAACTGGCCCATGCCCATCGCGCCGGCATAGCTGCCGATCAGCGTGGTGATGTCCAGGTTCTCTTCCTTGCCCAGCGCGAACAGCTGGCCGAGCTCGTCGCGGAAGAACAGTTCGCGCCGTACCTCGCGCTCGAGCTTGGCCGGATCGCCACTGCGTGGATAACGGAATGCCAGCGTGTACAGCGCATCCAGCACGCGATACTTGCCGGTGTTGGCACCGTAGCTGGTCTCCACGCCGATGATGGCGACGATGACCTGCGCCGGCACGCCGGTGGCCGCTTCCACCCGCGACAGTTCATCGCGATGCTCGGCGAGGAAGGCGCGTCCGCCATCGATGCGGGCCTGGGTGATGAACATCGGCCGGTATTCGTTCCACGGCTTGACCCGCTCGGCCGGGCGCGACATCGCGGCGACGATGGAATCCTTGAACTCGGCCTGCGCCAGCACCGCTTCGATGCGGGCCGGTTCGATGCCGTACTTGGCCGCTGTATCACGCACGAAATTGGCGCGGGCGGTCTCGAAAGGCACCGGCGTGAGATCGACCGGGGGCAGCGCGACGCTCTCCGGCGCAGCCTCGCTGGGGCCGGCCTTGTTCGCCGCGACCGGCGCGGTCGGCGGCTTGGCCTGCGTGGCACAGGCCCCCAGGCAGACCAGGGTCAGACAGACCAGCGCGCTACGGATCATCGGCACATCGCAAGGTTCGGGATCAATTACTCCCAATAAGACCATGAAACAAAAGAACTTTGCCACCCGTCAAGTGCACCGGCCTGCACGACCTATTCAGGAAGGCGCCGCGCCCGCCCCAGGGCAGCTGCAGCCGCGATCGATGGATGAGCGCGGTCGCCGCTGAAGCCAGCCCTGCAGGAGGCAGCAATGCCACTGCCCGGGTGACGAAGTCCGCGCAGCGGATTCGTCAGTACCCGCCGTGGACCGGACGATGCGCCTTGACCGCCATCACCACGCCCAGGCCGGCCAGCAGCGATACCGCCGAGGTGCCGCCATAGCTCATCAGCGGCATCGGCACGCCGACCACCGGCAGCAGGCCGGAGATCATGCCGCCGTTGACGATCACGTAGACGAAGAACGCCAGGCCGGTCGCGCCGGCGAGCAGGCGCGAATAGGTGTCGCGCGCCTGCGAGGCGATCCACAGGCAGCGGCCGATCACCACCAGGTACAGCGCCAGCACGGTGGCCACGCCGAGCCAGCCGAACTCCTCGCTGAGCACCGAGAAGGCGAAGTCGGTGGTCTGCTCGGGGATGAAGTTCAGGTGCGACTGCGAGCCCAGGCCCCAGCCCTTGCCGCCGAGGCCGCCGGAGCCGATCGCGATCTTCGACTGGATGATGTTCCAACCCGCGCCCAGGGCATCGTTCTCGGGATTGAGGAACATCATGATGCGGTCCTTCTGGTAGGGCCGCAGCAGCCAGAACCAGGCCACCGGAGCCACCGCGGCCACGCCGCCCACGCCCACGCCGACCCACCACCACGGCAGGCCGGCCAGCAGCAGCACGAACACGCCACTGGCGGCGATCAGCACGCCGGTACCGAAGTCCGGCTGCAGCATGATCAACGCGGTGGGTACGCCGATGATCACCGCGCTCACCAGCACGGTCGGGATGCGCGGCGGCAGCGGCACGCGGTGCAGGTACCACGCGACCATCATCGGCAGGCTGATCTTCAACAGTTCGGCCGGCTGCAGGTAGAACAGCTTCAGGTCCAGCCACTGCCGCCCGTACTTGCCGGTGCCCAGCACGAACACCGCCAGCAGCGGCAGCATCGACAGCGCGTAGATCAACGGCGTCCAGGCGCGCAGGCGCAGCACCGATACCCGCGAGATGCCCCACATCGCGGCCAGGCCGATGGCGAAGCGGATGCCCTGGGCCATCACCAGGTGGTCGCCGTTGGCGGCGCCGCCGGCGCTCTTGAGCACGGCCAGGCCGATCGCCATCAGTGCCAGCAGGGCCAGGCACAGGATCCAGTCGAGCGTGCTGACGAAACGCCCGCCGATATCGAGCAGCCAGCGCAGGAAGTCCCTCACTGGTCGTCCTCCGGCACTTCGTCGGGAACGGCCGGTCCGCTCGGGGCGGCGGCCTGCAGGTGGGCGGCATCGATCGCCACCGCCGCGCCACCGATGCTGATCGTCGGCGTGCCATCGCCCAGCGCCGCGAACGCGGCGACCTCGCCCTGCCGGCGCGGCTCGGCGCCGTCGGCGTCGAACTGGGTCACGCCGATGGCGGTGCTGCCGCGCTCGGCGTCCAGCGGCAGCATGCCGTCGGGCATCCGCCCCAGCATCCAGGCATCGAGGATCTTGCGCGCGATCGGGCCGGCCGTGCTGGCGCCGTAGCCGCCGCCCTCGACCGCGATGGCCACGACAATGGTCGGGTTGTCGGCCGGGGCGAAGCCCACGAACAGCGAACGGTGGCGCAGGTGCATGGGCAGCGAACGCGGATCCACCGCGGCCACGCCCTTGCGGCTGGCGACCTGTGCGGTACCGGTCTTGCCGCCGATCTGGTACGGCGCGCTGGCGAACAGCGAATAGCCGGTGCCGCCCGGGCGCATGGTGTCGCGCATGCCCTGGCGCACGACTTCGACGTTTTCCGGCTTCGGGCTGATCGGCTTGGCGGCCGCCTGCTCGGTCGGCTGCCAGTCGCTGTCGAAGCCGGCGCGCTCGGCCACCACCAGGTGCGGCTGGCGCAGCTGGCCGCTGGCCAGTCCGGAAATACCGCGCACCAGCTGCAGCGGAGTGACCTTCCAATCGCCCTGGCCGATCGAGATGTTGACCGTATCGCCCGGGTACCAGCGCTCCTTGCGCGATTTCATCTTGTAGGCCGGCGACGGCAGGATGCCGCCGATCTCGCCGGACAGGTCGATGCCGGTCGGCTCGCCCAGGCCGTAACCGGCCATGTAGTGGTCGAAACGCTCGATGCCCAGGTCCAGCGCCAGCCGGTAGTAATAGGTATTGACCGACTGGGCGATCGACTTGCGCAGGTCGGTCCAGCCATGGCCGCCGCGGTGCGAGTCGCCCCAGCCGCGGCTGGTGCCGGGCAGGTAGAACATGCCGGTCGACAGCACCTTGTCCTCGGGCCGGCGCACGCCACTATCCAGGCCGGCCAGGGCGATCAGCGGCTTGATCGTCGAACCCGGCGCCACGCCGCCGAGCACGAGGCGGTTGAACTGCGGCCGCGAGGGGTTCTCGTTCAATGCCTTGAAGTCGGCGTGGGAGATGCCGTTGACGAACAGGTTGGGGTCGTAGCTGGGCAGGCTGACCATGCCCAGGATCTCGCCGGTGCGGGGGTCCATCGCGATCGCCGAGCCCTCGTACTGGCCGAAGGCGGCGACCATGGCGCGCTGCAGGTCGGCATCGATCGACAGGCGCAGGTCGGCGCCGGACTCGGCCGGCACCCGGCCGACGGTGCGGATCGCCCGCCCCTGCACGTTGGTCTCGACCTGCTCGTAGCCGACCTTGCCGCGCAGGTCCTGCTCGTAATAGCGCTCCAGGCCCGACTTGCCGATGTGGGTCAGTGCGGCGTTGCCCTCGCCCAGCGTCTCCAGGTCCTTCTCGTCGACCCGGCCGACGTAGCCGATGATGTGCGCGAACAACTCGCCATACGGGTAGCGGCGGGTCAGGTAGGGCTCCAGCTCCACGCCGGGGAAACGCCAGCGCTCGACCGCGAAGCGCGCCATTTCCTCGTCGCTCATGCGCAGGCGCAGCGTCACCGGCAGGAAGCTGCGGCGCGACTTGCGCTCGCGGTTGAAGCGCTCCAGGTCTTCGGCCGCGATCGGGATCACCTTGCCGAGTTCGACGAGCATGGCGTCCATGTCGGCGACCTTGTCCGGGGTGACGTCCAGGCGGAAGGCCGGCACGTTCTCGGCCAGCAGGCGGCCATTGCGGTCGTAGATCATCCCGCGGCCGGGGACGACCGGACGCGGCTTGATGCGGTTGGCTTCCGAGCGGGTCGCGTAGACCTCGTGGTCGACCACCTGCAGCTTGAAATACCAGCCGGCCAGGCCGCCCAGGCACAGCAGCACCACGGCGAACCCGAGCACGGCGCGCCGGCGGAACTGTTCGGCCTCCGCGTGCGGGTTCTTGGCCTGGCGCCGCTGGTACATGGTCAGCGGCCGCGCCGGCCCAGTCGCACCGCGTCCAGCAGCACGAACAGCAGCGGCCACAGCAGCATGCCGAGCAGCGGCGCCCACCAGTAGCTCCAGGGCAGGGTCGACTCACCCAGCACCAGGTGCAGCGCGGCGGTGACGATGCGGTCGTTGAGCAGCAGGCCGCCGATCGCCAGCGCCTGTTGCGAAACCGGGAAGAACCGCAACCGCGCGCGGAAGCGCTGCAGGATGAAGGTCATGATCACCAGCCGCAGCGGCTGCTCGCCGAGCAGCCCGCCATAGAGCAGGTCCGCGGCCACGCCGGCGATGAAGACGAAGCCCAGCCCGACCCGCTCGGGCTCCTCGATGACCCAGTAGGCCAGCACCAGCGCCAGCCAGTACGGCCGCAGCGGCTGGATCGTCGGCGGCAGCGGCAGCAGCCCCAGCAGCAGGGCGATCACGACGCTGACGGGGAGCACCCATTGGTGGCGGCGGATCATCGCTGCTCCTGCGCGGGCGCCGGCTCGACCGGCGGGCGGACGGGCGCGTTGGCCGGCGCGGTCGGGGTGCTACCCGCGCGCGCCGGCGCCGGACGGGTATCAGCACCCGGCCGTCCCATGGGGGCCGCGGTCGTGGCGGTCCCCGTCGGGCCGGTCGCGGCAGCGGCCGCAGCGGAGGCCGGGGCCGGGTGGGCCGCGGCGCGGGAGTCGGGGGCGTCGTCGCCATCGGTCGCACCCGGCGCCGGCGGCGGCATGCGCCAGGGGCGACTCTTCAGCAGCAGCACATCGCGACCACGATCGAGCTGGGCGGCCGGCTTGAGCTGGCCGACCAGGAAGGCGTGGCTGTCGTCCGGGTGCAGTTCGGCCACCTGCCCGACCGGGAAGCCGGCCGGGAAGCGCCCGCCCAGGCCGGAGGTGACGATCTCGTCGCCCACCTCGACGCCGGCGCTGAGCGGGATGTCGCGCAGTTCCAGGCGGTCGCCGCGCCCGTAGGCGATCAGGCGCACGCCGTTGCGGGCCACGTTGACCGGCACGGCGTGGTCGGGGTCGGTGAGCAGCAGCACGGTCGAATGCGCCGGCGAGGTGGCGATCACCTGCCCCATCAGGCCGCCGGCATCGATCACTGCCTGGCCGACATGGACATCGTCGGTGCTGCCGGCGTCGAGCACCAGGCGCTGCCGGGTCGGGTCCAGGTCGATGTCCAGGATCGGCGCCAGCTGCACGTCCAGGCCGTTGCGCTCGGCGGCGTTGAGCAGCTCGCGCAGCTGCGCGTTGTCCAGCGCGGCGGTCTGCAGGCGGGTCAGCCGGGCGTTGGCGACGAGGAGGTCGTTGCGCAGCTGGCGGTTTTCGGCCACGAGCTGGTTATGGGTGGCGGCGTTGTCGCGCACCTGCACGCCGATGCGACCCGGCAGGCCGGCCAGCGACCACACCGGCTGCACCAGCACGTTGGCCTGTTCGCGGGCGCGCGACAGCCAGCTGCCGCGGCTGTCGAGCACGATCAGCACCACCGCCAGCACCAGGTAGGCCAGCAGGCGCACCGTGCTCGCGGCTTCGGCGGGGCGGGAGGCGAGAGGAGGTCCGGCGTAGGGCGGCACGAATCAGGCCGGGAGTCGAAGGAAAGTATCGGGAAGGAAGGACGGCGCGACGCGCCCGCCCCGGACAATATCGGGCAACCCGGACCCGGAATACGGGGAAAAGCGGCACCCATGGCCGCTTTCCCGCATCGGTTTCCCGGCTACCGCGCTCACTCCGGCGCGAAAAACTCGTTGCCGTGCATGTCGACCAGCTCCAGCGCGCGGCCACCGCCGCGGGCCACGCAGGTCAGCGGATCGTCGGCCACCTGCACGTGCAGGCCGGTCTCCTCGGAGATCAGCCGGTCCAGGTCGCGCAGCAGGGCACCACCGCCGGTCAGCACGATGCCGCGCTCGGCGACGTCGGCGCACAGCTCCGGCGGGGTCTGTTCCAGCGCCAGCTTGACCGCCGAGACGATGCCCGACAGCGGCTCGTGCAGGGCTTCGAGCACCTCGTTGGAGTTGATCTTGATCATCTTCGGCACGCCCTCGGCGAGGTTGCGGCCGGAGATCTCCATCTCCTGCACCTCGGCCTGCGGGTAGGCGCAGCCGATCTCCAGCTTGATCCGCTCGGCCGTGGCTTCGCCGATCAGCATGCCGTGGTTGCGGCGCACGTAGTTGGTGATCGACTCGTCGAAGCGGTCGCCGCCGACACGGACGGACTGCGAGTAGACGATGCCGTTCAGCGAGATGACCGCGACTTCGGTGGTACCGCCGCCGATGTCGATGACCATCGAGCCACGCGCCTCGGTCACCGGCATGCCGGCGCCGATCGCCGCGGCCATCGGCTCCTCGATCAGGTAGACGTCACGGGCACCGGCCTCCTCGGCCGATTCCTTGATGGCGCGGCGCTCGACCTGGGTCGAGCCGGCCGGCACGCAGACCAGCACGCGCGGGCTCGGGCGCAGGAAGCGCGACTTGTGCACCTTCTTGATGAAGTGCTTCAGCATCGCCTCGGTGTAGGTGAAGTCGGCGATGACGCCATCCTTCATCGGGCGGATGGTGGTGATGTGGCCCGGGGTACGGCCCAGCATCTGCTTGGCCTCGGCGCCGACCGCGGCGACCGAGCGGGTGCCGCCGATGGCGCGGTCCTGGCGCACTGCCACCACGGACGGCTCGTTGAGCACGATGCCCTGGCCGCGGACGTAGATCAGCGTGTTGGCCGTGCCCAGGTCGATGGACAGGTCGTTGGAGAACATGCCGCGGAGTTTCTTGAACATCGGGGGAGTCGTTCCTGAGAGGGTCGCGCCCGGTCGCCGAGTGGCGAAAAAATGGGCAAAAAACGAAGTCGGCTAGCCTAGCAATCCCCCCGGGTGCGGGCAAGGAGAAATCCCGCCCGGACAGCGCTTTTTTACGCCGGCGGGGGTCGCCGGTCACACGGGGTTCTGGCCCTGAACGGCCTCAGCCGTTAACCTTTGCGCCGCGGCGTGCCAGTCGCCCCCCAGGCCCGCCCGGCAACCGGCGGGTTTTTTCCCATGCAAAGGCCTTCCTGATGTCCGCCCTGATCTGTGGTTCCCTCGCCTACGACACCATCATGGTGTTCCCGGACCAGTTCAAGAACCACATCCTGCCGGACAAGGTCCACATCCTGAACGTGTCGTTCCTGGTCCCGCGCATGCGCCGCGAGTTCGGCGGCTGCGCCGGCAATATCGCCTACAACCTGCACCTGCTGGGCGGCAAGCCGATCCCGATGGGCACCGTGGGCCAGGACTTCGGCCCGTACCGGGAGTATTTCGAGGGCCTGGGCATCGACCTGACGCGGATCAAGGTGATCGACGAGCTGTTCACCCCGCAGGCGTTCATCACCACCGACCACGACAACAACCAGATCACCGCCTTCCACCCCGGCGCGATGATGCGCAGCTACGAGAACCACGTGAAGGACGTGCCCGGCGTCACGATCGGCCTGGTCGGCCCGGACGGCCGCGAGGGCATGATCCAGAACGCCGCCGAGTTCAAGGACATGGGCGTGCCGTTCATCTTCGACCCCGGCCAGGCGATGCCGCTGTTCAACGGCCCGGAGCTGCGCACCTTCATCGAGCAGGCCGACTACGTGGTGGTCAACGACTACGAGTCCAACCTGCTGCAGGAGCGCACCGGCTGGGACGAAAAGCAGATCGTCTCGCGGGTGAAGGCCTACATCACCACCCGCGGCCCGAAGGGCGCGGTGATCCACACCCCGGAGCAGAACTTCGACATCCCGCCGGCGCACGAGCGCCGCGTGGTCGACCCGACCGGCTGTGGCGACGCCTTCCGCGCCGGCCTGATCTTCGGCATCGAGGGCGGCTACGACTGGCTGACCATCGGCCGCATGGGCAACCTGATGGGCGCGCTGAAGGTCGAGCACCCCGGCACCCAGAACCAGCGCTTCGACTTCGCCGAGTTCAACGAGCAGTTCAAGCAGCAGTTCGGTTACTCGCTGTAAGGCCGATTGCCGGAGTGATACCCAAGGCCGCCTCGCGATGGGGCGGCCTTTTTCGTTTGGTGTTCCTGCAGGAGCGCTGCCAGTAGCGCGCCACAGTCCGTAAACGCATGGTCGCTGAGTTCCGGCCATTCGTTGCGCGCGCCGACGAATACCGTCGTCGCGCCGGCGGCGCGGCCGGCCTGCAGGTCGTAGCCGTGGTCGCCGACCATCACCAGTTCGCCCGGCGGCACCGCCCAGCGCGCGGCGTGCAGCCGCAGGCCGGCCGGGTCCGGCTTCGGCGTCGCCTCGTCGCGGCCGAGGATGGCGGCGTCCTCGAACAGGTCGGCCACGCCGATCTCCGCCAGCGTCACCCGCGCCAGCGCATGGTCGTTGCGGGTCAGGAGGCCGAGCGCGCAGCCACGCGCATGCAGCGCGCGCAGCAGGTCCACCGCGCCGGGGGCGGCCACGGACGCGTCGGCCAGCTCGCGCTCGTGCGCCAGCAGCCAGGCCCGCTTGGCCGCGGCATCGGCGGCGGGAAGCGCGGCCAGGTGGCCGAGGATGTCCTGCTCGACGGGAATGCCGAGCTCGCGGCGGATCAGGGCGAAATCATGCACCGCCAGGGTCAGCGTGCCATCGAGGTCGAAGACCCAGTGGCGGTGGCGGGCGAGCGGGTGCATCGCTGCCTTACCAGCCCGGCATCTGCTTGGCGTCCAGGCCGGCGGTCTCGAACACCGCGGTGCGGGTGCCACCGGCCTTGACCGGGAACTCGATCGACAGCGCCTTGGCCTGGCGGGCCAGCTTGAACAGCGCGGCCTGGTCGTCGATGAACATCGCGATCGCCTCGTCGGTATCCGGACGGTGCGCGGCCATCGCCTTCGGCTTGCCGCCATCGACGCTGACCTGCACCTTGCAGCCGCTGTAGCAGTTGAAGTCGCCGGCACGCAGCACGAGATAGGCATGGCGCTTCCACTGCGGATGGTCGCGGAACACCAGCTGCACCGGCTTGGGACCGCTGCCGTCGACGTCCACGCGGGCCTTGGCATCGATCATCGCCGCGCGCTGGGTGCCGCCCTTCACCGCCGTCTGGTTGTACTGCCACAGCGCCTCCAGGCGGCGCCGATCGCGGTCGGCGTCGCCCTTGGCCTTGACCTCGGCATAGCCCGGCTCGACGCGCTGGGCCGCCTGGCTGGCGGGATAGCTCTGCAGCAGGTCGGCGCCGAAGGCGCGCGCCATGTCCCAGTTGCCGGACTGGCGGGCCTGCTCGTACTTCTTCTCCAGCTCGACCGCCTTCTGCTCGTTCGCCTTGGCCAGCGCGGCCGCCCGGGCCTGGCGCTCGGCCTCGCGGTCGGTGCAGGCGGACAGCGCGAACGCGCACAGGGCGATCCAGGGCAGGTATTTCATCGCAACGGCTCCGCGGGAGAAGACGCCAAAGATAGCAGGCAAAGAAAACGGCGGCCCCCAGGGGCCCGCCGTTTCCGTATCCACCTTGCCGCCGGCGCTTACTGCTTGGCCGGCGCCGCTTCGGCCTTGGCCAGCATTTCCTCGACCGAGGCGGTGGTGATCGGGTGGTAACCCGGCCGCGCCTTGGCGAAGGCTTCCTTGGCGAAGGCCAGGCCTTCGGGCGTCTTCACCAGCTCGGCGTAGATCGGCATGATCAGCTTGCGACGGCCGACGCGCTCGATGAACTCGCCGGCGGCCGGCCAGGCTTCCTTGTAGCCGCTGCGGATCGCCAGCGGGTACCAGCGCATGGCGATCTCGCCGTTCGGGGTGCCGGTGAAGTGGAAGGCCTCGTCCAGCTGCTTGAGCTGCTCCGGCTTCAGGGTCTGGCCCATGCCGGCCAGGAAGTGCGTCCACGACTGGGTGTTCCACTCGCCGGTGACCTGGGCGCTCGGCAGCGTGCCGGTGCCCTGCCAGGCGATGCGCGCGGTGTCGACGATGCCGAAGTTGCGCGAGCGCGCCTTCTGCGCGAAGGCCGGGATGCCCGGCTGGTTCAGCCACGCGTCCAGCTCGGCGGCGGTGACCGCGTTCGGGTTCTTCGGCAGCAGGTTCTTCTTCAGGTAATCGACGAACTGGTCGGTGGTCGCGCTCTGGAAGGCGTGGTCGTCGAACCAGCCGCGCAGGAACGGATCGAACACCTCGCGGCCGAAACGCTGCTCCAGGAACTGCAGGAACCACGAGCCCTTGACGTAGGCGACCTGGCTGAGCGCGGCATCAGGATCGCGCTCGGTCAGCGGCGGCAGCGCCAGCGCCTGGTCGGCCGGGCTCATGTCCTTGATCTCGGCCAGCAGGTCGGTCTGGTCGATCTCGCGCTCTTCCTCGGCCAGCTCGGCGCCGTACAGCGCCTCGGTGATGCGGCCCTGCACGTAGGTGGTGAAGCCTTCGTTGAGCCAGATGTCCTTCCACGAGGCGTTGGTCACCAGGTTGCCCGACCAGCTGTGCGCCAGCTCGTGGGCGACCAGCGAGACCAGCGACTTGTCGCCG
>Ga0160460_100172_pt1 | contig 71966 bp, 55 predicted proteins | sample HID1973M_E6MG_FD_108238 | JGI IMG/M metagenome (GOLD analysis project Ga0160460, IMG submission 108238) | Enriched mosquito-associated microbial communities from UW Madison campus, WI, USA - HID1973M_E6 MG | ecosystem: Host-associated > Arthropoda: Insects > Digestive system > Unclassified ... | reverse complement strand
CTTGCCGATGTCGCGGTCCAGTCCGACCAGCCAGCCCTGCCGCGTGCCGCCGGCCTTCACGTCCAGCCAGCGGTATTCGGCCAGCGCGTGCCAGGCGTAGACCACCTCGTAGCGCAGCTGTAGCGCGGCGAAGTCGGTGGCCGAGTCGAACCACGGCCCGCTGCCGCGTCCGTAGCGCACCTCGCCCTCGCGCCGGGCGAGCTTGCCGGCCACTTCCCAATGCTGGTCGTGGCGGTAGACGCCTTCCACCGACAGCACCTGGGTCTTCTGGTCGTAGTCCTGCTCGCGCTGGCCCAGGCTGGAGAGGTCGTACAGGTAGGTGTAGCGGCCGAACATTTCCCAGCGCGCGGTATCCCACGGCCGCCAAGCGAAGCCGGCGTTGCCTTCGATGAAGCGCGCGTTCGCCAGGCGGTCGCGATGGTCGTCGGTGTCGGCGTAGTTCAGCCGGCCGGCGATGCGGAAGCTTTCGTTGAACTTGTGCACGAGCCGGTTGGTGGTGACCCACTGGTCGCGGTCTTCGGCGCCACGGTCGCGACGATATTCGAGTTTGCTCTGCCAGTCGGTGTCGCCGGAGGTCCGCCCGCCGTTGAGGCTGACGGCCTGGCGGTCGACGTTGCCGCCATCGACATTGGTCAGGTCGCCGTCCTGCAGGGTGAAGCCCAGGTTCCAGCCGACGCCCGGATAGAAATCCATGCCGAACGTATTGGCCAGGCCCTGCGAGCCGTCCGGATCCTTCAGGTACTGGCTCTCGTTGAACAGGTTGGTCTGCTGCGACAGCCGCCAGCGCTGGCCCACGGTCCAGCCGTTCTGCCGGCTCGGATTGAACAGCGAGTCGTACTGGCTGGTGTCGGTGGACCAGGTGTAGCTGCCGTAGAGCGACCAGTCCGGCTGCAACCAGTACTCGGCGGTCAGGCTGGCCGCATCGCCGCGGTCGCCGGTGCTGACCTCGCCGCCGACCGAGGAGCGGTCGCCGAACAGGTATTGGCCGCCGACCGCGATCGCGTTGTTGTCCTCGTAGCGGCCGCCATCGTCGTCCAGCGTCACCTGGCCCAGGCCGTACAGTTCCAGGTCGGTGCCGAAGCGGTGGCTGTACTTGATCGCACCGAGCAGGCCGGTGGAGTCGAAGCCGGCGCGGTCTTCTTCGACCCGGCGCAGTTCGGCGCTGAAGGTGCCGTCGTCGCTGACGCGCCACTCGAGCATGCCCTGCGCCTGCACCAGCGAATCGGCGCCGCGCTCGGCCTCGCTGTAGCGCGCGTACATCTTCAGGTTCGCGGTGATCCAGCCCAGCACCTCGGCGCCGTACTCTGTCACATCCTCGCCCGGGTCGTAGCGGCTGATCGAGAAGCCGCCATCGACCTGGCGCCACCAGGCCGCGGTCGACCAGTCTTCCTCGGTCCAGCCGAGCTCCTTGAAGTTCGCGCGCGCCTCCACCGCCTTGGCCTCCCCCTCGCGCGGGCCCAGCGTGTTGGTCTGGACGAAGCTCAGGCCGCCGTTGTCGGAGAAGAACACCGGCGCGCTGTACGACTCGGTGCGCGAGTATTCGGCCTTCAGGTACGTGCCCTTGCCGGCCTGCAGGGTGATGTCGGCAGCGGTGAGCGTGTAGTCCTCGCCGGCGCGATTCTCGTCGACGTAGGTCGCGCCCAGGCCGAGGTGGTCGCCGAACCAGTGCTTTGCGCGAATGCCGGCGGTGACATCGTCCGGATCGAAATCGGTCGGCACCCATTCGTAGTCGACCAGCAGGCGCTGCTCGAATCCGTCCAGCGGCACGTCGCGGGTGAGCGTGGGCACGTTCTCGCGGGTGATCTGCGCCAATGGCCGGGTCAGCAGCAGGCGGCCCTGCATCTCGTCGATCTCGTAATCGGCGCCGCGCAGCAGCACGACCCGGTTCTCCACCCGGCCGGTGGTGGTGTCGCGGATCTCCAGCACCACCTCGTCCGAGCCAGGCAGGATGTCGGTATGGCGCAGGTAGTACAGGCTGCCGCCGGTGCCGATGAATTCGGTGTGGCCCGGCGCGGTCTGCGCCTGCGAGCCGAACCCGCGCAGCTCGGTGTCCGGATCGCCCCATGCATTGGTGCCGATCGAGCGCCAGTTCAGCGCCGCACCGTATAGCGAGCGCACGTACTGGCCGAACTCGGTGCCGGTCAGGCCGGTGGCGTAATTGCCCCACAGCGCCTGGTTCTTGTCCCAGTCCATGCGCAGGTAGAAGCGGCCCATCGTGTCCACGTCGCGCCAGGTGCTGGAGTCGTCGCCGTAGGTCGGGTAGTACAGGTCCGGATCCAGGCGACGGAAGATGTCTTCCGGGTACGCCTCGCCGAAGCCGTCGAACAGGTGCTCCAGGTCCTTCTCGGTGGTGTCGGCCTGGGCGGTGAACAGGTAGCGGCCCTTGGTCTTGGCCTTGCCGTAGAACGCCAGGCGCCCGTCGCTGATCACATCGTCGGCGTAACGCGCATCTACCGAGGCGCGATCGACCGAGCTGCCGATCTTGTTCTGGGCGATGGTCACGTCGGCCAGGCCGATGCCGAAGAAGTACTCGCCGGTGACATCGACCGTGAGCGTGTGCGCGTAATCGCCGTCGCGCCCGGTCAAGGCCACCTGGAAGTCATGCGAGCCCACCGGCATCAGGTACTCGGCGACGAACTTGCGATCCAGGTCCACCGGATAGCTGTCGCCATCGATGGTCAGGGTCGCCTGCTCGGGCAGGTTGCGGCCCTGGATGCGCACGCGCGATCCGTTGAGGGGGATGTTCTGCTGGCGCAGGCCGCTGCCGGCGAACACGTTGTCGAGCAGGCGCTGGGTTTCGGCCTGTTCGGCGCTCATCGCCGTGCCGCGCGAGCGCTCGGTGGCCTCGCGCAGGCGCTGGTTGCCGCTTTCGGCTTCTTCCGGCAGGACCAGCTGCAGGGTCTGCGGCCAGGTCTCGTCGATCGCACCATCGGCGCCGTACGCCCGCAGCACATAGAGCAGCTGGTCGCCGGTGCGGAAGCGGTAGCGCTCGGGCAGCTGGCCATCCCATTCGCCCTCGGCGACCGCGGCCACGTCCAGCGGCAGCGTGGCGATCGGCTCGATCAGGTCCGCGTCGCTGGAGCGGTAGATGGCGATCTCGTAGCGATCGACGAACGCGCTGTAGTTGCCGCGCGCGTAGAAGCGCACCGGGCGGGTGATCTGCTGCCCGTCGAAAGGCACGATCGAAGCACCCGATACCGACAGCTCGGGCAGGCCCGGGTTCGGATCTTCGGTGGCCCAGATCACGCCGCCATCGGGCAGCGCCACCGAGAACTTGCCCAGCGCGACCGCCTGCCCGGGGCGCTCCCGCTCGATGCTCACGCGCCGATCCGGCGCCAGCGCCTGGCTGGTCGCCGGCGTGCCGGGTGCCGTGACCGGCTGGTCTTCGCTGCGGGTGCGCAGTCGGAGCAGGATGCCTTCCTCGCTGCTGCAACCGTCGTCGGTGCACTCCGGCGGCGGCGCTGGCGGGACGGGGGTGGCGGGCGGCGTTGCGGGCGCCGTCGGTTCGACCGGCAATGCAGGCGCTGGCGGCGCAGCGCCAACGCTGCCGGTTGCCTGCGCCGAAGCGGTCGATGCCAGGCCCGACAGCACCGCCAGCAACGCCGCATCCAGCAATCGCATGCGAAGGGTCATGGCGTGCCCTCCTTCACCGGCGTGGACAGCGGCGCGGATGGATCGCCCTGCACTTCCACGCTCAGACGGGCGCGCGCCTCTGGTGGCAGGCGCGGCGCCAGCGCGTCGTAGACGGCCTTGGCCCGGCGCAAGCCCAGCGCGGTGTTGTAGTCATGGCTGCCGCGACGGTCGGCGTGGCCGATGATCGCCACGGTCTGGCTGCCGCCGGCGGCCAGCTGGCGCGCGATCTCGTCCAGCAACGCAGCGAACCGCGGCTTGATCGTGGCATGGTCGGTGTCGAACAGCAGCGTGCCCAGCACCGGACCGCCCTCGCCTATTCCCGCCACGAACGAGGCCGGATCGTCCGGGTCGGCGCGCACGCTCAACGTCACCTGGCCGCGCAGCGAATCATCCAGGCGCTGGTCGAGCAGGTCATGCACCGCCGCGGCGCGGGCCATCGCCAGCGCCTCGGTCTCGCCTTCCGCACTGATCACCACTTCGCCGCGGCCGTGCTTGCGCAGCTGCTCGACCATGCTGTCGAGCACCGGCAGGTAGCGCTCCTGCACCTGGCTGCTGCCCGGCGCGAACATCACCGCACCGATCTCCATTTCCACTTCGCGCACGCCGGTGATCGGCTGCTCGGGCAAGGCGACACCGAAGTCGAACCGGGTCGGGACGCCGCCGGTGATGCGGCGCAGCTTCGGATTCTCGGTGGTCACCCGGGAGCCGGGCGGCAGCGTGGCGGTGTCGAGCTTGAGGATGAAGTTGCGGCCGCGCGCGGACTGCCCGGCATCGATACCGACCAGGTGGTAGCGGCCGAACTGGTCGGTCTCCATCACCAGGCCTTCGACCGAGGCGATGCGCACGCCGGGGATTCCGCGCTCGTCGATGCCCTCGTTGCGCACCACGTAATCGACCGTGTAGCCGTCGCCGCTCTGCGCGACCTGGCGTTGCACGGTCGGCGCCGACGCGACCAGGCCCTTTGCCGCATCGCCCGATGTCTCGACCGTGGTGGTGCCATCGGCAGCCATGCGCACGGTCGCGCCCTGCGCGTTGGTCAGCACGAAGTCGCCGGTGAACGCCGGCTCGCGCAACGTCTGCCGGATGACGACCTGGTGCGCCCGCGCGGTATCGGCGACCGACTGCCGCCCTTCCACGCGGCCCAGGTCGATGCCGTGCAGCAATGGCGCGCTGGCATCAGGCTCGGCCTGCGGGCCTTCGCCACGATCGACCGTGGTCGAGCCGGCAACGTAGGCGCCCGGCACGAAGCCTCCCTGCACGCGCACGCCGGTCAGCGCCGCCGCGTCCTGCCAGCCGTCGCCGTCTCGATCGGCGAACACCGTGCCGGCGATCAGGCTCTCGTCCAGCAGCGGGTCGCTGCCCAGCAGCACCTCGGCAGTGGCCTCGTTGGAAGCCGGGCCCTCGTAGGCCGGGTCGTAGGCGATCGCGCGGTTGATCTGCACGCCCGGCCGCACGCCGGCGCCCACGCGCATGAGGTAGGTGAACGTGGCGGTGTGGCCGGCGGCCAGGTCGATGTCGCCGATGCGCAGCGGCGAGGAGCCGCTGGCGGTGACGAAGTGGTCGTCGTCATCGCCGCTGAGCGAGCCGTCCACGTAGGTGAAGCCAGGCGCCGGCGTGTCGATGAGGAAGCCGTCGACCAGGTCGATCTCGCCGGTGTTCTCCAGGGTCAGCGTGTAGCGAACCAGGTCGCCGATGTTGACCTGGCGCGCGCCGACCACCTTGGTCAGGTGCAGCTGCGCCGGCTCGTTCTGCACTTCCACTTCCGCGGACGCATTGGCGGTGACCTGGATGGTGCCGCTGACCAGGCCGGCATTGCCTTCGGCCAGCACGGTGTTCACCAGCAGGCCGATGTCGGAATGCACTTCCTCCTCGGTGATGGTGTGCTCGTAGCTGTCGCAGGTCGCGGTCTGGCGCGGCGACAGCGTGGCCGGCGCGCAGGTCAGCGTGACCGCCGCACCGCCCTGGAAGCTGTCGGCGACGGTCACGCCGGTCAGGGTGACGTTGCCGGTGTTGGTCGCTGTGACCGTGTAGGTGATCACGTCGCCGATGTTGCCGCGGCCGGGCGTGGCGTTGTCCACGCTCAGCACCGCGCTCTTGGTGGTGGCGATGGCCGGGCGCTGCACCACCGGCGTGGTGATATCGGCGGTGCAGTTGGATGCGGTCGACCCGACCGGGCAGGCTTCCGGCGGCAGCGGCGGAATGCCCGGCGGCGCCTGGGTGTCGACGGTGGCGGTGTTGAGCACCTGCCCGGCATCGGCATCGGCCTGGGTGACCAGGTAGGTGGCGACCAGCTCGCAGCGCGCGCCCGGCTGGACCAGCGCGCAGACGACGCTGTCGGGCGTGACCGTGGGATCGTGGATGGTGACGTTGGCCAGCGGCACGTTGCCGCTGTTGGTCGCCACCACCGTATAGGTGAGCGTGTCGCCGACGCTGACTTCGCCGTTGCCGTCGGCATCGTCGTTGGCGGTCAGCTCCTTCTCCAGGGTGATCGCCGGCCGGCTGACCGGATGCACGGTGGCGCAGCCGGCAATGCAGACCGGATCGGGATCGCGGCCCGGTTCGGGCAGGTTGCTCGGCACCACGACGTTGTTGAGCACGCCGGTGGCGTCGGCATCGACCACCGCGGTGTAGGTGATGACATAGGTGCCCGGCATCGCGCCAGCAGCGAGCACGCAGGTCAGTGCGCCGCTGCAGGCGAACGCGCCAGGATCGGTCACCGAGACGAAGGTCAGTCCCGGATCGAGCGTATCGACCAGGGTCAGCGGCTCGGTGGTGATCGATCCGGCAACGACGGTGGTGATGGTGAAGGCGATGGTCGTACCCGGATTGACCGGCGTATCGCTGGCCGGCAGCGAGGTCTTGCTCACCATGCTGGTCGACGGCACCACCGGATGGCTAAGCGCGCAGGTACCGCATACCGGATCGGCGTCGATGCCCGGCGGCTTGCTGGCCACCACGCTGTTGCCGACGCTGCCGCTGGCATCGGCGTCGACCGTGGCGGTGTACACCACGTCATAGCTGCCCGGCTGGCTACCCACCGGCAGCGTGCACACCAGCGGGCTGGCGGCATTGCAGGTGAACGCACCCGGCGCGGTTACCGCGCCGAAGCTCAGGCCGGAGCCGAGCGTGTCGGTGAGGGTGATCGGATCGTGCACCTCCCCGCGGGCCACGACCAGGGTCAGCGTGTAGGTGATCGTGTCCCCTGGCGCGACCTGGGTACCTGCGGCCGGGTTGGCGGACTTGTTGGCCGCGCTGATCGCCGGGGTGCGCAGCGTCGGCGTGCTCACCGAGTCGTCGTCGGTGGCATCGGCCACCGGGCCGGGCGCGGTGCCGGTGGCCAGCGCGGTGTTGTCGACGCTGCCGGCGTTCTCGTCGGCAGTGGTGATGACGTGCGAGTTGCCCGACGACGGACACGTCCCGCTGTCGCCGGGCGCCAGGCTGGCGACCGAGCACACCAGCGTCGGCAGCAACGGATCGGTCACCACGACCGGCGCCAGCACCACGTTGCCGGTGTTCTGGACCACGAAGCTGTAGATGATCACATCGCCCGCGTCGCCGATCACCCCGTCACCGTTGGTGTCGACGATGCGCGCGCTCTTGTCCAGCACCACCGTGGCTACCTGGGTGCCGGTCACCGTCACCGTATCCGGCGGCGAGACGACGTTTCCGTCGGTGGCGGTGGCGATGTTGACCACGCTGCCGGCATCCAGGTCGGCCTGGGTCACCACGTGCGTGCCGGTGCAGGTGATCGACCCGCCCGGCGCCAGTCCGCCAGGCGGCAACGCCGGGCAGCTGACGCTGTTGGGCGCGACGATGCGATCGTCGGTGACGCTGATCGCATTGGTGATCGTCACGTTGCCGCTGTTGGTGACCAGGTAGCTGTAGGGGATCAGGTCGCCGACCGAATCGTAGGTGGTGGCGGTCGTGCTCTTGTCCAGCGTGAGCGCCGGCGTCTGCGTGGCGGTGACGAGCGCATCGTCGGGCGCGCTGACGACCGGTGTATTGCCCGGTGCGATGCCATTGGCGGTCGCGGTGTTGGCCACCTGCCCGGCATCCAGGTCGGCCTGCACGATCGCGTAGGTGGCCGAGCATGTCGTACTCGCCGATGGCGCCAGCGTCGTGACCGGACAGGTCGCCACCGGCGCAGCGCCGCCACCGCTGAAGGCGGTTTCCACGATCGACAGCGTGCCGACGGTGACGTTGCCGGTATTGGTTACCTCAAAGGTGTAGGTCACCGTGGTGCCCACGGTCGCTACGGCCGTCGGCGACGCGGTCTTGACCATTGCCAGGGCCGGCGCCTGGGTGCCATCGACCGTCACCGTATCCGGCGGCGACACCGTGGTGCCGTCGGTGGCCGTGGCCGTGTTGACCACGCTGCCTGCATCCAGGTCGGCCTGGCTGACCACGTGCGTAGCCGTGCAGGTGATCGAACCTCCCGGCACCAGGCCGCCAGGCGGCAACGCCGGGCAGCTGACGCTGTTGGGCGCGACGATGCGATCGTCGGTGACGCTGATCGCATTGGTGATCGTCACGTTGCCGCTGTTGGTCACCAGGTAGCTGTACGGGATCAGGTCGCCGATCGAGTCGTAGGTGGTGGCAGTGGTGCTCTTGTCCAGCGTGAGCCCCGGCGATTGCGTGGCCGTGACCAGCGCATCGTCCTGTGCACTGGTCACCGCCGCGCCACCGGGGTCGGCACCGGTCGCGGTAGCCGTGTTCGCGACCTGCCCGGCATCCAGGTCGGCCTGCACGATGGTGTAGGTGGCCGTGCAGTTGGTCGATGCGGTCGGCACCAGCGAGGTGACCGGACAGGTGATCGCCGGGGGCGTACCCGCACCACTGAACGCGGTCTCGTCGATGGCCAGGTTGTCGACGGTGACGTTGCCGTTGTTGGTGACCGCGAAGGTGTATGTCACCACCTGCCCCACCGAGGTGACCGTGGTCGGCGAGGCGGTCTTCACCAGGGTCAGTGCCGGCGCCTGGTTGACCGTGACCAGCGCGTCGTCGGGAGTGCTGGCGATCTCCGCTCCGGTCGGCGGCGCGGCATTGGCAGTGGCCTGGTTGCTCACCTGGCCGGCGTCGATATCGACCTGGGTCACCTGGTATGTGCCGGTGCAGGTAGTGCCCGCGCCGGGTGCCAGCGTGGTCGCCGGACAAGTGACCACCGGATGCGCTCCGCTGCCGCTGAACGCGGTCTCGGCGATGCGCAGGCTGCCCAGGGTAACGTTGCCGGTGTTGGTCACGGCAAACGAGTAGGTGACGGTCTGCCCGGCCACCGCCACCGTCGTCGGCGAGGCGGTCTTGACCAGCGTCAGCGCCGGCGTCGCTGGCAGGACCGTCGTGGTCGAATCCTGGTCGGTCACCGCCGCGCCAATCGGCGGCAGGCCGGTCGCGGTGGCGGTATTGGTGAAGCTGCCCGCGTCCATGTCGACCTGACGGATCGTGAAGGTGCGGCTGGTGCAGGTGAACGACGCGCCCGGCGCCAACTGGCCCGGCGGACAGACGATGCCACCCAGTCCCGGTGCCGGATCGGCGACGGTGACATTGCTCAAGGTCACGTTGCCGGTATTGGTGACCGCAAACGAGTACACGATCTGGTCGCCGGCATCGGTCACCGCAGGCAACGCGCCGAGCGCGACGGTCGGCGCGGCGGCGGTCTTGTCGAGTTCGATCTGCGGCGCCGCGACCAGGACCACGTCCTCGGTATCCGGCGGCGAGGTCACCCGCGCACTGTTGGGCGGGGTGGCCGAAGCGGTCGCGCTGTTGCGCACGATGCCCGCATCCATTTCGGCCTGGGTGATGGTGTGCACGCCGGTGCAGGTGGCGATGCTGTCAGGACCGGGCACGGCGCTGAGTGTGGTCTTGTCGCAGGTAGCCGGCGCATCCAGGTTCGGATCGTTGATGCCCAGCAAGGTCAGGGACTGGTTTCCGGTATTGGTCACCACGAAGGTGTAGGTGATCTGATCGCCGGTATCGGTCCGCGCCGGATCGATGCCCAGCGCCATGGTCGGCACCGCCGATGTCTTGACCACCGTCAGCGACTGCGCGGGTATCGGCAGGCCAACGCTGGCCGATGCGCTGGTCGATCCGCCGGTCCAGCTCGCGGTGGCGGTGTTGTCGATGTCCTGGTCGCCGCCGCCATTGGTGTCGAAGTCGGCCTGGCTGGCCGGATAGGTGCCGGTACAGGTGAAGCCCGCACCCGGAGCCAGCGTGGCGATCGGCGTGGCCGGCGTACACGACAGCCCTGGCACGAGCGGATCGGTGACGCTGACGTTCTCCAGCGTCACGTTGCCGTTGTTGGTACCGGTGACCGTGTAGGTGATGACATCGCCCGGCCGCACGACCGTGGTGGGACTGGCCGATTTGCCCAGCTGCAGCGAAACGTTCTTCACAACGGGAACCAGCAGGACATCGACCGCCTGCACATTCGTGCCGGGTATCGTGACCCCCGTCACCTGCGCCGCGTTTTCGATGTTCAGCCGATTGTCGATATCGGCCTGGGTGACGGTAAATGTGGTGCCCGTGCACACGACGCCCGGGTTGGAGACGGCGCCGCCGAAGACCAGCACCTGGCCGGGCGCCATGGTGACCGCGGGACAGGACAGGCCGATCGCCGGATCGTTGACGGTGACGTTGTTGAGGGTGACGTTGCCGTCGTTGGTCACCTGGAACCGGTAGTTGATGGTGCCCGGTGCTGAGACGTTGGCCACGTCGGCCAGCTTCTCGATCAGCAGCCGCGGCTGGCGGATCGGCAGGTTGACCGCATTGGTATCGGGATTGACGATCCGGGTGGTGGTACCGGCGATCAGTCCATCGGCCTGCGCAAAATTGTCGAGCTGGCCATCGCCGGGCTCGTTGTCGGTGCTGCCGGTGTCGATGTCGTTCTGGGTGACGGTGTAGACGTTGCCCGTGCAGCCAGGGACCTGCAGGATCGTGCCGGGCGCCAGCGATGCGATGGGCGGGCAGTTCAATCCGACCAGCATCGAATCGGTGATGCGCACATCGGTGAGCGTCGTGTTGCCGGTGTTGCGCACCTCGAAGGTGTAGGTGATGGTGTCGCCGGCAACGCTGACCGCCGGCACGCTGGAGGTCTTGTCCAGGAACAGGCCCGGCGCCCGGATCGGCAGGCGCACCTCGCGACTGTCGGTATCGCTGGCAGTAACCGGCGGATCGGTACCGATCTGGTAGGTCGCCTCGGCCGTAGCCGTATTGCGCAGCCAGCCGCTGTCGGCGGTCGGGTTGCCCTGGTTGTCGATGTCCGACTGCTGCACCGCGTAGGTGTTGCCGGTACAGGTGAACGGCACATTCGCGCCTGGCGGGAGCGACGGGATCGTGTTGCAGACCAGGCCGGCACCGAGCAGCGTGTCGTTGGTGATCCGCACATTTTCCAGGGTCACCGCCGATGGGTTGTTGGCGACGAACGAGTAGGTGACGATTTCACCGACCGCGGCCACGCTCAGCTTGTCGACCAGTTTGATCAGCTGCGGCTGTCCCGGACCGGCGTTGATGTCCACCGTCTCGCTGTCGGTGTCGGTGATCGGCGTGCCGTTGTCTGTCCCCGTCGCCGTGGCCGTGTTGGTGATGTCGGACCGGTTGTCGATATCGTCCTGGGTGACTGTGTATGAAGCACTGCACGTGGCCGTGCCGCCGGGCGCCAGGTCGAAGGGCGCGGCCGGCGTGCAGGTGATCGGTCCCAGGCCGGCCATCGGGTCGGTGACCACGACGTCGTTCAAGGTGACGTTGCCGATGTTGGAGACCGCGAAGGTGTAGGTGATCACATCGCCGGCGTTGTCGACCTGGGTCGGGCTGGCGGACTTGTCGAGCAGGATCTGCGGCGCCGCCGGATCCAGCGGCACGCTGCCGGTCGCCGTGCCCGAGCAGGTGATCGTGCAATCGGGCGTGGTGATCGTGCCGGTGGCGGTGTTGTCCAGGTTGTTGTCGCCACCGCCGCGACTGTCGATGTCGGCCTGGGTGATGGTGTAGACGTTGCCGGTGCAGGTCAGGGTGACCGACTGTCCCGGTGCCAGCGACCCGGGAGGCTGGCAGGTCAGGCCCGGCAGCATCGGATCGACCAGCGATACCGCGTTGATCGTCGTGTTGCCGTTGTTGGTGACGGTGAAGGTGTAGCTGACCTGCTCGCCGACGCTGCCCGCGCCATTGCCGTTGGTGTCGATGAGCGTGGGCGTCTTGACGAAGCCGATCGAATAGCGCCGGTTGGGAAGCCGCGTATCGGTCGTATCCGAACCGGTGCGGGTATTGCCATCGGGGTCGGTACCGCTCACCTCGGCGGTGTTGCTTACGAAGTCATCGTCGCTGCCGTCGCCGGAATTGAAGCGGTCGATGTCGGCCTGGGTCACCGTGTAGCTGCCCGAACAGGTGACGCTCGCACCGACAGCGAGCACGGCCGGCGAGAGGATAGGCAACGCCGGCGTGCAGGTGATGTTGCCCTGGATCAAGGGATCGTCTATGTCGACGTTGGTCAGCGGAACATTGCCGTTGTTGGTCGTGGTGATCGTGTAGGGAATCACCTCGCCCACGCCGGTCACCGCGATGACCGGTGTGATCTTGTCCACGGTGATCGACGAGCGTGGCACGAAGGTATTGCTGTACGTACAGGTGATTGTGCTGCCGGCGTCGGCGATGGCGATGCTCAGGCCGTCGGCCGGATTGCTATCGGTGCCGTCGCAGGTGACCGAGCTGTTGTAGTCGGCCGGGTTGCCGGTGGTGAAGCTCTCACCCCCCAGCTGGCCGGTCTCGAAGCCGAACACCTCGAACGGACCGACCTGGGTCCCGTTGGGCGAGGTCGAAGTGAACGCGGTGCTGTTGTTGGTGAAGCCGGTGCTGGCCGGGATGCTGACGGTCGACGCCGGGCCACCGCCCGCCCACACCTTGCGCACGATCAGGTCCGCGCTGACGCGGTCGTTGACGAAGGTGCAGACGATCGGCCCGTCGTTCGGCCCGATGGTCAGCACGCCTTCGGTCGGGTCGGCGGCACTCCAGACCAGGCCACTGGTGTTGGTGCAGGCCAGGGTGATGTTGTACAGGCTCGAGGTGATCGTCCCGAACGATTCGTCCAGGGTGATGGTCGAGCCCGCATACGCGGTCCAAACCGGACCGGGCGTGGTCTGGGTGGCACCGCCGGTGGCGGTAGAGTTGAAATTGCCCAGGCCGCTGGCGACCAGTTCCACCACGTCGCCGGCACGGGCGTTGAGCCAGGTCTTCTGCATCTGCAACGTGGTGCTGTTGCGCGTGTTGGTGTACGTGCAGACGATCGGCGATCCCTGGTCCGAATCGAGGATGTCCAGGGTGTTGGCGGCCTTGCCGTCGCTTCCCGACAGTGCGCCGCCGGTACAGGCCACGCCCACGGTGTAGTTGGCCAGCGCGGCGCCGGACATGGTCTCGGCCGGCAGGGTCGCCTGCTCGCCGGCATACACCACCACGGTGGTGCTGTTGGCCGCGGTGGTGGCGGTGGATGTGAACGCGTTGGTGTTGTTCTGCAGGCCGGTGGTCGCGGCCAGCTGGGCCACGTTGCCGACGAGGCTGTTGGCGTCCCAGACCTTGCGCAGCTGCAATGTGGTCTGCAGTCGCGTGTTGACGTAGCGGCAGGTGATAGTGGTGTCGGATGCACCGACGGTCAGCACCGAGCCGGCCAGCGGCGTACCGTTGCCGCTGCAGCTCAGTGTCGAGGTGTAGTTGGCGGCATTGCCGGCCACCGCGAAGGTTTCCGACAGCGTGATCGACTCGCCCGCGAATACCGGCTGCGACGTGCCGGTGTCGACCTCGTTGGCCGATGCGGCGGTCGAGTCCAGCACGATCGGTCCGGTCAGGCTGCCGTTGGCGGCGACCTGGACCTGTTCGCCGATGGCCGCGGCCACCCACTGCTTCTCCAGCACCAGGTTGGCGGTGCGGCGGGTGTTGGTCTGGGTACAGACAATCGCCGTGTCGGCCGGCGACACGGTGAGGCTGTTGCCCGACAGCGGCGTGGAGTTGCCGGAACAAGCGAGCGTGGCGTTGTAGTCGCCGGCGTTGCTCAGCGCCTCGGTCAGCGTGCCGGTCTCGCCGGCGAACACCGTGACCGGTGCACCCTGCGTGGTGTTGTTGCCGGTGGACGTGGACAGGCCGCTGCTGGCGTTGTTGGTGAAGCCGCTGCTGCTGACCGTGGCGGTGTCGCCGCTGCGCCCGTTGACCCAGGTCTTGTCCAGCCGCAACGTGGCCTGCCGGCGCGTGTTGACGTAGCGGCAAGTGATCGCCCCGTCCGTCGGGCTTACCGTCAGCACCGAGCCGGCAAGCGGGATGCTGTTGCCGCTGCAGCTGAGCACCGCATCGTAGTTGCCGGCATTGCCCGGGACCGCGAAGGTTTCCGCCAGCGTGATCGCCTCGCCCGCATACACCGGCTGCGGCGTGCCGGTATCGAGCTGATTGGCCGAGGCTGCCGTGGAGGACAGGACGATGGGGCCGGTCAGGCTGCCGCTGGCCGAGATCTGCAGCTGCTCGCCGATGGCCGCGTTCGCCCATTGCTTCTCCAGCACAAGGCTGGCGCTGAGGCGGGCGTTGGTCTGCGTGCAGACGATCGCCGTGTCGCTGGGCGATATGGTCAGGCTGTTGCCCGCCAGCGGGATCGAATTGCCCGTGCAGGCAAGCGTGGCGTTGTAGTCGCCGGAGTTGGTGAGGGTTTCGTCGATGGTCCCGGTCTCGCCGGCGAACACCGCCGCTGGCGTGCCCTGCGTGGTGTTGTTGCCGGTGGACGTGGACAGGCCGCTGCTGGCGTTGTTGGTGAAGCCGGAGCTGGTCACCGTGGCCGTGTCGCCGCTGCGCGCATTGGCCCAGGTCTTGTCCAGCCGCAGCGTCGCCTGCAGGCGGGTGTTGGTCGCGGTGCAACTTACCGCGCTGTCGGCCGGCATGGTGAACGTGGCGGATGCGCCGGTCCCGGAGACGGCGACCGCCGCTCCATCGAGGTCGCGCACGCACGACATCGCAGCGGTGTAGTTGGCGGCTGCGCCAGGCGGATTGAACGCTTCTTCGATGGATACCGTTGAACCGGCTTCGGCCGACGCGGTGGCCGGCGTGGTCGCGCCGCCAGCGGAGGAACTGCCGCCCACCGCACCGGTTACGCCGGCGCCGCCGATGGTCAGGGTCACCGCGTCTCCCGCGATGCCGTTGACCCAGCTCTTGGTCAGGCTGACCGCACGCGATACCGGATGGATCGTGGCGCAGCCGGCCGAGCAGTCATCGCCGCCGGAAACGCTGTTGTCGACGCTGGCGCCGGCGTTCGCGGCCACGGTCGCGCTGTAGACGAAGCTGACCGTGCCGCTGGAGCCGGCCGGGATATCGCACCCGACCAGTTGCCCGATCGCTGCACAGCCGGCCGGTAGCGGCGTGACCACCTGCAGGCCGGTCCCCAGCGTGTCGGTGAGCACGACCGGTCCGGTGGTCGGACCACCCGTGATGGTCGCGCTGACCGTGTACTGGATGGTCGCCCCGACCGTCACGGGCGTGCCGCTTGCCGGGCTGGCCGACTTGGCCAGCGACACGACTGCCTGCGCATGTGCGGTCGTGCAGCCCAGCACGGCCAACAGGACGAATCCGGCGACCCGGAATGTCCATCGGCCCCACGCTCCCTGGCCTACCCGATCACGCATTGGCCCCAGCTTCCCCGTTCTGGGTCGCGCTGCCGTGGACTGCTCCGATCCACGGAAAACGCGTCCCGTCCGATTGCCGTGCGACCGTCAGACGGTCGTCCTGCCTACAGCGGTTCAAGCACGTACACGGCCCGCTCCCGGTGGGGAGAGGCCTCAGTCAGAAAAGATGATCGTGATGTCGCGAAAGGACACTCGTATGGCAGCGGCGCGTCCGCACTCCACCTTCGGCGCGCATGCGTCGTGGTGTGACGTACTGGAAGTGCGGACCATCCAAGTCACCGGACCACTCCATTCGTACGAGCTGATTCCCCGTCCCTGGGCCGAAGTGCGATATCCATCACAGCCCATGTGTCGTAGATAAAGGCCCGACCCCGGGTGCGTCAAGCCGGATTCTGCAATCGGCCCCGCGCTGGCGGATGTGAGGACGCCATCACGAACCTGAATTGCTCACCGCCAACAGCGCATTTCTGGGCCACGCATGGGCGATTGCGGCACATGGAATTGCGCTGCGCACGAACCTTCGGCCGCGCCTGTCGCGAGTCCGGCGCCACTGACGACGGATCTGAAAGGTCTCGAAGACCGGCGACGCAAAGCGGATTCGAGGAGGCACGAGGCCTCCTCGCAGGTCACTCCACCGTCACCGACTTGGCCAGGTTGCGCGGCTTGTCCACGTCGGTGCCGCGCGCCAGGGCGGTGTGATAGGCCAGCAGCTGCACCGGGATGGTGTGGATCACCGGGCTGAGCACGCCGGCATGGCGCGGGGTGCGGATCACGTGCACGCCTTCGGACTCGGCGAAGTGGCTGTCCTGGTCGGCGAACACGAACAGCTCGCCGCCGCGCGCGCGCACTTCCTGCATGTTCGACTTCACCTTCTCCAGCAGGCGGTCGTTGGGCGCGATCACCACCACGGGCATGGCCGCGTCCACCAGCGCCAGCGGCCCGTGCTTGAGCTCGCCGGCCGGATAGGCCTCGGCGTGGATGTAGGTGATTTCCTTGAGCTTGAGCGCGCCTTCCAGCGCGATCGGGTAGTGCAGGCCGCGGCCGAGGAACAGCGCGTTGTCCTTGCTGGCGAAGCGCTCGGCCCAGACCTGGATCTGCGGCTCGAGATTTAGCGCGTGCTGCACGCTGCCGGGCAGGTGGCGCAGCTGCTCCAGGTAATCGGCCTCCTGTTCCGCCGTCACCTTGCCGTGCAGCTTGCCCAGCACCACGGTCAGCTGGAACAGCGCGGCCAGCTGGGTGGTGAAGGCCTTGGTCGAGGCCACGCCGATCTCCGCGCCGGCGCGCGTGTAGCAGACCAGCTCGCTGGCGCGCGGGATCGCGCTTTCGGGCACGTTGCAGATCGACAGGGTGTGGCGATGTCCCAGCGACTTGGCGTATTTCAGCGCCTCCATCGTGTCCAGGGTTTCGCCGGACTGGGAGATGGTGACCACCAGGTGGCGCGGATCGGCATAGGCGTCGCGGTAGCGGTATTCGCTGGCGATCTCCACGCTGCACGGCAGGCCGGCGATGGCCTCGATCCAGTAGCGCGCGGTCAGGCCGGCGTAATAGCTGGTGCCGCAGGCGAGGATCTGAACGCCGGTGATCTCGCGCAGCACGCCTTCGGCCTTCGCGCCAAACAATGCCGCCTCGAAGCCGCCGGCATCGATCGCCGCCTCGATGGTGTCGGCGATCGCGCGCGGCTGCTCGTGGATCTCCTTCTGCATGAAGTGCCGGTACGGGCCCAGCTCCAGCGAGGCCAGCGACACATCCGATACATGCACCTCGCGCTGCGCGGGGCGATCGTCGGCATCGAACACGCGCACGCCGGCGCGGCTGAGCTCGGCGGTGTCGCCTTCCTCCAGGAAGATCACCCGGCGGGTGGCCGAGACAATGGCCGACACATCGGAAGCGACGAAGTTCTCGCCCTCGCCCAGGCCGACCAGCAGTGGGCAGCCCATGCGCGCGCAGACCAGCCGCTCCGGTTCGCTGCGGCTGAGCACGGCCAGCGCGTAGGCACCGGTCAGTTCCTTCACCGCCGCCTGCAGCGCGGCCAGCAGGTCGCGGCCCTGCGCCATGTGGTGGTGGATCAGGTGGGCGATCACCTCGGTGTCGGTCTGCGACTCGAACACGTAGCCCAGCGAAGCCAGGCGCTCGCGCTGGGCCTCGTGGTTCTCGATGATGCCGTTGTGGACCAGGGCCAGCTCGCCGTGGCTGATGTGCGGATGGGCGTTGGCCTCGGTCACCCCGCCATGGGTCGCCCAGCGGGTATGGCCGATACCGAGCACGCCGCGGAAGCCTTCGGCCACCGCCGCCTGCTCCATCTCGGCCACCCGCCCGGTGCGGCGCACCCGGCGCACGCTGGCCGCGTCGGCCACCGCGATCCCGGAGGAGTCATAGCCCCGGTATTCCAGCCGCTTCAGGCCCTCGACCAGGACCGGGACCACATCGCGATCGGCGATCGCGCCAACAATTCCGCACATGCCGGCATCCAGCGGGAAACAGGACCGCGATTCTAGCGGAGCCGGTCCTTGCGCTGTCCGCCGCATGTCCTGCCCGGCCCGGTCGGTGTCCTCCGGCTGTCCGCCCCCGACCGGAGTGTCCGCGAGTGTCCGCTGGACGCGACGGACACTTCGGATGAGCTCACGTTTCCTATAAATTCAATTAGTTGAGTTTGGCACGCGGTATGCGTTGTGGTTCGACGACTCCATCCAACCGCATGGCCGCGATGATCCCCGACACCTCCGCCCAGGACCGCCCGCTCTCCGCCGCCCCCAAGGACCGTCCGGCCTGGCGCCGCTGGCTGTGGCCGGCCGTCGGCGCGATCCCGGTGCTGGCCCTGTTGGCCTGGGTCGTGGCCGGCTGGGGCGCAGGCTCGCGCTCCTACGACGCCTCGCGGATCCGTATCGCCGAGGTCAAGCGCGGCGACCTGGTCCGCGACATCTCCGCCGACGGCCGGGTCATCACCGCCAACAGCCCGACCCTGTACGCCATCGCCGGCGGCACGGTCAGCCTGAAGGTGGTGGCCGGCGACGCGGTCAAGCACGGCCAGGTGCTGGCGGTGATCGACAGCCCCGAACTGCGCAGCAAGCTGGTCCAGGAAGAATCGACCCTGGCCAGCATGGAAGCCGAAGCCAGCCGCGCCCAGCTGGACGCGCAGATCGCCCAGCTCAACGCACGCAAGGCACGTGACCAGGCCGAGATCGACCACACCGCCGCCCAGCGCGACCTGGAGCGCTACGAGCGCGGCCACGCCGGCGGCGCAGTGTCCAACATCGAGCTTGCCAGCGCCCGCGACGAACTGAAGAAGGCCGACATCGGCCTGGATACCGCGCGTCGCGACGCCGGCCTGCAGAGCGAAGGCGCTGCGCTGGACGCGCGCAACAAGCGGCTGCTGGCCGACCGGCAGAAGGCCGTGGCCGCCGAACTGCAGCGCCAGGTCGAAGCGCTGACCCTGCGCGCACCGTTCGACGGCCAGGTCGGCCAGGTGCAGATCTCCCAGGGCACCAACGTGGCGATCAACGCGCCGATCCTGAGCGTGGTCGACCTGAGCGAGTTCGAGGTCGAGATCCGCGTGCCGGAAAGCTTCGCCCGCGACCTGGGCATCGGCGTGCCGGCGCAGGTCACCAGCCAGGGCCGGCCGTTCCCGGCCAAGGTCTCGGCGGTCTCGCCGGAAGTGGTCAACGGCGAGGTCACCGCGCGCCTGCGCTTCGAGGACGGCCAGCAGCCGCCGGGCCTGCGCCAGAACCAGCGCCTGTCCGCGCGGATCGTGCTCGATACCCGCAAGAACGTGCTGATGGTCGAGCGCGGGCCGTTCGTCGAACAGGAAGGCGGCCGCTTCGCCTGGGTGGTCGACGGCCGCAGCGCCGTGCGCCGCCCGGTGCAGACCGGCGTCAGCAGCCTGGGCTACGTGGAAATCGTCTCCGGCGCCAAGGAAGGCGATCGCATCGTGGTCTCCGGCAGCGACCAGTTCGGCGATGCCGAGCGCGTGGCCATCAACTGATCCATCGCACCACCGCCCTTCCCCACGTTTCCCGCTCCACCGAACCCGAACCCCAGACAAGACAAGAAGGAATCCCGCCATGCTGGAAATGCGCCAGGTCTCCAAGATCTACCGGACCGCGATGGTCGAAACCCATGCGCTGCGCTCGCTCGACCTGCACGTGCGCGAAGGCGAGTTCGTCGCCGTCACCGGTCCGTCCGGTTCGGGCAAGACCACCTTCCTCAACATCGCCGGCCTGCTGGAAACCTTCACCGAGGGCGACTACTTCCTCGACGGCGAGAACGTGCGCGGCATGTCCGACGACGCGCGCAGCCGCCTGCGCAACCACAAGATCGGCTTCATCTTCCAGGGCTTCAACCTGATCCCCGACCTGAACCTGTTCGACAACGTCGACGTGCCGCTGCGCTACCGCGGCCTGGCCGCGTCCGACCGCAAGGCACGCATCGAGAAGGCGCTGACCCAGGTCGGCCTGGCCTCGCGCATGAAGCACTACCCGGCCGAACTGTCCGGCGGCCAGCAGCAGCGCGTGGCGATCGCCCGCGCCCTGGCCGGCGAACCCAAGCTGCTGCTGGCCGACGAACCGACCGGCAACCTGGACTCGCAGATGGCGCGCGGGGTGATGGAGCTGATGGAGCAGATCAACGCCGCCGGCACCACCATCGTCATGGTCACCCACGACCCGGAACTGGCCGCGCGCGCGCAGCGCAACGTGCACATCGTCGACGGCGTGGCCACCGACCTGTCGATCGAGCCGAACCTGGCCCGCCTGGCCCGCAACGACGCCGCCGCGTCCGACGCCACTGTCTGAAGGAGGCGCCCATGTTCGCCTATTACTGCAACCTGGCCCTGCGCAGCTTCCGCCGCGACAAGGCCCTGACCGCGCTGATGGTGCTGGCCATCGCGTTGGGCATCGGCGCGTGCATGACCACGCTGACCGTGTTCCACGTGCTGTCCGGCGACCCGATCCCGGGCAAGAGCGACCGGCTGTTCTACGTGCAGCTGGATCCGGCCGAGATGAACGACTTCACGCCCGGCGAAGAGCCGAGCGAGCAGGTCACCCGTTTCGACGCCGAGACGATGCTGCGCGAGAAGCGCGGCACCCGCCAGGCGATGATGACCGGCGGCGGCATCTCGATCACTCCCGCCAAGGAAGGCCTGACTCCGTTCGTGGCCGATGCGCGCTACACCTCGGCCGACTTCTTCCCGATGTTCGAGGTGCCGATGCTGTACGGCAACGGCTGGAGCGCCAAGGAAGACGACGCCCGCGCCCGCGTGGCGGTGATCTCCAAGTCGCTCAACGAGCGCGTGTTCGGCGGCGGCAACAGCGTGGGCAAGCAGCTGCGCATCGACCAGACCGATTTCACAGTGGTCGGCGTGGTCGAGGAATGGCGGCCGACGCCGCGCTTCTACGACATGAACAGCGACCGCTACGGTTCGCTGGAAGACGTCTTCCTGCCCTTCAGCACCTCGCGCGACCTGGACATGGGCCGCAACGGCAGCATGGACTGCTGGGGCGACAGCGACGGCGATTCCACCGGCGTCAACGCGCCGTGCGTGTGGATCCAGTACTGGGTCGAGCTGGATTCGCCGCAGAAGGCCGCCGAGTACCGCGACTACCTGGTCAACTACTCCGACCAGCAGCGCGCCTCCGGCCGCTACAAGCGTCCGACCAACGTGCGCCTGCGCCACGTGATGGAGTGGCTGGAATTCAACCGCGTGGTGCCCAACGACGTGGTGATGCAGCTGTGGCTGGGCTTCGGCTTCCTGCTGGTGTGCCTGGTCAACACCGTGGGCCTGCTGCTGGCCAAGTTCCTGCGCCGCGGCAGCGAGATCGGCGTGCGTCGCGCCCTGGGCGCATCGCGCGGAGCGATCTTCACCCAGTGCCTGGTCGAAGCCGGTGCGATCGGCGTGGCCGGCGGCATCCTCGGCCTGGGACTGTCGCTGCTGGGCCTGTGGGCGGTACGGCTGCAGCCGGCCAGCTACGCCGAACTGGCGCACCTGGACCTGGGCATGCTGCTGCTGACCTTCGTCCTGGCGATTGTCGCCAGCGTGCTGGCCGGCCTGCTGCCGGCGTGGCGCGCGATGCAGGTCACTCCGGCGATCCAGCTCAAGAGCCAATGACGTAGCGCGGGGCCTGCCCCGCCGCCCGCCCACACAAAGACCGAAGCAGCGGGGCACGCCCCGCTCAACGCAAGACAAACCGGAGACGCTCCATGGATATCCGACCGATCCTGTCGACGCTGATGCGGCACAAGACCGCCGCATCGCTGATCGTCATCGAGATCGCGCTGACCTGCGCGATCATCTGCAACGCACTGTTCATGATCAGCGACCGCATCCGCGAAGTGCGCGAGATCAGCGGCCTGGTCGAGAACGAGCTGGTCCGCGTCCAGATCCTGAGCATCGGCAACGACGCCGACCAGGTCGCGCGCACCCGCACCGACCTGGCCAACCTGCGCGCCATCCCGGGGGTCAAGGACGCCACCGTGCTCAACCAGGTGCCGTTCGTGAACTCCTCCTGGAACAGCGGCGTGCGCCTGCAGCAGGAGCAGCAGCAGTCCACGCTCAGCGCCACCACCTACATGGCCGAGGACCAGTTCATCGAGACCCTGGGCCTGAAGCTGGTCGCCGGCCGCGACTTCACTCCCGAGGAATACCGCGACGCGTCGTCGTTGCTGGACGGAACGGCCACCGACGATGGCGTGCCGGCGGCGATCATCACCCGCTCGATGGCCGACAAGCTGTTCCCCGGCGAGGATCCGATCGGCAAGGGCTTCTACAGCTGGAGCGACAAGCCCACCCGCGTGGTCGGCGTGGTCGAGCACCTGGTGCGGCCGAGCCAGCAGGGCGGCCCGTCCGCGCGCGAGTACTCGGTGGCCTTCCCGCTGCGTCCGCACTACAACCTGGGCGGCAACTACGTGATCCGCACCTCGCCGGAGCGTCGTGCCGAGGTGATGGAAGCTGCCAAGAAGGTGCTGCAGGCCAACGGTGCCGACCGCATCATCCTGGATGAAAACAGCAAGACCTTCGAGGAGCTGCGCGGCGAATTCTTCCAGGCCCCGCGCGCGATGGCCTGGCTGCTGGGCATCGTCTGCGTGGTGCTGCTGCTGATCACCGCGCTGGGCATCATTGGCCTGGCCAGCTTCTGGGTGCAGCAGCGGACCAAGCAGATCGGCGTGCGTCGCGCCCTGGGCGCCACCCGCGGCCAGATCCTGCGCTACTTCCAGACCGAGAACTTCCTGCTGGCCACCATCGGTATCGCGGTGGGCATGCTGCTGGCGTTCGCGATCAACCAGCTGCTGATGGGCAAGTACGAGATGGCGCGACTGCCGTTGTTCTATCTGCCGGCCGGTGCGGTGCTGCTGTGGGCGCTGGGCCAGCTGGCGGTGTGGGCACCGGCGCGCCGTGCCGCGTCGATCCCGCCGGCCGTGGCCACGCGCAGCGTATGAACCGTCGCCACCAGGTCCGGCGCAGCGCGCGATACGCGCCGGACTCCAGCCTGCGTCGAGCCATCCTGATCGGCGCGCTGGCCGCCGCATCCTGGCTGGCGGCCGGCCCGCTGCGCGCATCGACCGATGCGGGCAGCGACGCCACGCAGGCCGAGCTGGCCAGGACGATCGCCGCGCTCGATACCGCCGTGTTCGACGCATTCAACCGCTGCGCCGATCCGGCGCAGCTGGAGCGGCATGCCAGCTACTTCGATCCGGCGGTCGAGTTCTACCATGACACCGGCGGGGTGACCTGGACGCGCGAAGCGATGCTGGCCAACACCCGCCAGTACGTGTGCGGGCATTTCACCCGCGAACTGGTGCCGGGCACGCTGGCGGTCTATCCGGTCCGCGACTTCGGCGCGATCGCCCAGGGCCAGCACCGCTTCTGCCAGACCGATACCGACAAGTGCGAAGGCCTGGCCGATTTCACGATCGTCTGGCGCTTGCAGGACGGCCAGTGGCGCATCACCCGCGTACTCAGCTACGGCCACCGCGCCAATCCGGGCGCCTGAGCCGGTACGATCCACGTCCCTGATCCCAATACGGTCCCCATGTCCAACCTCCTCGTCATCGACGACAACCCCGCTGTCGCCACCGCGCTGGAGGTGCTGTTCTCGCTGCATGACATATCCACGGTGCATGCCGCCTCGCCCGGCGAAGGCCTGGCAGTGCTGGACAGCGAAGAGGTCGACCTGGTGATCCAGGACATGAACTTCACCGCGGACACCACCTCAGGCGACGAAGGACGCGAACTGTTCGCAGCGATCCGCCAGCGCCACCCGGACCTGCCGGTAGTGCTGCTGACCGCCTGGACCCACCTGGAAAGCGCGGTCGAGCTGATCAAGGCCGGCGCCGCCGACTATGTGGCCAAACCCTGGCAGGACGCCAAGCTGCTGGCCACGGTCAACAACCTGCTGGAGCTGGCCGAGGCCCGGCGCGAACTGGACCAGCGCCGCGATGGCGAACGCCGCCGCCGCGACGACCTGGCCCGGCGTTACGACCTGAGCGGAGCGGTATTCGCCGATCCGGCCAGCGAGCGCGTCGTCGCCCTGGCCTGCCAGGTCGCCCGTTCGGACCTGCCGGTGCTGATCACCGGACCCAACGGCAGCGGCAAGGAGAAGATCGCCGAGATCATCCAGGCCAACTCCGCGGTCAAGGCCGGCCCGTTCGTCACGGTCAACTGCGGAGCGCTGCCGGCCGAGTTGATCGAGGCCGAACTGTTCGGTGCCGAAGCCGGCGCCTACACGGGCGCCAACAAGGCGCGCGAAGGCAAGTTCGAGGCCGCCGATGGCGGCACGCTGTTCCTGGACGAGATCGGCAACCTGCCGCCGGCCGGGCAGATGAAGCTGCTGCGCGTGCTGGAGACCGGCCGTTTCGCGCGGCTGGGCTCCAACCGCGAACGCCAGGTCAAGGTGCGCGTGGTCAGCGCGACCAACGCCGACCTGACCGCGATGATCCGCGAAGGCACGTTCCGCGAGGACCTGTACTACCGGCTCAACACCATCGAACTGGCGATGCCGCCGCTGGCCGAGCGGCCGGGCGACATCCTGCCGCTGGCCGAACGTTTCGGCGATGGCGGCAAGCCGCTGTCGTCCCCCGCGGCGACCGCCTTGCAGCGGCATCCGTGGCCGGGCAACGTGCGCGAGCTGCGCAACGTCATCCAGCGCGCGCAACTGCTGTCGACCGGACCGCGCATCGAAGTGGCCGACCTGGGACTGCCGCGCGCGCCTGCCTCGCGCAGCGGCCCGGTGCAGGAACCGGAACGCGAGCAGATCGAAGCGGCGCTGCATCGCGCAGGCGGGGTGATCGCCCAGGCCGCGGCCGAGCTGGGCATGAGCCGGCAGGCGCTGTACCGGCGCATGGAACGCCATGGACTCAAGCCGGCATGAGTGCGCTGCCCATCGCCATGACCCTCTTCCGTTGAGCCGACCCGGATGATCCGTCGCAACCTCACCCTGCGCCTGTTCCTGCGCCTGCTGCCGGTACTGGCGCTGGCCGCGGCGCTGCCGTGGACGTTCGCCTACTGGGTCGACCGCGGCTGGATCCTGGCGGTGCTGTCGATCGTGGTCCTGCTCGCCTTGATGTGGTGGGCCCTGCGCCGCGCGCTGGCGCCCTTGAATGCGCTGTTCCGCGCGCTGGCCGGCAGCGTCAACACCTACCGCGACGGCGAGTTCAACTTCGGCGTGCACTGGAGCAGCGACGACGAGCTGGGCGAACTGGTCCGCGCGCACAGCGAACTGGGCGACGTGCTGCGCGAACAGCGCCAGGAGCTGGTCCAACGCGAACTGCTGCTGGACACGATGGTGCAGAACACGCCCGTGGCGATGCTGCTGTCGGCCGACGGCGGCGACGGCGTGCGCCGGGTGGTGTACGCCAACATCGCTTCGCGCAAGCTGCTGCACGATGGCCGCAAGCTGGAGGGCATGCGCATCACCGAGCTGATGGACAGCCTGGCAGTGGAGCTGCGCGAGGCGGTGGCCCGCGGCGGCGACAGCCTGTTCGCCGTACCCGGTGACGACGACGAGGAAGAGGTCTACCACCTGTCGCGGCGCAACTTCAGCCTCAACGGCCGCCGCCACGAACTGCTGCTGATCCGCCTGCTGACGCCCGAGCTGCGCCGGCAGGAAGTGCAGACCTGGAAGAAAGTGATCCGGGTGATCAGCCACGAATTGAACAACTCGCTGGCGCCGATCGCCTCGCTCGCCCACTCCGGCGCCGAGCTGGTGCGGCGTGGTCGCCATGAGCGCCTGGGCGAGGTCTTCTCGACGATCGAGGATCGCGCCCGGCACCTGGAAGGCTTCATCCGCGGCTACGCGCGCTTTGCCAAGCTGCCGCAGCCGCAGCTGCAGGCGGTGGCGTGGGCGGATTTCCTGGCGCGCCTGCAACGCCAGATCAGCTTCGACCTGGATGGCGCGGCCGCCGACCTGCGCGCGCGGGTGGACCCGGCGCAGATGGAACAGGCACTGCTGAACCTGCTCAAGAACGCTCACGAAGCCGGTGGCGATGCCGTTCCGCCCAGCGACGAGGTGCGCGTACGCCTGCTGCGCCTGCCCGGCTGGACCAGGCTGGAAGTGCTCGACCGCGGCCCGGGCATGAACGAGGCCGTGCTGCAGAACGCGCTGCTGCCGTTCTACTCGACCAAGCGCAATGGCACCGGCCTGGGCCTGGCGCTCACACGCGAAATAGTGGAGGCGCACGGCGGCCGGCTGTCGCTGCAGAACCGCACCGACGGCGGCCTGTGCGTGGCGGTGATGCTGCCGGAAGCGGAGACCTGACGCCGATCCAACGCCGGCTTTCCCCGAAGCCGGTCCATCCCCGGCTTTCGTAGAGCGGGGCCTGGCCCGCTGCCTTTCGCGCGCATCGCTTCAAGAGACCGAGAGTCGGGCGAGCCCGGCCCTGGCCTCAGCTCTTCTTCTGCGGCCGCTTCCAGCCTTCGATCGTGGACTGCCGCACGCGCGAGACCGTCAGTTCGCCGGCCGGCGCGTTGCGGGTGATGACCGAACCTGCCCCGATCGTCGCCCCCTCCCCGATCTCCACCGGCGCCACCAGCGCGGAGTTGGAACCGATGAAGGCGCGATCGCCGATCACCGTGGTCGACTTGTTCACCCCGTCGTAGTTGCAGGTAATGGTGCCGGCGCCGATGTTCACCCCGGCACCTACCTGCGCATCGCCCAGGTAGGTCAGGTGGTTGGCCTTGCTGCCCTTGCCTAGCACGACTTTCTTGGTCTCCACGAAGTTGCCCACGTGTACGCCGTCGGCCAGCACCGTGCCCGGCCGCAGTCGTGCGTAGGGGCCGATCTGCGCGGCACCCTCGCTGACCACGCCGTCCAGGTCGCAATGCGCGCGCACCTCGGTGCCCGCGCCCAGGCGCACATCCTTGAGCCGGGTGAACGGGCCGATACGCACGCCATCGCCCAGTTCGACCTCGCCTTCGAGCACCACGTTGGCGTCGATTTCCACGTCGCGACCGACCCGCACCGTGCCGCGCTGGTCGAAACGCGCCGGATCGAGCAGGCGCGCGCCCTGCACGCACAGCGCGCGTGCGCAGCGCAGCTGGAAGGCGCGCTCGAGCTGGGCCAGCTGCCACGGATCGTTGGCGCCTTCGGTCTCCAGCGGATCGCCGACCAGCACCATCTCGGCCGGGTTGTATTCCTCGGCGGCCATGGCGAACACATCGGTGAGGTAATACTCGCCTTGGCTGTTGTCGGCCGACAGCCGCGACAGCCAGCGCTTGAGCGGATCGGCCTCGGCGGCAATGATCCCGGTATTGATCGTGCGAATGCGGCGCTGCTCGTCGTCGGCATCGCGGTGCTCGACGATCGCGGCCACGCGCCCGTCCGGGCCGCGCACAATCCGTCCATAGCCGGTCGGATCCTCCGGCTCGGCGACCAGCACGCGCAGCAGGCCCTGCGCGGCCAGCAGCCGGCGCAGCGTATCGGGCGAGGTCAGCGGCACGTCGCCGTAGAGGATCAGCACGTCCACCGCTTCGGGAATGCCCGGCAGCGCCTGCTGGACCGCATGGCCGGTGCCCAGTTGCCGGGCCTGTTCGACCCACTGCAGGTCATCCTGCCCGGCGAACGCCGCGCGCACCGCTTCGCCGCCATGGCCATAGACCACGTGGATGCCGGCCGGCTGCAGCGCGCGGGCGGTGTCGATCACGTGCGCGAGCATCGGCCGGCCGCCGATGGGTTGCAGCACCTTCGGCAACGCCGACTTCATCCGCTTGCCCTCGCCGGCGGCGAGGATCACCACGTGCAATGCCTGGGTCATGGCGCGACCTGTCGTTGGAATGGCCTTGATTCTACGCCGGCCATCCATTCGTGCAGGCACCCCCGCCGGCGCAGGCCAACCGGTCGCGACCAGCGGACGCCAGCGCCAACCGCACACCGCCCCGGCCCTACAATGGCGACCCGTCTTGCGACCACCCCACACGCGCGCGCCGATGCCACTCCTCCGCCAGGGCGGCCACTACCTCGCAATCGGCATCGTCCAGCTGCTGCTGGACTGGCTGCTGTTCGTCGCCTTCACCGCACTGGGCGTGCCGGCCGCACCGGCCAACCTGGCCAGCCGCACCGCCGCGGCGCTGCTGGGCTTCTGGCTCAACGGCCGCTACACCTTCGCCGACGGCCAGGGCAGCCGCCTGGGCTGGCGCCGCTTCGTCCGCTTCTGGGCGCTGTGGCTGGTGATGACCGCGATCAGCAGCCTGTTGCTGGCCTGGGTCGAGGCGCGGCTCGGACTGCAGTGGGCCTGGCTGGCCAAGCCGGTCGTCGAAGCGGGCCTGGCCGTGATCAATTTCTTCCTGTTGCGGCACGTGGTGTACCGCTGACGCCTGTCGCGTCGCACACAGGTCCCGCCGCGAGCGCCTCAGCGCTCGAGGAAGTTCTTCAGCAGCGCGTGGCCGTGCTCGGTCAGGATCGACTCGGGATGGAACTGCACGCCCTCGACCGGATGTTCGCGGTGGCGCAGGCCCATGATCTCCTCGAACGAACCGTCCTCGTTCTCGGTCCACGCGGTGATCTCCAGCTCCGCCGGCAGCGAGGCGCGCTGCACCACCAGCGAGTGGTAGCGCGTGGCCTCGTAGGCATCGGGCAGCCCGGCGAACACGCCGCGGCCCTCGTGGCGGATGCGCGAGGTCTTGCCGTGCATGATGTTGCCTGCGCGCACCACCGTGCCGCCGTAGGCCTGGCCGATGCTCTGGTGGCCCAGGCACACGCCCAGGATCGGCGTGTTCGCACCCATCTGGCGGATCACCTCCAGCGACACGCCCGCCTCGTTGGGCGTGCATGGGCCGGGCGAAATGACGATGCGCTCCGGCGCCAGCGTGGCGATCTCGTCCACCGTCATCGCATCGTTGCGCACCACTTTCACCTCCGCACCCAGCGACTGCAGGTACTGCACGAGGTTGAAGGTGAAGCTGTCGTAGTTGTCGATCATCAGCAACATGGGTCAGTCCGCCAGCAGGAATACTGCGTAGATCTTGTCCTGGAACGTCACGTATCCAGTCTGGAACGAAGGCGCGGCCAAGGGCGAGGCGGCGCTGCGGGATCCGGTGACCTGCACCCTGTCCAACTCGCCGAAGCCATCCTTGACCACCCAGTCGTACCCGGCGGGCCAGTTGCCCTCGCGGATGCCGTACTGGAACTGCGGGGCGACGTCGGAAACGCTGTACAGGCCGCCGAGCCGGGCGCCATACGCCTTGGCAATCGTTTCGGCCTTCTCCTGCGACGAAGCGATCGCCTTCTCCCGCAACGCCTTCCGCAGGGCGGGTTCATCGGCCAGCTCGGTGGTGACATCGGAGATCTTCAACTCGCGCGACGTCTTGACCTGGCCAAGGAACTCCTCGAGCGCGGCCTGGCTGGAAAACCGGGCGGTCAGGCTCCGCGTTACCTGCGTGCCGACGAACACCTGCTCATCGCGCTTGTCGTCATAGCGCTCCTTTGAGCCGATCTGCAGCGAGGTGGCCACGATCTCACCGTCCGGAACTCCCGCCTGCTTCAGCTTGGCCAGTACATCGCGGACATTGGCCTCCACGCGCCGGCGCGCGGCATCGGCGTCCAGATCGACCGCCTCGAATTCCAGTCCGATCTTGAAGCGATCCGGGATCGCGCGCGCCTGGGCATCGCCATAGACCAGGATATGCCGCGTCGGCGGCAATGCATTCACCTGCGCCATGGCGGTATCGGCAAACAGGCTCAACAGAAGAATTGCGGCGACTCTTGCGTACATAGCTCCCCCTGCGAGAGAAATCGACAACGTGGATGCCGGGCTGCGGGCGTTACAGCCCCTTCGCCGCCTGCGCCACCGCGCGGAACAGCGCGCGGCCCTTGTTCATCGTCTCGTCCCATTCCTTCTGCGGGTCGGAGTCGTAGACGATGCCGGCGCCGGCCTGCACGTGCAGGCGGCCGTCCTTGATCACCGCGGTGCGGATGGCGATCGCGGTATCGGCGTCGCCATGCCAGCCGATGTAACCGATGCTGCCGGCGTAGACGTTGCGCTTGATCGGCTCCAGCTCGCGGATGACTTCCAGCGCGCGGATCTTCGGCGCGCCGCTCACCGTGCCGGCCGGGAAGGTCGCGCGCAGCACGTCGGCATAGCTCAGGCCCGGCAGCAGCTTGCCGGTGACCTCGCTGACGATGTGCATGACGTGGCTGTAGCGCTCGATCACGAAGCGCTCGCCCACTTCCACCGTGCCGGCTTCCGAAACGCGGCCGACGTCATTGCGGCCCAGATCGATCAGCATCAGGTGCTCGGCGCGCTCCTTCGGATCGGCGAGCAGGTCCTGCTCCAGCGCCAGGTCCTCGGCTGGCGTGGCTCCGCGCGGGCGGGTGCCGGCAATCGGGCGCACGGTCACTTCATCGCCCTGCTGGCGCACCAGGATTTCGGGCGAGGAACCGACCACCTGTACTTCGCCCGTGTCCAGGAAATACATGTACGGCGACGGATTGAGCGCACGCAGCGCGCGGTACACGTCCACCGGCCTGGCGTTGAACGGCACGCTCAGGCGCTGGCTCAGCACGACCTGGAACACGTCGCCCGAGCGGATGTATTCCTTGGACTTCTCGACCGCCTCGATGAAGCCTTCGCGGGTGAAGCCGGACACGAAGTGGCTCTCGTCGAGCACGTCGCGGCTCAGCGGCACCGGATAGCTGCCTGGCTGGCGCAGCTTGTCGACCAGCACGTCCAGGCGCGCCTGCGCGGCGTCCCACGAAGCGGCATCGCGCGGATCGGCGTGCACGATCAGGTACAGCCGGCCCTTGAGGTTGTCGAACACCGCCAGCTCTTCGGACAGCATCAGGTAGATGTCCGGGGTGTCGAGCTCGTCGCGCTTGTCGCCGCCGGCCAGGCGCGGCTCGATGTAGCCGATGCACTCGAAGCCGAACCAGCCGACCAGGCCGCCGGTGAAACCCGGCAGGCCTTCCAGCTTGGGCACCGAGTACGACGCGCGCAGCGCCTCGACTTCGGCGAACGGATCGGCGACCTCGCGCCGCTCCACGACCTGGCCGTGCTCGCGCACCTCCATCGCATGGCCACGGAAGGCGACCGTGCGCCGCGCCGGCAGGCCGATGATCGAGTAGCGACCGAAGCGTTCGCCACCCTCGACCGATTCGAGCAGGTAGGTGTGCGGGGCGTCGGCGAGTTTCAGGTAGACAGACAACGGCGTGTCCAGGTCCGAGAGCACCTCGCGGACGACGGGAACGCGTTGATTGGGAGCGGAGCTAAGACCGTCAGCAGCGTACTGCTGGAACTGTTCGGGCGTGACCAAGGCGGGATTCCTTGCGGCGATTCGTGGCGTGGCAGGTGACGAGGACGGCTGTGGGCCGCCATCGCCAGCACTGGCGCGCGGAAGCAAGGGAAAGCCTGGTCGTCTGGCCGAACATGGCGCCCACTTTACCCGGATTGAGCGCCGCCGCGCAGCCGGTTCACGACGGTTGCCGCAGCAACGGACAGTCCGCCGGCAAGTGCATGCGCACGCGACCGGGCACGCATTCGATGCGGAAGTGCGCGGCCTGCACCGGCTCGCCATCCAGGTTCAGGGTGATCGGCCCGTCCGCCGATTCCAGCTCCACCCACGGCAGCTGCGCGCGGATCGCGCTGCGCTCCAGCGCCGCACGCTGGCCCGCGGTAACCAGCGTGCCGACCGTGGCCAGCAGCTCGCCGGACAGTTCGGGAATCACAGTGAGGTCGAGCAGGCCATCATTGACCAGCGCATCCGGACACAGTGCCTGCCCGCCGCCGGCCTGGCGGCCGTTGCCCAATCCCAAGGCGATCAGGCCGCCTTCCCAGGCGAAGTCCGGGCCGCGCAGCCGCACCGGCAGCGGCTCGATCCGGCCCAGCCGGGCGATGCCGGTGACCAGGTAGGCCAGGCCGCCGAGCAGTTTCTTCAGGCCTTCGTCGGTCTCCACGGTGACCTCGGTACCGAAGCCGCCGCTGGCCAGGTTGGCGCACCAGTGCTCCTGGCCGTTGGCCTCGATCCGCAGCAGGTCGATCGGCCGCGCCTGGCCGGTGGCTGCCTGCGTCAGCGCTGCCTCCGGCTCGGTCGGCAGGCCGGCGGCGCTGGCGAAATCGTTGGCCGTGCCCAGCGGCAGCAGGCCCAGTGCCGGCAGCTGGTCGGCCGATGGCGCTCGCGTCGCCAGCGCCGTGGCCACCTCGCTGAGCGTGCCATCGCCGCCGGCGGCGACTACCGTGCCGGCACCGGCATCGACCGCATCGGCGACCCAGCGCGCGGCGTCGCCTGCTTCCCAGGTCACCCGCACCTGCACCGGCACGCCGCGCTCGCGCATGGCCGTCACCGCGTCGCGCACGGCATCGTCGCCGGCGGACTTGCCATTGAGGATCAACCAGCACGAGGCGGAGTCTGCGGGATCGGTCATCGGGCGGTTCCGCGGGAAAGGGATGTCGAAGAGGCTAGCAACGCCCCACACCCCGCCGCGTGAACCGCTGGACGCATGTCCGGCCACCGCTGGACGCATGTCCGGCCACCGCTGGACGCATGTCCGGCCATCACCGGGCATGGCCCCCGTCATCACCAGGCATGCGTCCGGTCATCGTCCTGTCACCCACCCGGCCCAGCATCGAAGGCCATAGCAGGGACGACGGGCGGAGGCGGGATTGCCTCCAGGAAGTAAAGAAGGCCGGCGACGCGTGGAGGCGTCGCCGGCCGGTGGGTCGGCAGGCGAACGCTGCGCTCAGCCGCGGACCGCGTCCACCGCCGCCTTCATCTTTTCGATCACGCCCGCGTAGTGCTCGCGGGTACGCGGCGCACCGAAGATCGCCGAGCCGGCCACGAAGGTATCGGCGCCCGCCGCGGCGATCTCGCCGATGTTGTCGGCCTTGACCCCGCCATCGATCTCCAGCCGGATCGGCTTGCCGGTCTTGTCGATCATCGCCCGCACCGCGCGCAGCTTGTCCAGCGTGGACGGGATGAATGCCTGGCCGCCGAAGCCGGGATTGACCGACATCAGCAGGACCATGTCCAGGTCCTCCAGCACCCAGTCCAGCACTTCCACCGGCGTTGCAGGGTTGAGCACCAGTCCGGCCTGGCAGCCGTGCGACTTGATCAGCTGCACGGTGCGGTGGACGTGGCGGCTGGCCTCGGGATGGAAGCTGATCAGGCTGGCGCCGGCCTCGGCGAAGTCCGGCACGATCCGGTCCACCGGCTCGACCATCAGGTGCACGTCGATCGGTGCGGTGACGCCATGCTTGCGCAGCGCCTGGCAGACCATCGGGCCGATGGTCAGGTTCGGCACGTAATGGTTGTCCATCACGTCGAAGTGGACCCAGTCGGCGCCGGCGGCCAGCACGTTGTCCACTTCCTCGCCCAGGCGGGCGAAGTCGGCCGAGAGGATGGACGGGGCGATGACGGTGGGCTGCATGGTCGGCTCGCTGAAGCTGGGGGAGTGAACTCGGCCTGCGGGCGCGGCTCAGCGCCGGCGCAGGGTGCGGATGCGGTCGTAGGCGGTGTTGATCGCGCGCGAGCGCTTCTCGGCCTGGGCGCGAAGCTCCGGCGCGGCGCCTGCGACCTTGTCGGGGTGGTACTGGGACATCAGCCGGCGGTAGGCCTGGTCGATGTCCGCATCGCTGGCGTCGGAGGTCAGGCCCAGCTCGGCGTACGGGTTCTCGCGCGGCCGCATGCGGAACCAGTCGCGATCGAAAGCGTGGCCGATCAGCAGGCCGACCACCGCGCCGAACAGCGGATTGGGGCGGAACAGCAGCGCACCGGCGATCAGGCCCAGCAGTTTTCCGTACCAGCGGTTCATCGAGGCGGGCTAGATCCGGCGGGAGGGGCAAATTCTACGGCACAGCCGCCCCCGCTCGCCGTACACTGTGCGGCCGGTTGCCGCGCGCTCCACCGCCGGCGCGGCCCCGGGGCCGTTTCGCACCTGTCCTGCCCTGCCCCCGGAGACTGCGTTGTCCACGACCCTGCTCCAGTCCGACCTGCCCGGCCTGCCGCTGCGCCACCGCGGCAAAGTGCGCGATGTGTTCGACCTGCCACGCGAGCGGATCCCCGCCGCGGCACTGGCGGCGGCCAATTACGACGGCGATTACCTGCTGATGGTCGCCACCGACCGTCTTTCCGCATTCGACGTGGTCCTGCCCGACCCGATTCCGGGCAAGGGCGAGATGCTGTGCCAGATCTCCAACTTCTGGTTCGCCAAGACCGCGCACCTGATCCCCAACCACCTGACCGGCATCGACGTGGCCAGCGTGCTGCCCGATGGCGTGGACCCGGCGCTGTATGCCAAGCGCGCGGTGGTGACCCGCAAGCTCAAGCCGGTGCCGGTGGAAGCGATCGCCCGCGGCTACCTGATCGGCAGCGGTTGGAAGGACTACCAGCGCACCGGCCAGGTCAGCGGCATCGCCCTGCCCGACGGCCTGCGCCAGGCCGAGCAGCTGCCCGAACCGATCTTCACCCCCTCGACCAAGGCCGCCGTCGGCGACCATGACGAGAACATCGATTTCGACGCGATGGTGCGCACGGTCGGCGGCGAGCTGGCCGAGCGCGTGCGCGACGCGACCCTGCGCCTGTACCAGTTTGCCGCGACCTACGCGGCCGAGCGCGGCATCCTGCTGGCCGACACCAAGTTCGAATTCGGCACCGATGCCGACGGCCGCCTGTACATCATGGACGAGATGCTGACCCCGGACTCCTCGCGCTACTGGCCGGCCGACGAGTACCAGGTCGGCACCAGCCCGCCCAGCTACGACAAGCAGATCGTGCGCGACTACCTGGAGACGCTGGACTGGGACAAGACGCCGCCCGGCCCGACCCTGCCGGCGGAAGTCATCGCCCGCACCCGCGCCCGCTACGCCGAGGCCCTGCAGAAGCTGGCCGGGATCTCGATCGACTGACTGGCCGGCGGGCCCTCCCGGGGCGGCGTTGCCGCCCTGTCTCCGCGCGGGCGGCCACGCCACCCTTCGGCGGGGTATGCTCGCGGCATCCTGGGAGGGAAACGATGAACGCGACAACACAGATGCGGCCGGTTGACCGCTATTTCGCCAGCTATTCCGACGACCACCGCAACGAGCTGAACCAGCGCATCCACGTGGTGGCCGTGCCGGCGATCCTGTGGTCGGTGGTCGCGCTGATCTGGTGCATCCCGGTGTTCGGCACCTGGATGAAGACCGGCATCTGGGCCGCGCTGGCGATGTTCTTCGCCTGGATGTTCTATTACCGGCTCTCGCGCACCCTGGGCCTGGGCATGCTGGCGATTTTCTTCTTCTGCGGCTGCCTGTGCCGGCTGATCGAGATGCGCTTCGGCCTGGCCACGCTGCTGTGGTCGGCGGTGACGGTATTCGTGGTCGCCTGGATCGCGCAGTTCATCGGCCACAAGTTCGAAGGCCGCAAGCCGAGCTTCCTCACCGACCTGGTCTACCTGCTGATCGGCCCGGCCTGGGTATTGTCCAAGCTCTACCGCAAGCTGGGCTGGAAGTACTGACCCGGCACTCGCCGACGCGCCGTCACCACGGCGCGTCCGCTTCCCTGGATTCGTCTGGCCTGGTCCCATCCACAGTGGGCGCCTGGAACATGGCCGCCTCCGGACGGAACGGCCGCGGCGCATAACCCAGGTCGCGATTGGCCGCAGTCGCGTCGAAGGCCAGATCCTGGCGCATGCGCGCCAGCACCGCAGCCCCGGCATCGTGCACGCCAAGCAATCGCGCCAGCCTCGCCGCGAGCGCAAACAGCGGCCCCGGCAGCACCCACAGCCGCGCCGGCGGCCGCAATGCGGCCAGCACGCCCGCCACCATCTGCCGATAGGCCAGCGTCTGGCCTCCCGGCAGATCGTAGGCCCGCACGTGCGGAGCGGTCAGCGACAACGCGGCCACCGCCGCATCGGCCAGGTCGTCCACATGCACCGGCTGGCGCAGCCCGCGCGCATCGTGCGGCAGCACGAAGAAGCCATGGCGCCGGGCCAGTGCTGCGATCCGGCTCAGGTTGCGATCGCTACCGGCGCCATAGACCAGCGTCGGGCGCAGCAGCGTGGCCGCCACACCGCGCGCGCCAGCGGTCTGGCGCACGCGCGCTTCGGCCTGGGCCAGGCGCGTGGCCAGGTCGCGTTCGGCCGGATCGGACGAGTCGCCCTTGACGTGCACGCTGGTGGAGCCGAACGCGACCACGCGTGCTGCGGCGGTCGGCGTCTGCGCGAACCAGTGCGAGAACAGGTCCAGCGGCCCGCAGCTGACGATCGCATCGAAACCCTCGCCGGTCCCGGCCGCATCGGGCAAGGCGCCTGCACGCCATTCCACGCCTGCCTGCGGCGGCTGCGGGCCGCGCGACAGCGCCACCACCTGCCAACCGCGCGCCAGCAGCAAGGCCAGCACGCGCCGGCCGATCTGGCCACTGGCGCCGAACAGCAGCGCCCGTGGCGCTGCAACGTCGGCCGTCATGGATGGGAAGAAGTCGCCTGCATGACCACAGGATAGCGGCACGCGACGGCACCCGAACGATGGCCATCGCAGCAGTGTGCACGGCGAGATGAAGCGCGAATCGCGCTGCACAGCCTGTCCGGCGGACAGCGCGCGATCGCGCCTTCGCGGTTCCGGCTGCGTGGAACCGGCTGTTACACTCGAACCTGTTCCACGCAGATCGATCCCGTTCTCGGATGATCCCCTTCCTGGAAATCCTGCTCGCGCTGCCATTCCTGGCCGCCGTGGCAATGGTGTTCCTGCGCACACGTTCGCGCGGGCAGGTGGCGTGGGTGGCCGCGGCGGCGCCGTTGCTGGGATTGCTGGTGCTGGCGTGGGCCACGCCGTCGGTGATGCAGGGCTGGATCCTGCGCGCCGACCACGCCTGGATCCCGCAGCTGGGCCTGGACTTCGACCTGCGCCTGGACGGGCTGGCCTGGATGTTCGCCGGGCTGGTGATGGCGATCGGCGCGCTGGTGGTGATGTACGCGCACTACTACCTGTCCGATGAAGACAGCGCGCCGCGCTTCTTCGGCTGCCTGCTGTTCTTCATGGGCTCGATGCTGGGCGTGGTGCTGGCCGGCAACCTGCTCCTGCTGCTGGTGTTCTGGGAACTGACCAGTATCAGCTCGTTCTTGCTGATCGGCTTCTGGTACAAGCGCCAGGACGCACGCGAAGGCGCGCGCATGGCGCTGGCGATCACCGGCGGCGGCGGCCTGGCGCTGCTGGGCGGCGTTCTGCTGATCGGGCGCATCGTCGGCAGCTACGACCTGGACACGGTGCTGGCCTCCGGCGACCTGATCCGCGCCAGCGAGCTGTATCCGTGGGTGCTGGGCCTGGTCCTGGCCGGCGTGTTCACCAAGAGCGCGCAGTTCCCGCTGCATTTCTGGCTGCCGCACGCGATGGCCGCGCCCACGCCGGTGTCGGCCTACCTGCACTCGGCCACGATGGTGAAGGCCGGCGTGTTCCTGCTGGCGCGGCTGCATCCGGCGCTGGCCGGCACCGACCTGTTCTTCTACGTGGTCAGCGGCATCGGCGCGATCACCCTGCTGCTGGGCGCGTGGTACGCGATCTTCCAGCACGACCTCAAGGGCCTGCTGGCCTACTCGACGATCTCGCACCTGGGCCTGATCACCCTGCTGTTCGGCCTGTCCACGCCGATGGCGGTGGTCGCCGGCGTGTTCCACATCATCAACCACGCCACGTTCAAGGCCTCGCTGTTCATGGCCGCGGGCATCATCGACCACGAGACCGGCACGCGCGACATGCGTCGGCTCGGCAACCTGCGACGGTTCATGCCGATCACCAGCGCGCTGGCGATCACCGCTTCGCTGGCGATGGCCGGCATCCCGCTGCTCAACGGCTTCCTGTCCAAGGAGATGTTCTTCGCCGAGGCGCTGGACATCGACGGCCACCGCACCTGGGCCACGGTCATCAGCATTGCCGCGCTGCTGTACGCGATGTTCGGCGTGGCCTACAGCCTGCGCTTCGTCCACGAGACCTTCTTCGGCGACGGCCCGCACGGGCTGGACCGGGTGCCGCACGAGCCGCCGCGCTGGATGAAGATCCCGGTGGAAGTGCTGGTGCTGCTGTGCGTGGCGGTGGGCATGTTCCCGGCCTGGACCGTGGCGCCCGTGCTGCACGCAGCCGCCGCGGCGATCCTCGGCAACGACATGCCCTCCTACAGCCTGGCGATCTGGCATGGCTTCAACAAGCCGCTGCTGATGAGCATGGCCGGCACGGTCGGCGGCATCGTCCTGTATTTCAGCCTGCGCCGGCTGTTCAACCTGCATGCGATCGTGCGCCGCTCGCTGGGCCGCAACCTGTTCCGCTGGAACATGGAGGCGCTGTACGGGCTGGCCGAGCGCTTCACCGCGCGCATTGCCAATGGCAGCCTGCAGCGCAGCCTGGTCTGGCTGGTGCTGGCGGCACTGGCCGCCGGCGCTGCGCCGTTCCTGTCCGGCAGCCATGCGCCACCCGTGCTGCGCGCGCCGCAGCCGATGCCGCTGCTGGGCTGGCTGCTTTGGCTGATCCTGGTCGCCTGCGCGCTGTTCACCGTGCGCATGTACCGGCAGCGCCTGCTGGCGCTGATCGTGCTGGGCGGCGCCGGCTTGATGGTCAGCCTGGTATTCGTATTCCTGTCCGCACCGGACCTGGCCCTGACCCAGCTGCTGGTGGAGATGGTCAGCCTGGCCTTGCTGCTGCTGGGCCTGCATTACCTGCCGCAGCGCTCGCCGCCCGAACGCGCACCGCGCCGGCGCGTGCGCGACGTGGCCGTGGCACTGGCTGCGGGCCTGGGCATCGGCCTGCTGTCGTATGCGGTGATGACCCGCCCGATCGGCGAGCCGGCCAGCCTGGAGATGCTCGCCCGCGCGCTGCCGGAGGCGTACGGGCGCAACGTGGTCAACGTGATCCTGGTCGACTTCCGCGGCTTCGATACCTTCGGCGAGATCACCGTGTTCGGCATCGCCGCGCTGATCGTGCATGCGCTGCTGCGCCGCGCGCGCCTGGCGCCGGAAAAGATCATGGCCGGCCCGCCGGTGAAGCTGCCGGTACCGGCCGACCTGGCCCAGCTGATGTTCCCGCTGACCCTGACCGTGTCGGTGTTCCTGTTCCTGCGCGGGCACAACGCGCCCGGCGGCGGCTTCATCGCCGGCCTGGTGCTGGCGGTGCCGCTGCTGATCCAGTACGTGATCCAGGGCGCGGCCTCGGTCGAGTCGCGCTTCGGCTTCGACTACATCCGCTGCATTGGCGTGGGCCTGATCGTGGCCGGGATCAGCGGCTCGGCCTCGATCCTGTTCGAGGTCGAGTTCCTGACCAGCGGCCACCTGGACCTGGACGTGCCGCTGGTCGGCACCGTGCCGCTGGCCAGCGCGATCGGCTTCGATACCGGCGTGTACCTGGTGGTGTTCGGCGGGGCGATGCTGATCCTGTCGATGCTGGGCACGATCAAGCCCTCGCGCACGCGGGTGGCGCAGCTGGGCGTGATCGAACCGGGCCAGCGCTCCACGCGCACGGGAGATGTGTGATGGAGGCGCTCTGATGGAACTGGCAATGGCGAGCGCGATCGGGATCCTCACCGCCTCCGGCGTGTACCTGATGCTGCGCGCGCGCAGCTTCGACGTGATCCTGGGCCTGACCCTGCTCTCGTACGCGACCAACCTGCTGATCTTTGCCAGCGGCCGGCTGGTACCGGGCAAACCGCCGGTGCTGCGCGACGGCGTGGCGGCCAACCTGTCCAACTACACCGACCCGCTGCCGCAGGCGCTGGTGCTGACCGCGATCGTGATCGCCTTCGCGATGACCGCCGTCAGCATCGTGGTCGCCATCCGCAGCCGCGCCGACAACCACAGCGACCACGTCGACGGCACGCGCGCCGAACGCGAATTCCAGCTGGCCGAACAGCGCCGGCACGAGGAGGCGCGCGAAGAAGCCCGCCTGGCCGCGCAGGCGGCTGGCACCGATGGCGGGGAGGAGCGCACATGAGCCATCTGCCGCTGCTGCCGATCCTGGTCCCACTGTTCGCCGCCGCGCTGGTGCTGTTCTTCGAGAACCGCCGCTTCGGCATGGCGCCGCAGCGGATCGTGGCGTGGACCTCGATGGCGGTGATGCTGGGCGTGTCGGCGCAGCTGGCGCTGGAGGCGTCGACCGGGCGCATCCCGGTGTACCTGGTCGGCGACTGGCCGTCGCGCCTGGGCATCGTGTTGATGGTCGATCGACTGTCGGCGCTGATGTTGCTGGTCGGCCAGCTGCTCGGCGCGGCCAGCCTGCTGCATGCCTGCGCCGGCTGGGACCGGCGCGCGCCGCATTTCCACGCGTTCTTCCAGTTCCAGATGATGGGATTGAATGGCGCGTTCCTGACCGGCGACGTGTTCAACCTGTTCGTGTTCTTCGAGGTGCTGCTGATCGCCTCGTACGGCCTGCTGCTCAGCGGCGGGCGCGGCGCGCGCATGCGCGCGGGCCTGCATTACGTGGCGTTCAACGTCACCGCCTCGGCGCTGTTCCTGATCGCGCTGGGCCTGCTCTACGGCCTGCTGGGCACGTTGAACATGGCCGAGATGGCCGTGCGCGTGGCCCAGGCCTCGCCGGAGGACCTGGTGCTGATCCAGTCGGCGGCCGGATTGCTGCTGGTGGTGTTCTGCGCCAAGGCCGCATTGCTGCCGATGTATTTCTGGTTGCCGGAAACCTATACCCACGCACCGGCGGCGGTGGCCGGGCTGTTCGCGGTGATGACCAAGGTCGGCCTGTATGCCGTGCTGCGCATGACCACGCTCAGCTTCGGCGCGGCCGGCGCACTGCACGGCTTCGCCTGGCCGGCTCTGCTGGCGCTGGGCGGGACGACGCTGGTACTGGCGGGCCTGGGCGTGCTGGCATCGAGTCGCTTGCGTTCGCTGGCCGCCTACCTGGTGCTGGGTTCGGCGGCGACGCTGTTCATCGCCTTCGCCCTGGCCACCACCGGCACGGTGGCCGCGGGCCTGTACTACCTGGTGCACAGCACCTTCGCCGGCGCGGCGATGTTCCTGCTGGCCGACGTGATCCGCCGTCGCCGCGGCAGCGCCGGCGACCGCAAGGACGTGGTGGCCGCATTGCCGGGCCGGTTGGTGCCGGGCGTGCTGTTTCTGGTGGCGGCCGTGTCGCTGGCCGGGCTGCCGCCGCTGTCGGGCTTCATCGGCAAGTTGCTGCTGCTCGAAGCGGTGCCCGCCGGCACGCACACGGCGTGGGTGTGGGCGCTGGTGCTGGGCAGCAGCTTCATGATGCTGGTCGGCCTGGCACGCGCGGGCACGCGGCTGTTCTGGCGCGTGGAGCCCTGGCCCGATGCCTCGCCCGAACGCATGGCTGCCTTCACTCCCGCCGATGCGATGCTGCCGGCACCGAGCCGACCGCTGGAAACCGCAGCGACCGTCCTGCTGCTCGGTTACGGCATCGCCCTGGTGGTGGCCGCCGCGCCGCTGCTGGATTACACCCGCGCCACCGCCGCGCAGCTGCAGTCGCCCGGCGATTACGTGCAGCAGGTGCGCGCCGCCGCGCCGTTGCTGAGGGAGCCCTGAGCATGCGCGCACCCGGCCGGTTCTACCGATGGCGCAGGCGCTGGATGCCCTCGCTGCCGCTGGCGGCGACGGTGTTCTGTTTCTGGCTGCTGATGAACGACCAGGTCACCACCGGCCACGTGGTGATGGCGCTGGTGCTGGCGCTGCTGATCCCGCCGTTCGCCGCGCGCCTGGACCGCGAGTTCGCGCGCATCGGCAAGCTGCGCGGCATCCCGCGCCTGGCCGGCATCCTGCTGCTGGACATCGTCCAGTCCAATATCACCGTGGCCCTGCAGGTGCTCGGCCCGGAGGAGAAGATCCGTCCCGGCTTCATCTGGCTGCCGCTGGATATCGCCAACATCCACGGCATCGCCGCGCTGACCAGCATCATCACCCTGACCCCGGGCACGGTGTCCTCGGCGCTGTCGGACGATCGCCGCTACCTGCTGGTGCACGTGCTCAACCTGGACGACGCCGACGAGGTCGTGCGCCAGATCAAGACCCGCTACGAGAAGCCGCTGATGGAGATATTCCCGTGACCCCGCACGCGCTGGTCGCCTGGGCGATCGTCGGCTCGATGCACGTGGTCGGCCTGGCCATGCTGCTGGCGCTGTACCGGCTGCTGAAAGGCCCGAGCGTGCCCGACCGCATCCTCGCGCTGGATACGCTGTTCGTGGCCGCCATCGCCCAGCTGATGCTGTTCGGCATGCACCTGGGCACGGCGGTGTACTTCGAGGCCGCACTGGTCATCGCCATGCTCGGCTTCGTCGGCACGGTGGTGTTGAGCAAGTACGTGCTGCGCAGGGATATCGTCGAATGAGCTGGCTCGTCGCCATCGCCCTGGTGCTGCTGCTGGCCACCGGCTGCTTCTTCATCCTGGTCGGCTCCTTCAGCCTGGTGAAGCTGTCGGAGTTCTTCAAGCGCCTGCACGGCCCGACCAAGGCCAGCACGCTGGGCGTGGGCTGCGTGCTGCTGTCCTCGGTCGGCTACCACTGGTTCTCCAACACCGACCCGCAGCCGCGCGAACTGCTGGTGACCGCGTTCCTGTTCATCACCGCGCCGATCAGCGCGCACCTGATGGCCAAGGCCGCGCTATCTCTGCACATGGCCGAGCGGCCGCCGCAGCCGGACGAAGACGACAGCGGCAACGACAGCGACAAGTCCTGAAAGCGCGTCCGGCCGGACGCGCGGCCGTTACACGAACAGCAGCACTTCCAGCACCACCCAGGCCAGGAACGCCGCGCACAGGATGCCGCCTTCCTGCTGGGTGATCCGTCGACCGCTGCGCAGCAACGGATAGACCAGCAAGGTCAACACAAGCACGGCCGGCAGTTCGAACTTCACGAACGAGGCCGGCAGCGCCAGCGGTTGCAGCACCGCCATGCCGCCGACGATCGCCAGCAGGTTGAACAGGCTCGAGCCGATGACATGGCCGGCGACCATGTCGCCCTGCCCGCGCCGTGCCGCGGCGATCGCGGCGGCCACTTCCGGCAGCGCGGTGCCGATGGCTACCGGCAGCAGGCCGGCCATCAGCGGTGTCAGGCCGAACGCCTGCCCCAGGCCCAGGCCGCCGTCGACCACCCAGCGCGCGCCGAAGTACAGCAGCACGATGGCGATTGCCAGGCGCAGCAGGTTCAGGCCCAGCCCGGGGCGGGTAGTAGCGAAGCCGGCGATCTCCGACTGCACTTCCTCGGTTTCGCGCGCACCCAGGCGCAGCAGGAAGGCGGTGCTGGCGAGGAAACCCAGCAGCAGCACCCCGCCCTCGATGCGACCGATGTAGCCGTCCAGTCCGAATGCCATCAACGCGAACGTGGCCACCCCCAGCAGCACCAGCAAGGGCACGCCCATCCGCGCGCGCAGCACCAGCGGCGCGGCCAGCGCGGCCAGGCCCAGGGTCAGTCCCAGGTTGACGATGTTGCTGCCGACCGCATTGCCCAGCGCCAGGTGCGGCTGGCCTTCGAAGACCGCGCGTGCGTTGACCGCCAGTTCCGGCACCGAAGTACCGAAGGCGAGCAGCAACAAGCCGGCGACGAACGGCCTCACGCCCAGGTGCTGGGCCAGGCCCGACACGCCCTTGACCACCGAATCCCCGCCCAGTGCCAGCAGCAGCAGGCCCAGCGCGAACAGTCCCAACGCCTCTGCCATCGCCCCACCCTCCATTGGCTTGCGGTGATTCTATGCCGCATACGGCCCCGGCCGTCGATGCCGTCCGCGCTGACCGTCAGCCGCAGCCTTCGACGTAGTCCACCTGCGGCGGCAAGCCGATGCGCCATTCCTGCACCTTGCCCTGCGCGTCGGTCTCGAACAGCAGCACCGCATCGCTGCCCTCTCGGGTCACCCGCAGGTACTTGGCGCCGTCCACGTACTTGTGCGGCCGCTCTTCCACGTGCCCGGGATAAAGCGCGGCGATCTCGCCGGCGGCCATGCCGATGCGGCCGCCACCAGGCGCGGTGGTGGCCGGATCGTCGACGTCCACACGCACGAAGTGGCCGCCTTCGATCATGAAACCGGTGCCGTAACCCTGGACCGGGCGCGGCTGCGGAAACAGGTAATGGCAGGCGGCCGGATCCTTCGCATCGGGGCCGCCTTCCAGCGGACCGCCCCAGGCCAGGCGCAAGGCCTGCGCATCGCTGCCGAACGGCACCGGGCCGAATCCTGAGAAATCCGCGGCCAATGGCGCCAGAGCCGCGGCCGCGTCCGGCGCGGTGGCGGGCGGCACGTCTTCCTGCGGCTCGTCCAGCGCCGGGTCCACTTCGGCGGCGGCAGGCGCGGTCGCCTCATGCGACGCATCGGTGGGCGCCCGCGCGCACGAGACGAGCAGCAACGCGAAAATCAGCAGGCAGGCATCAAGCTTCCTGGACGGCATGCGGTGGTTCCCCTGTGCAAGTGACGCGCGCAGGCTGGCAAACAGGCCGTCAAGGGCGGGCGAAGACGCGCCCGCCCGGCTCCGCGGGCTACGCCGGCGGGCTGAAATTGCGCCGCAGGCCCGCCCAGCAATGCTGGTAGCCGCGCTGCCGGTGCCCGGCGTCCAGCGCCTGCGCGGTAGGCCGCATCACTGCCCGGGTCTCGAACATGAAGGCCATGGTGTCGGCGATCACGTCGGGTTTGGACAGGTCCGCGCCGGAGGCCTTGTCGAAGGTCGCCGCGTCCGGCCCGTGCCCGCTCATGCAGTTGTGCAGCGACGCACCACCGGGCACGAAACCCTCGGCCTTGGCGTCGTAGGCGCCATGCACCAGGCCCATGAACTCGCTGGCCACGTTGCGGTGGAACCACGGCGGCCGGAAGGTGTGCTGGGCCACCAGCCAGCGCGGCGGGAAGATCGCGAAGTCGATGTTGGCCGTGCCCGGGGTGTCGCTGGGGCCGGTGAGCACGGTGAAGATCGACGGATCGGGATGGTCGAAGCTGATCGAGCCGATCGTGTTGAAGCGGCGCAGGTCGTAGCGGTACGGCGCGTAGTTGCCGTGCCAGGCCACCACATCCAGGGGGCTGTGGCCCAGGTCCGCGCGCCACAGGTGGCCCTGGAACTTGGCCACCAGTTCGAAGTCGCCATCGACGTCTTCATAGGCGGCTACCGGCGTTTCGAAATCGCGCGGGTTGGCCAGGCCGTTCGCGCCGATCGGGCCCAGGTCCGGCAGCCGCAACGGCGCGCCGAAGTTTTCCAGCACGTAACCGCGCGACGGCCCGTCGGGCAGCTCCACGCGGAAGCGCACACCGCGCGGGATCACCGCGATCTGCTGCGGCTCCACTTCGAGCACGCCCAGTTCGGTGGCGATGCGCAGCCGGCCCTGCTGCGGCACCAGCAGCAACTCGCCGTCGGCGTCGTAGAAGTAGCGGCCGGCCATGTCGCGATCGGCGGCATACAGGTGCACGCCCACGCCGTGCTGGGCGGCCGGCGAGCCGTTGCCGGCCATGGTGTACAGGCCCTCGACGAAGTCGGTCGCCGCAGCGGGCAGCGGCAGCGGATCCCAGCGCAGCTGGTCCGGGGTAACCGGGCCATCGCCGAAATCGTTGTGGAACGCGTTGGCCGCGGCGGGCTTCTGCGCGAACGGCGCGAAGCTGCCGTGCATCGCCGCAGGCCGGATCCGGTACAGCCAGCTGCGCCGGTTCTGCCCGCGCGGCGCGGTGAACGCACTGCCCGACAGCTGCTCGGCATACAGCCCGTGCGCGACGCGCTGCGGCGAGTTCTGCCCGACCGGCAACGTGCCGGGCACCGCCTCGGTCGCGAACTCGTTACCGAAGCCGGTCATGTAGCGGAGGTCAGTCGATTCGTTCATGGCCTTGGCTTTTTTTCTTAAGCCCCTCTCCCGGAAGGAGAGGTGCTTTCCGCGTCGAGACGTCAGAGCACGCCGCGGCGCATCTGGTCGCGCTCGATGCTCTCGAACAGCGCCTGGAAGTTGCCTTCGCCGAAACCCTCGTTGCCCTTGCGCTGGATGATTTCGAAGAAGATCGGACCGATCGCGTTCTGGGTGAAGATCTGCAGCAGCTTGCGCTGCTTGGTCTCCGGATCGGCGTCGATCAGGATCTTGTTGCGACGCAGCCGGTCCACATCCTCGCCGCTGTCGGGGATGCGCTGGTCGATCACGTCGAAGTAGGTGTCGGGCGTGTCGAGGAACTCGACGCCCGCCTGGCGCATCTGCTCGACCGTGACGTAGATGTCGTCGGTGAAGCAGGCGATGTGCTGGATGCCCTCGCCGCGGTACGCGTCCAGATATTCGTTGATCTGCGACTTGGGATCGGACGATTCGTTGAGCGGGATGCGGACCATGCCGTCCGGCGCGGTCATCGCCTTGGACAGCAGGCCGGTCTTGGCGCCCTTGATGTCGAAGTAGCGGATCTCGCGGAAGTTGAACAGCCGCTCGTAGTAGTCGGCCCACTTGGCCATGTTGCCGTGATACAGATTGTGGGTCAGGTGGTCGATGAAGGTCAGGCCGAAGCCCTTGGGCATCAGCTCCACGCCCGGCAGGTATTCGTAGTCCGGGTCGTGGATGGTGCCCTTGTCGTCGTAGCGATCGACGATGTAGAGCATGCAGTCGCCGATGCCCTTGATCACCGGGGCGGCCACCGCCTTGCTCAGCTCGTCGCGCCCGTCGAATGCTTCGGCGCCGTTCCGGATCGCCTGCGTGCGCGCCCAGTCGGCCAGCTTGCGCACGCGGATCGCGAAGCCGCAGGCGCTGGGGCCATGCTCCTGCGCGAAGCGCGCGGCGAAGGAGTCCGGATCCTCGTTGATCAGGAAGGTGCAGTCGCCCTGCCGGTAGGTGGTGATCGGCCGGGTCTTGTGCCGGGCGACCGGGACGAAGCCGAGCCGGCGGAAATAGTCGTGCAGCTGCTGCGCCTGCCCGGCGGGCGCGGCGAATTCGACGAATTCGAAGCCGTCGATCCCCATCGGGTTGTCGAACTGGCTGACGGACATGCCCGTATTCGGGCCGGGGGCGGTAGGTAGGGCTTGCGAATGCGCGCTCATGATGGCTTCCTGAACACCCCGTTGGGGGAGCGGGGTCTGATCCAGCTCCCTTTATAGTTACGTCCGAAACCATAAGCAAGGTGCCCTGCCGCAATGTCCGCTCCGAACGCTTCCGAAGCTTCCGGTTCCGCGCCTTCCGCGGATGCCCCCCGCCACGCCCAGCTCGAGCTGGAAAACTTCCTGCCCTACCGCCTGAGCGTGCTCTCCAACCGGGTCAGCCAGACCATCGCCGACCTCTACCAGAAGCGTTTTGGCCTGGCGATCACCGAATGGCGGGTGATGGCGGTCCTGGGCCGCTTTCCCGACCTGTCGGCCAACGAGGTGGCCGAACGCACCGCGATGGACAAGGTCGCCGTCAGCCGCGCGGTCGCGCGCCTGCTGGAGCGCAGCCTGATCAAGCGCGAGATCCACAGCGACGATCGCCGCCGCTCGGTGCTGGCGCTGTCGGAAGTGGGCTATTCGGTCTACGACGAGATCGCGCCGATGGCGCTGGGCTGCGAGCAGCGCCTGGTGGCCACCCTGGACGACGAGGAGAAGGCCACCCTGGACCGCCTGCTGCGCAAGCTGTCCGGCCCGGGCCTGGCGGCGCTGCGCGAAGGCGGCTGAGCCAAAACGCCGTCGCCCGGAGTCGCAGGCGACGGTTGCGGTCAGAAAAAAGGTTCCGGCCAGGGCGGGCGCGTTGCCACGCGCCCGCTATCGGAGCGGCATCGGCTCGTCGTGCCTGAACCGGTGCGCCCGCAAGCCGACGCTCAGGGCGTCGCGGGCGGCGCCCACTCTTCCAGGAACGCCTTGATCCGGCGCTGGTCCGGCTTACCCTTGCGCAGCAGTTCCTGGCCCGACTGCGCGTGCAGGACCTGGCCCTCGGCATCGAGCACCATCAGGTGCGGCGCCTGCGCTTCGGCGCTGCCCGGATAACCGGCCAGGAAAGCCACGTTGCCCGGCGCACTGCGATCGACCTTGATCCAGACGAAGCCGGCATCGCGCAGGTGCCGCAGCGGCGCCTCGCCTTCGATGCGCTCGTCCAGCGCGGCGCATTCGCCGCAGGCTGCATCGCCCAGTTCCAGCACGATGCGCTTGTCGCCACGCTTGGCTTCGACCTTCGCCGTTTCCAGGTCGTTGGCCGCACTGCGGTTCGGATCGAACGACGCGCCCAGCGCGGCGATCGCCGCGATATCGGCCGCGGCAGGCGTGTTACCCGACACCACCGGTTCGCTCGTATCGGCGACCGGCGGCTTCTGCGGCGTGGTGTCCACCGGCAAGGGCGGCCCGGAGGTGGCCGGCGGCTCCTGCCCGCTGCACGCGGACAGGAACCCCAGAGCGAGAGGCAGCGCCAGCGCGATCACGGTCGCCTTGAGGGGACGGTGAGCGGAGCCCGCCATCCTCACTTGACCCCGTGCATCAGGCGATTGACCAGCGGCGCGACCAGGAACAGCAGCACGCCCGCGCCGACCAGCGCATAGAAGCCGAAGGTGTAGCCGGCGTGCGCCGACTGCACGGTCATGCCGCCGGTGCCGCTGACGTGGCCGGCGAAGATGCCCGCCAGGTTGTTGCCGATGGCGATCGACAGGAACCAGCAGCCCATCGCCAGGCCGCCCAGGCGCACCGGGGCCAGCTTGGTGGTCATCGACAGGCCGATCGGCGACAGGCACAGCTCGCCCACCGACTGGATGACGTAGACCATGAACAGCGTCCAGAACGGGATCTTGCCGGCGTCGTTGACCATGCTCGACAGCGCGACCATCAGCAGGAAGAACGCCAGGCCGTTGAAGATCAGGCCCAAGCCGAACTTGCGCGGGATCGACGGATTGTTGCGGCCCAGCTTCACCCACATCCACGCCATCAGCGGGGCCAGGGTGATGATCGCGATGGAGTTCACCGACTGGAACCACTCCAGCGGGAAGGTCCAGTCGCCGAACTGGCGGTTGACGATCTGGTCGGCCAGGAAGGTGAACGAGCTGCCGGCCTGTTCGAAGAACATCCAGAACATCACGTTGAACACGAAGATCACCAGCATCGCCAGGACCTTGTCGCGGGCGACGGTGCCCTCGCGGATGCCTTCCACGATCAACATCACCGCCGGCACCACGAACAGCGCCATCAGGATGGCCTGCAGCGTGTTGGCGCTGATGGTCAGCAGGAAATAGAACAGCGGAATACCGATCACCGCGCCGAGCAAGGCGACCATGCCGATGCGGCCCAGGCCTTCCTGGCCCGGCGCCGGCAGGCCGATGCCCTTGAGCTGGCTGCGGCCGGCCCAGAACCAGACCAGGCTGATGATCATGCCGATGCCGGCGGAGATGAACACCCACTGGTAGTGCGGGGTGTCATTGGTGCCGAAGATCTCGCGCGCCAGCCAGCCGGTGATGACCGGGGCGATCATCGCGCCGATGTTGATGCCCATGTAGAAGATGGTGAAGCCGGCATCGCGGCGGGCATCGCCCTGGAAGTACAGCTTGCCGACCATGGTCGAGATGATCGGCTTGAACAGGCCGTTGCCGACGATGATCGTGGCCAGGCCGAGCTTGAACATCGGCTCGGTCGGCGAGGCCAGCAGGAACAGGCCGATCGCCATGAACACCGCGCCGAGCAGGATCGAGCGCTGGAAGCCGATCAGCTTGTCGGCCACGTAGCCGCCGAAGATCGCGCCGGCGTAGACCAGCGCCAGGTAGGCGCCGTACAGCTCGCTGGCCGGCTTCTGCCCGGTCGCGTCGCCACCGTGGAACTGGGACACGATGTACAGGACCATCGCCCAGCGGATGCCGTAGAAGGCGAACCGCTCCCAGAACTCGGACATGAACAGCATCCACAGCGGCTTGGGATGGCCGAGGACCTGGGCGAAATCGGGGGGGACGGGCGGCTGCGGCGGCGGGGCTGCGACCTTGGGCTCGACGACGTCGGCGCTCATGGAAATCCTTGCGTACTGAATGGAATACAAAGGGGCGACGCCCCCCGGAGTGGGCCGAGAATCACCGACGACGGCGCCGGGCGTCAATGCGAGTGCGCTGGGTACCGCACCTCGGAGAGCGGGGTTTTCCCTTGCGCGGCGGCCACTTGCATCCGCAACGGATGGCTGTTGCACCCGCTTTGTCGGGCCCGGGATCGGGCAGGCCGGACCGCTTTCGGGCCGGCCTGCGGCCCTTCAGGACCCGCGCCGGGCGCCCGGCTCAGCCCGGGCCGATGCTGGTGCGGACCTCGAACAGCTCCGGGAAGAAGGTCAGCTCCAGCGCCTCGCGGAGGAAGCCCACGCCGCTGGAACCGCCGGTGCCGCGCTTGAAGCCGATGATCCGCATGACCGTGCGCATGTGCCGGAAGCGCCAGAGCTGGAACTGGGTCTCCAGGTCGACCAGGTCCTCGCACAGCGAGTACTCGCGCCAGTAGCGGTCGGTGTCCTCGTAGATCCGCTCGAACACCGGCAGCAGCACCGCATCGGAAACGTGCGCGGTGGTCCAGTCGCGGCCCGGCTCCAGGTATTCGGCCGGAATGGCGTGGCCGAAGCGGGCCAGGTAGCGCAGGAACTCTTCGTAGAGGCTGGGCAGTTCGAGCTCGGCGCGCAGCGCCGCCTGGCCGTCCGGGTCGTGGGCGAACACACGGACCATGCCGGCGTTCTTGTTGCCCAACAGGAACTCCACCGCCCGGTACTGCAGCGACTGGAAGCCCGACGACGGCCCCAGCAGGTGGCGGAAGCCCATGTATTCGGACGGGGTCAGCGTTTCCAGCACCGACCACTGCTCGGTCAGCTGGCGCAGCACCTGCTTGCTGCGCGCCAGCACCTTGCGGCACTGCCAGACCTGGTCGGCCTTGAGGAATTCGCGCGCCGCGTGCAGCTCGTGCATCAGCAGCTTCAGCCACAGCTCCGAGACCTGGTGCTGGACGATGAACAGCATCTCGTCGTGGTGCGGCGGGTCGGACAGCGGCTGCTGGGCCGAGAGCAGGCGCTCCAGGTGCAGGTAGCCGGCATAGGTCATCCGGCCCTGCAGGTCGGTGTGGATGCCCGGTTCGAGCGGACGCTGGTTCTTGTCGAGGGTCATCGGAGGGTCGTCGGCGCCGCTGGGCGTGGAAATGCGAGGGCGGCAAGGGTAACCCAGCGGCCCCGGCCGGGCTTTGTGGCCACCGCTGTCATGCCCGCGGCGCAGCTGAACGGCCCTGCGCAAGTGCGTGGAATACAAGCGTTGTTGCGCTGCACGGCGGGTTTTCCGGGGCGATTTCGTACCATGTGCAACTTTCCCGCACCGCTTTCCGGCCCCCGCCGACGCACGCCAATGACCCAAGCCGCAAGCTTCCAGATCGAATACCTGCAATACCTTGGCGCGGACGGCCAGCCGGTCCGCGAATTCCCGCCTGCCCTGCGCGACCCGGCCGCGCTGCTGCCGCTGTTCAAGCAGATGCTGTACGTGCGCGCCTTCGATACCAAGGCGATCGCCCTGCAGCGCACCGGCAAGCTCGGCACCTACGCGCCGTGCCTGGGCCATGAGGCCACCCACGTCGGCATCGGCGCGGCCATGGCCGAGGGCGACGTGTACGCGCCCAGCTACCGCGAGTACGGCGTGCTGTTCATGCGCGGCGTGCGTCCGCGCGAGGTGCTGCTGTACTGGGGCGGCGACGAGCGCGGCAACGACTTCCAGGAAGGCGCCGCCCGCCACGACTTCCCGTTCTGCGTGCCGATCTCCACCCAGTGCCTGCATGCGGCCGGCGCGGCGCTGTCGTTCAAGCTGCGAGGCGAACCGCACCTGGCCGTGGCCACCTGCGGCGACGGCGGCACCTCCAAGACCGATTTCTACGCCGCGCTCAACTCCGCCGGCGCCTACGAGCTGCCGCTGATCCTGGGCGTCGTCAACAACGGCTGGGCGATTTCGGTGCCGCGCTCGGCGCAGACCGGCGCGCAGACCCTGGCCCAGAAGGGCATTGCCGGCGGCCTGTTCTGCCTGCAGGTGGACGGCAACGACCTGGTCGCCGTGCTCGAGGCGATGCGCATCGCCAGCGAGCGCGCACGCAGCGGCCAGGGCGGCAGCGTGATCGAGTTCATGACCTATCGCCTGTCCGACCACACCACCGCCGACGACGCGCGCCGCTATCGCGACGACGCCGAGGTCAAGGCCGCGTGGGAGCGCGAGCCGATGACCCGCCTGCGCACCTGGCTCACCGCGCAGGGCGTGTGGAGCGAGGCCGAGGAAGCGGCCTGGAAGGTGGAGTGCGAGCGCCTGGTCAACATCGAGGTCGACGCCTACCTGGCCACGCCGGTGCAGCCGGTGGAGGCGATGTTCGATTACCTGTATGCCGATCCGCCGCCGGAGCTGCTTGCCCAGCGCGCGACCGTCATGGCCATGGAGCAGCGCAATGGATGACATCCGTACGCCGTCCCGCGACACTCAGGGTGCAGCCGGCGATGCCGCCGCATCGAACGACGCCATCCGCGGAGGACAGCCGATGACCGCGACCCCGACCGCAGCGCCGATCACCCTCATCGAGGCGATCACCCAGGCCCTGGCCTGGGAGCTGGAACACGATCCGTCGGTACTGGTGCTGGGCGAGGACGTGGGCGTCAACGGCGGCGTGTTCCGCGCCACCGCCGGCCTGCAGCAGACCTTCGGCGCGCAGCGCGTGCTGGACACCCCGCTGGACGAGACCACCATCGCCGGCCTGTCGGTTGGCCTGGCCGCGCAGGGCATGAAGCCGCTCGCCGAGGCGCAGTTCGACGGCTTCGTCTACCCGATGGTCGACCACCTGATCTGCCACGCCGCGCGCCTGCGCAACCGCACCCGCGGCCGCATGCACTGCCCGATGGTGCTGCGCGTGCCGTGGGGCGGCGGCATCCGCGCGCCCGAGCACCACAGCGAAGCCAACGAATCGATCTTCACCAACGTGCCCGGCCTGCGCGTGGTCATGCCTTCCTCGCCGCAGCGCGCATACGGCCTGCTGCTGGCCGCGATCCGCGATCCGGATCCGGTGATCTACATGGAGCCCAAGCGGCTCTACCGCCAGTACAAGGAAGCGGTCGTCAACGATGGCGAGGCGCTGCCGCTGGACGTGTGCTTCGTCCTGCGCGACGGCACCGACGTGACCCTGGTCGCCTGGGGCGCGCAGATCAAGGAAGCGCTGGAAGCGGCCGACGCACTGGCCAAGGAAGGCATCAGCGCCGAGGTCGTCGACGTGGCCACGCTGCGCCCGCTGGACTTCGACACCATCGCCGAATCGGTGTCGCGCACCGGCCGCTGCGTGATCGTGCAGGAAGCCCCGCGCACGGCCGGCTTCGGTGCCGAGATCGCCGCGCGCCTGGCCGAGCATTCGATGTACGACCTGCTCGCGCCGGTGGAGCGCGTCACCGGCTGGGATACGCATATCCCGCTGTTCCGCCTGGAGATGAAGTATCTGCCCAGCGTGGAGCGTATCGTGGCCGCTGCCCGCCGCGCGGTCGCGCACGACTGAAACCCGGGCGCCGCGCGCGATCAAGCCGCGGCGCCATCTTCCGACTTTCCGGCGCGGCGTCCGTCGCCGCGCCCGCAACGACCTGCCAGGAACATCCGCATGAGCCAGAGCAAGACCTTCCACCTGCCCGACCTCGGCGAGGGCCTGCCGGACGCGACCATCGTGGAGTGGTTCGTCAAGGAAGGCGACATCGCCCGCCTGGACGAGCCGCTGGTGTCGATGGAAACGGCCAAGGCCGTGGTCGAGGTGCCCTCGCCGGTTTCCGGCAAGGTGCTCAAGCTGGCCGGCGCGGCCGGCGATGTGATCGTCACCGGCGCGATGCTGGCCATGTTCGAGCCCGATCCGAACCTGCCGCAGCGCGCCGAGGGCCAGGACACCGGCCACCATCACGGTGGTGGTCATGCGGCGCACGCGGTCGCCAGCGATGACGGCGGCGAAGTGCCCACCCAGCCGGCCGCCACCGAAGCACGCAGCAGCGACGCGGGCACCGTGGTCGGTGCGATGCAGTCTTCCGACGCGGTGCATGCCGAGCAGGCGATTTCCGTCGGCGGCGTGAAGGCCATGCCGGCCGTGCGCGCGCTGGCGAAGAAGCTCGGCGTGGACCTTTCGCGCGTGCGTGCCACCGGTGCCGATGGCACCGTCAGCCTGGCTGATGTGAAGAACGCCGCCGCCAATCCTTCCGCATTGCTCTCCTCTCCCGCCGCGGGAGAGGGTACGGCGCAGGCAGCGCGGCAAGCGGTCGCCGCATCGGCCCCCGCCCCGCAGCCGACTGCGCAACGCACCCCCGTTTCTGCCGCAGGCAAGCCCATGCGCACCCGTCCGCCGGGCGCCGCGACGGCCGCCGCCAGCGGCCAGCCCGAGCAGCTCAAGGGCGTGCGCCGCAACATGGCCCGGGTCATGGCCGATGCGCACAGCAAGGTCGTGCCGACCACGCTGGTCGACGATGCCGACCTGCACGCCTGGATCGGGAAGCAGGACATCACCGTGCGCCTGGTCCGCGCGATCGCGGTGGCATGCAAGACGGTGCCGGCGCTCAACGCCTGGTTCGACGGCGACGCGCTGGCGGTGACCCGCCATCCGCAGGTGGACATCGGCATCGCCGTTGACACCGACGACGGCCTGTTCGTGCCGGCGCTGCGCAATGCGGACATGCTCGACGCACGCGGCGTGCGCGAAGGCATCAACCGCCTGCGCCACCAGGTCGAGGAACGCTCGATCCCGGCCAGCGAGCTGTCCGGCTACACGATCTCGCTGTCCAACTTCGGCATGTTCGCCGGCCGCTATGCCACCCCGGTGGTGGTGCCGCCGTGCGTGGCGATCGTCGGTGCCGGCAAGCTCAGTCACGACGTGGTCGCGGTGATCGGCGGCATCGAGGTGCATCGCCGCCTGCCGATCTCGCTGACCTTCGACCACCGCGCCGCCACCGGTGGCGAGGCCGCGCGCTTCCTCAAGGCGCTGCTGGACGACATGGCGCTGCCGCAGTAAACCCCTGGCGCCACCGTCGCGCGTCCTGCGACGGTGGCGCGTATCGTGGGCGCTCCACACGAGGGAGCACGCCCATGCCGCACCGCAGCCGCCTGAGCAACCTGGTCCTGGACTGCAAGGTCGACGACCTGGCCGCATCCGCCGAGTTCTGGAGCAAGGCGCTGGGCAAGCCGGTGGCCAGCCTGGACCAGGACGGCGACGGCAAGTACGCCGAGCTGGAAACCGCGACCGACGAGCCGCAGCTGCTGCTGCAGAAGGTCGAACACGCCTCGCGCGTGCACCTGGACATCGAGACCGACGACGTGGAGGCCGAGGCCGAGCGCCTGGTCGCGCTGGGCGCCAAGAAGGTCGCCTTCATCCATACCTGGTGGGTGATGGAAGCGCCCAGCGGCCACCGCTTCTGCGTGATCCGCCAGCAGCGCAAGCCGTTCGGGCCGCATACGAATCGCTGGGATTGAGCGCGCCCGGCGGCGCCTCCCGCTTTTGCCTTCGTAGAGCGGGGCCCGCTCCGCTGCTTCTCACGCGCCAACCGCTGGCGCCCGCGCACTCAACGCTGCCGCGCGCGCTCCAGCCAGATTTCCAGCCCCTGCGCGTTGAGCTCGATGTCCATCGACAGCAGCTGCAGCACGGCCGCATCGTCGAGCGCGACGCCGTGCGCCTGGGCGCGCTCGAGGTAGTACTCCGACAGCGCCGCCGCCAGCGCGCGATGCCGGTCGGGCTGGCCGTCGCAGGCTTGCGCCAACGACACCATCGCGTCGACCTGCTCGTGCATCTCGGCCGCCAGCCGTGCCACGTCTTCCACGCGGCCAAAGTGGGTCAGGTACATCGCCTGCGGGACCAAGCTCATCATCCGCGCGATCGATGCCTGCATCGCCTCCGGCTCGAACTGCACCGGCGAGGACGTGGGCAGGATGAAGGCACCTTGCGCGCTGTCCAGCTCGCGGTAGGACAGGCCGAAGGTGTCGCCGGTGAACCAGCTGCGGCTGCGCGCGTCCCACACGCACAGGTGGTGGCGCGCGTGTCCGGGCGTATCGACGCAGAGCAATGGGCGGCCGGCAAGGTCGACCTCGTGGCCGTCGTCGGCGACCACCACCCGCTCGGCCGGCACCGGCACCAGTTCGCCGTAGTGGCGCGCGAATTCGGTCTCGCCGTAGACCGCCGTCGCGCCGGCGACCAAACGCGCCGGATCGATCATGTGCGGCGCAGCGCGCGGATGCGCGACCAGGCGCGCGTTCGGCAACTGCCGCAGCAGCGTGCCGGCGCCGCCTGCATGGTCCAGGTGGGCGTGGGTCAGGATCAGCCAGTCGACATCGGCGGGAGCGAGCCCGGCCTGGTCCAGCGCCGCCAGCAACACCGGGACGCTGTGGTTGGTGCCGCAGTCGATGAACGCGCCGCGCCCGTTCTCCACCACCAGGTACGCCGCATCGAAGCGCGGCCGCACGTAGCCGGTGTCGATCGTATGGATGCCGTGTTCTGGCATGGGTAACTCCTTCCCTGTCGCCGATCTCCCGTGCTGCCCGACCATCCTAGTCAGGCGAGGCCGTGTTCGCGATCCGGCTTTGGTCGTAAGGGCGGATGCGACGTGCAAAACGTCGCCGCATCGCCCGGCACGACGCTATGCCGGCGGCGCGGCACCGCTGGCCTTTCGCCAGCCGGCCGTCAACCGCATGCGCAGCGGAATCGCCAGCCCCAGCACCGCCAGGAACGCGCCGTAGGCGTAGAGCACGGCCAGCACCTGGCGCCAGATCGGCCCGCTGCGCGTATCGGCCACGCCCTCGGCATAGCCCCAGAGCATGCCGGCGATGCTCAGGACCAGCGCCAGCGTCAGCACCGCGGTATCGAACGCGCGTCGCGCCAGCGGCCGCGGCGTGCGCGGATAGAACCAGTACAGCGCGCTGAGCAGCGCAAACCACGGCAGGAACAGCAGCAACGACAGCCAGGCCATCAGGCTTCTGCCTCCATCAGCTGGCGCAGCGCATCGAGGATCTCGTCCACCCCGGCCAGGTCTTCGCCGAGCGTGCCGATCTTCTCGCCGAGCAGGCCAACTGCGCGCAGCTCCATCTCGTGCAGCGCATTGAGGCCCTCGCGCTTGAGCCGGGCGATCACCTCGCCCGCCTCGCGCGGCGACTGGTGGCCATCGCCCTGCAGCAGCAGGCGCCCGTCCGCATCGACCAGCTTGAAGTGGAAGCGTCCGTCGGACTCGCGGTACTGCTTGATCTGCGGCAGCCGGGCGGTGGCGGCCTTCTTCTTGCCGGCACCGGTGCCGGCGACCTGAAACGGCCCCAGGCCGACCGCGCGCTGCAGGCCATCGAGCAGCGGCACGGTGATGTCGCGCGCCTTGCGCGCACCGTCCAGCAGGATTTCCTCCAGCTGCGCCGGCTTGGCGATCAGCTGCGCGTAATGCTCGCGCATCGGCGCCACCGATTCGTCGACCAGCGCGAACAGGCGCTGCTTGGCATCGCCCCAGCCGATGCCTTCGGCGAAGGCATGGCGCATCTCTTCTGTCTGCGCCGGCGTGGCGAAGGCCTGGTAGAGCTGGAACAGCGCCGAGCCTTCGGTGTCCTTCGGCTCGCCGGGCGCGCGCGAGTCGGTCACGATCGACATGACCAGCTTTTTCAGCTCGGCAGTCGGCGCGAACAGCGGGATGGTGTTGTCGTAGCTCTTGGACATCTTGCGACCGTCCAGGCCGGGCAGCGTGGCCACGTTCTCGTCGATCTGCACTTCCGGCAGCACCAGCGGCTCGCCGGCCTGGCCGGTGGCCTGGCGCCAGGCGGCGCCGTACAGGTGGTTGAAGCGCTGGCCGATGTCGCGCGCCATCTCGATGTGCTGGATCTGGTCGCGGCCCACCGGCACCTTGTGTGCGCCGAAAGCCAGGATGTCGGCGGCCATCAGCACCGGGTACATGTACAGGCCGGCGTTGACGCCCGCATCGGGGTCCTCGCCAGCGGCCACGTTCTTGTCCACCGCCGCCTTGTAGGCGTGCGCGCGGTTGAGCAGCCCCTTGGCGGCCACGCAGGTCAGCAGCCAGGTCAGCTGCGGGATCTCCACGATGTCCGACTGCCGATAGAAGGTCACCTTCTGCGGATCCAGGCCACAGGCCAGCCAGGTCGCGGCGATCTCCTGGCGCGAGCGGGCGATGCGCTGCGGATCGTCGGCCTTGATCAGCGCGTGGTAGTCGGCCAGGAAGAAGAAGCTCTCCACCCCCGGTGCACGGCTGGCGGCGATGGCCGGGCGGATGGCGCCGGCGTAGTTGCCCAGGTGCGGGGTGCCGGTGGTGGTGATGCCGGTAAGGACTCGGACGGTCATGGCGGATGCAGCGATGAAGACCGCCCGATTCTACCTTGCCCGGCCCGATGGCCCGTCCTCGACGTGTGGCAACCCCATCGGGCCGCGTGACGCGTTGGTACCCGCATCCTTCCACGGAGTGCCGTCATGAACCGTCCGCTGCACGCATTTCAGCCCCGCGCGCTGGTCCCGCTGCTGTTGCTGGCCCTGCTTTGCCTGCTGGCGGCGCCCGCCACCGCCGCGCGGCTGCGACCGCCGCAGCCGCAGGTCGAACTGGAGATTGTCGACCGCGATACCGGCCTGTCGCTGCCGCAGTACCGCCACGGCGGACAGGGCTGGGTTCCCGGCGAGCCCGGGCATCGCTATGCGGTGCGGCTGCGCAACCGGACCGGTACGCGCGTGCTGGCCGTGCTGTCGGTAGACGGGATCAACGCCATCGATGGCCGCACGGCCGCGCCGGACCAGGCCGGCTACGTACTCGGGCCCTGGCAGACACTGGAAGTCAGCGGCTGGCGCAAGTCGCTGGGAAGCGTCGCCCAGTTCGTGTTCGTCGATCCGTCGGCCAGTTATGCCGCGCGCACCGGCCGTCCGGACAACCTCGGCGTGATCGGAGTGGCGGTGTTCCGGGAACGGGCGCGGTATCCGTATGCCAGCGGGGCGATCGCCCCGCCGCCGCCTTCAAGCGAACGGGCGCGCGAGGCGTCTGCGCAGTCCAGGTCTGCGGACGCGGGCGCGGCCAGCGATGCCGCGCGCAACGAACGCCGCGCTTCGGGTGCCTTCGGCGAATCCGAAGCGCCAGCTCGCCTGGGCACAGGCCACGGCGCGATCGAAGGTTCGCAGGCCTACTACACCGCGTTCGAGCGCGAGAGCGCTCCGTCCCAGGTCACCGAGCTGCGCTACGACACGCGAAGCGCCCTGCGCGCACGCGGCCTGCGCATCGATCCGCCTGACTACTACGCCATGCCCTACGACGGCGGCGGCAGACCGCAGGCATTTCCTGGCTTTGTTCCCGATCCGTGAGCTCGCTCGCGAGTACCTTCCCGCAGCGCGCGTGCCTTGCACGGCGCACAAAAAACGAGGCGACCTTGCGGCCGCCTCGTCTTCGTTACCCTCGGTCATCGCCGGTCAGTGACATCGACCTGGCGACGCCTCGGCATATCGATTCGGCTGGTGCCGATCAGTGGCGATACTTGTCGTCCAGGCCACCTTCGAAATCGCGCACTTCCTTCTCGGCGCGATCCTTTTCCCAGCCGTAACGTTCCTGCAGCTTGCCAGCGAGGTACTTGGCATTGCCTTCGGCCACGTCGAAATCGTCGTTGGTCAGGTCACCCCACTTGGCCTGCATCTGACCCTTCAGCTGCTTCCAGTTACCGCCGATGATGTCGCGATTCATGTGCTGCTCCTGCGTGTTGGGGAAGACGGTCGTCTCGTGCGTATTGCTCTCTTGTTTCGACCGTGCCGCCAGCTTCGCAGAGGCGTCGTTCGGTGCGGATCGCGTGCGCGTCAACACGAAGTTATCCGGCTGAACCGCTCATGCACGAACGCGCTCGCTTGCACCAAAAAGAAAGGGCCGGGAGATCCCGGCCCTTCCTCAAGCGCAATGCGCTCGGACGATCAGCACTTGCCGTCCTTGCAATCCTGCGCCTTGTCTTCGACCTTCTCGCCGGCCTTCTGCACGTCCTTGCCGGCGCCGGCCACGGTATTGCAGGCCGACAGCATGGAGATGGAGAACAGGCTCAGCAGGGTCAGGGCAATGATGCGCTTCATGTAGGGCTCCTCGTGACGGATTGGCCGCACCACCGGTGCGGGTTGGCGGCCAATCTGGCGGGAAGGCCGTGGAACCGGCGTGAACGCCCGCCCATCCGGATTCAGTCCCGCATCAGGGTCGACTTGCCGAACAGGCTTTCCACCAGGTCCACCGCCAGCTCGGCGGTGATGTTGTGGTCGTCGAGCACCGGATTGAGTTCGACGATGTCCAGCGACCCCATTCGACCGGTGTCGGCGATCATCTCCATCACCAGCTGCGCTTCGCGGTAGTTCGGCCCGCCGGGCACGGTGGTGCCCACGCCCGGTGCGATGCCCGGATCGAGGAAGTCCACGTCGAAGCTGACATGCAGGTGGGTGTCGGCATCCACGCCGTCCAGCGCCTGCGCCATCACCCGCTTCATCCCGACCTCGTCGATGTAGCGCATGTCGTAGATGTCCAGGCGATGCTGCTTGACCAGCCGCTTCTCCTCCGGATCGACCGAGCGGATGCCGATCTGGCGGATCTGGCCGGGGGACAGGACCGGCGCATCGCCACCCAGCCGCGTCAACGCATCCGGACCCAGCCCGCACAGGCAGGCCACCGGCATGCCGTGCACGTTACCCGAGGGCGTGACCTCGCTGGTGTTGAAGTCCGAATGCGCATCCAGCCACAGCACGCGCAGCTTCTTGCCGGTCTCGCGGCAATGCTGCGCGACCGCGGTGATCGAGCCGATCGCCAGGCAATGGTCACCGCCGAGCATCACCGGCATGCGCCCGGCGCGCAGTTCGCGCAGGCTCGCCTCCATCAGCGCACCGTTCCAGGCCACGACCTGGTCCAGGTGGCGATAGCCGGCATCCGGCGGCAGCCAGGGATTGGCCGGGCCTGCCAGGTTGCCGCAGTCGCGCACGTCGATTCCGCGCCCGGCCAGCGCTTCGGCCAGGCCGGCGATGCGCAGCGCTTCGGGCCCCAGCGAGGCGCCGCGATGGCCGGCGCCGATGTCGGTGGGTACGCCGATGAAGGAAACAGGGGGATAGCTGCGGGGCATGAGGTGCTTCTGCAGGTGGCTTGCGGACGCACAGTCTAGGCAAGCGCGCGCCCGCAGGCCCGCCGCAGCGCAGCGACACACACGATGAGGGTGGAGCCGGTGGACAGCCGGAAGGCGATCGAATCCATCGCGCGAATCGATCGCCAGCTGCGCGGAATGGTGCCGCCTATCCGAATCGAACGGATGACCTACCGCTTACAAGGCGGTTGCTCTACCAGCTGAGCTAAGGCGGCGTGGCGCGAGCGATTCTAACGCAGCGCGCTGTTCGGCTGCGCGCGGTTGGGCTGCGTGCCGCTCGGCTGCGCGCGGTTCACCGGCGCGGCGCAGTCCTGTTCCTGCGCCGCCGGGAAGGTGGTTCGCACCGCTGCGGCATCGGTGCTGGCGCCATCGAGCCACCAGCGCGACGGCCCCGACGCGCCCTGCGCACGCAGCTCCGCGGGAAATCCCGCCGCGCGCAGCGCCGTAGCGCGACGTTCGGCGGTCTCGCGGCCGCGATAGGCGCCCAGGGCGATGGCGTTGGCTTCCTGTCCCTGGTTGAGGACGAAGAAATCCTGGAATCCGGCTGCGGCGATCCGGTCGGCGGTGGCCTGCGCTTCGGCGCGGCTGGCGGCCGGCGGCAGGATCACGCGGTAACCGGAAGCCTCACCCGCTTCCTCGCGGATCGCCGCCTCACGCAGCAGCGCACCGAGTCCGGCCTGGGCGACCTGGGCCGCGTCGCGATCCGGGAAAGGGCCCAGGCGCAGGCAGGTGGATGCGACCGCGTCGGTGGGCGCGACTGCCGGCTCGGCGGCCGGCGCAGCGGGTGTTGGAGGGGCCGGCATCGGCAGCAGCGCAAGTTCGGCGCCGCCCTTGTCGGATACCGGCGCTGGCGCGGCAACCGGCGCCGGCCGTGACAGCCACCACGCCGCAACCCCGAGGTTCAGGGCGATGAGGACCACGATCAGAGCGCGTGCAAGCATGGGCGGCGATTCTAGCGAGCCGCGGCAGCGGCGTCCCCACCCTGCGCGCGCGCCCACAGAGCCAGGCCCTCGAGCACCAGCGCCGGCCGCAATCTCGCCTGCGGCAGCAGCGGCAGCAATGCTTCGGCGCCGCCCCCATGCAGCAGCAGCGCCGGTTCGCGCCCCAACTGCTGCGCGGCCTGCTGCAGCGAGCGCTCGATCAGCGCGACCGCGGCGCCGTCGCAGCCCGAGGCCAGCGCGTCTTCGGTGTCGTCGGCGAACTCCCGATAGCTTCCGCCGGCCGCCGGCAACTGCACCGCCCGCTGGTGCAGCGCCTGCCGCATCAGCGTCGGCGATGCGGCGATGCGACCGCCGTGGTGCAGGCCATCGGCGTCGACCAGGTCGATGGTCAATGCCGTGCCCACCCCCGCCACCAATTTGTCCCCGCCGGCGGCATGCGCCCCGAGCAGGGCGAGGAAGCGGTCCACGCCCAGGCGTTGCGGCTGGGCATAGGCCACGCGCACGCCTGCGCAAGACGCGGCGGTGTGGGCCACGTGCACCTGTTCGAAACGCTCGCGCAGCAGCGCCAGCACCTGGGTGGTCAGCGCCGGCGCGGCCACGCTGGCGACCCAGGCGTGCCTGCCGCGCGGCAACGGGCCATGGCTGGCGTCGCCGGCGACCAGCGCATCGGCGCCATGCGGCCAGGCCAGCACGTCGCCAATGCCGCCGCCGTCCTGCCAGGAGGCGGCCTTGAAACGCGAATTGCCCAGGTCGAACAGCCAGTCGGTCATTGCGGCCTCACGCTCACTTCGCCTGCATGGAAAGTCCTTTCGCCACCCGCCTCGGCCAGCACGCGCAGCCCGCCATCGACCGCCAGGCCCAGCGCGCGGCCGGCGATCACCTCGCGGCCGGCGATGACATTCACCGGGCGCCCGCTCAGCGCATCCAGCGCCGCGTAGCGTGGCAGGAACGGCGCCAGGCCGTCCCGGTCGAACGCCTCCAGCGCCGGCAGCAGGCCGCCCAGCACGGCCGCGGCGACCGCATTGCGCGACGGCAGCGCCGCCCCATGGGCCAGCTGCGCCAGGTCGGTCCAGGGCTGGTCGATCGAAGCGGCCGCCGTCGCCGGCAGGCGCACGTTGATGCCGATGCCGATCACCGCGTTCACCGGCCCGGCGTATTCGCCGCCGCCCTCGACCAGCAGTCCGGCCAGCTTGCGGTCGCCGGCGACCAGGTCGTTGGGCCACTTCAGCCCGACCGCCTCGAACCCCAACGCACGCAGCGCCTCGCCCACCGCCACGCCAGCAACCAGGCTCAGCCCGCCCAGGCGGGCCAGCCCGCCGTCGAAGCCCCGCCGCACCGACAGGCACACCTGTGCGCCCAGCGGTGAGTTCCACGCTCGCCCGAGACGACCCCGGCCGGCGGTCTGCCGCTCGGCCAGCAGCACGGCCGTGGCGTCAGGTGGCGGCCGGCGCAGCAGCTCGCTGTTGGTCGAATCCAGGCTCCAGGCCACCTCCAGCGATCCCAGTCCGGCGCGGGCCTGGTCCGTCAGGCCGGCACGCAGCGCGTCCGCGTCCAGCAGGTCCGGCGCCTGTGCCAGCGCATACCCCAGCCCAGGACGCGCCTCGATTTCCACGCCGGCCGTCCGCAGCGCCTGGATCCGCTTCCAGACCGCGGCACGGGTCACGCCGGCCTCGCGCGCCAGCGCGTCGCCGGATACCGCGCCGGCACCCAGCCGGACCAGCAGATCGCGATCGTCCATTGAACCCCCCGGCCGACCGGCCAGTTGCTGCCCGATTATCGCCTGCGAAAGGCCGGTGCCGGCACATGCCACCCGGCCGCAGGCGCGCTATAGTCGGGCTCTCCCGCCCCGGTCGACGGATCCGCCGATGCGCCGCCTGCTCCCGCTCCTGCTGCTGCTCGCCGTCCCGGCGGTTTGCTGGGCGACGACATCCGAATCCGAAGCTGCCCCGAAGAACGGCGCCTGCGTCTATGCACGCCCGGCCGCCGCAGTCTCGGTAGCCGAAGGCGACGCCCCGCAGGCCCGCCCGGCCACGCCGCCGGCAGCCAAGAGCACGCCCAAGCCGGCCGCCAGCGGTGGCGGTGGCGGTGATGGCGACAGCGCGGTTCCGCGCGTGCGTGGCAACCGCTGGCACAGCTTCCTGCCGGGCATGTTCCGCTGATCAAGACGTTGTCGCGCTGGGTGCGGCCGCGCACCCCGACACTGGATGACACCCTCTGGCAGGCCGCGTGCATGCGCCTTCCGTGGGTTGCCGCGCTCGATCCGCAGCGCCGCGAGCGCCTGCGTCCGCTCGCCGCCCGCTTCCTGCACGAAAAGACCATCACCCCGCTATCGGGCCTGCAACTGGACGACGGCCAGCGCGTGTTGCTGGCCGCGCTGTGCTGCCTGCCGTTGATCGAGTTCGGCGAAGGCGGCCTGCGCGGCTGGTCCCAGCTGCTGGTCTACCCGGACGCGTTCCGCGTGCGCCGCAGCCATGTCGATGCCGCCGGAGTGCTCCACGAGTGGGACGACGAGCTGGTCGGCGAGGCCTGGGACCACGGCCCGCTGATCCTGTCCTGGGCCGACGTGCAGGCCGACATCGAAGACCCGTCCGCGGGCTACTGCGTGGCGGTGCACGAGATGGCGCACAAGCTGGACGTGCTCGACGGCGAGCTGGATGGCACCCCGCCACTGCCGTCTCGCTGGCAGCGCGAATGGGCGCGCGACTTCCAGCGCGCCTACGACACGTTCTGCGCGCAGGTCGATGCGGACGAGGAAACGCTGATCGATCCGTATGCGGCCGAAGCGCCGGAAGAATTCTTCGCGGTAGCCACCGAGTACCACTTCTCGGCGCCGCAGCTGCTGACCGAGGCGATGCCCGAGGTGGCCGCGCACCTGGCGCGCTTCTACGGTCCGCCGCCGGCGCCGTAGAGCGGGGCTTGACCCGTTGCCCTCGCCTGGCGAAGCACATCGATCGAAACGCAGCGGAGCAGGCCCCGCCCAACGATTCGAACGTCAAGCGTTTGTAGCGGGCCAAGGCCCGCTTCAGAGTCCCGGCGGCAAGGTGACTTCGAAACGCGCGCCGCCCAGCTCCGGCGAGCGCGTCACCTGCAGTTCGCCGCGGTAGTCGCGGACCAGATCCTGCACGATCGCCAGGCCGATGCCGTGGCCCTGCACGCGCTCGTCGCCGCGCACGCCACGCTGCAGCACCTTGGCCACGTCCTCCGGGGCGATGCCCGGACCGTCATCGTCCACCGCCAGCTGCAGGCCGGCGCGGCGGTTGGGCGCCGACGGCCCCGGCCGGGCGGTGAGCAGCACGCGGTGCCGCGCCCACTTGAAGCCGTTCTCCAGCAGATTGCCCAGCAGTTCCTGCAGGTCGCCCGGCTCGCCGTAGAACTGCACGCCGGGGGCGACTTCGAACTCGCAGAGCACGTTCTTGGCCGCGTAGACCTTCTCCAGCCCGCGCACGATCTCCTCGGCGGTGGACTCGATCGGCACGGGCGCTGAGAACAGCTTGTGGCCGCCGGACGCGGCGCGGGCGAGCTGGTAGGACACCAGGTCGTTCATGCGCTTGAGCTGGGTATCGAGTTCTTCGCGCAATCCCACTTCGCGCACGCCCACCTCGCCGGCGCCGGCGTCCAGCTGGGTGCGCAGCACCGCCAGCGGCGTCTTCAGGCTATGGGCCAGGTCGGCCAGGGTGTTGCGCTGGCGGTCCAGGTGTTCGCGCTCGCTTTCGATCAGCGCGTTGATGCTCTCGGTCAGCGGCTCGAGTTCGCGCGGATGGCGCTCGCTCATGCGCTGCAGCTGGCCGCGCTGCACGCGGATCAGCTCGGCGATCACGCGCTGCAACGGACGCAGGCTCCAGTTGAGGATCACCACCTGCAGCAGCAGCAAAATCAGGCCGGCGCCGCCCAGGTAGACCCACAACGCGGCGCGGAACACGCGCACCTGCGCGGCCAGCGTCTGCGCGTCCTCCATCACGAAGATCGTGTACGGGAATTCGCTGTCCGGCCCGCGCTCGGCCCAGACCAGGCCGATGCCGTAGCGGTAGACCTCGCCTTCGCTGCCGTCGATCTGGGTGATCGCCAGCGGGCCGTCGAAACGCTCCTGGCGCGGCTCGAGCTGGCCGGCCACTTCAGGCAGCAGCGGCCCTTCGCCCGACAGCGAGGCCCAGTGCGCGTTGGGCATCACCACCTCGGCGTACAGGCCGCTGCCGGGGCGGTGAAAGCGCGGATCGGGGCCGACTTCGGGCGTGTACAGCGAACCGTCGCGGCCGAAATCGATGTTGTCCGCGTACGCCATGGCGTAGCTCTTCAGCCGCTGGCGCAGGTTGGCTTCGGCGGTCTCGGCGAAGGCGCGGTCAAGGGCGAAGCCGGCCAGCATCAGGAACGCGACCAGGCTGATGCTGGCCGCGGTGAGCTGGCGTGCCTTGAGCGAGCGTGGACGCCACGGCCGGAATCCCAGCCGGTTGCGCTCCACGGGTTCCCCTGGCGCCTGACCCTGTTTCAGACGGCCCCGCCCCGCCGGCTCAGCCGTCGGTACGCGGGATGGCGAAGCGGTAGCCGCGACCGCGAACGGTCTCGATCGGCTTCAGCTCACCGTCCGGGTCCAGCTTCTTGCGCAGGCGGCCGATGAAGACCTCCAGCACGTTCGAGTCGCGGTCGAAGTCCTGCTGGTAGATGTGCTCGGTCAGGTCGGCCTTCGAGACCAGCTCACCGGCGTGCATCATCAGGTACTCGAGCACCTTGTACTCGTAGCTGGTCAGGTCGACATTGCTGCCGCTGACGCTGACGGTCTGCGCGGCCAGGTCCAGCGCGACCGGGCCGCACTCCAGCACCGGCTTGCTCCAGCCGGCGGCGCGACGGACCAGCGCGTTGAGGCGGGCCAGCAGCTCTTCGACGTGGAACGGCTTGACCAGGTAGTCGTCGGCGCCCTGCTTGAGGCCCTCGACCTTGTCCTGCCAGCTGGAGCGGGCAGTGAGGATCAGCACCGGGAAATTCTTGCCCTCGTCACGCAGGGCCTTGACCAGTTCCATGCCCGACATCTTGGGCAGGCCCAGGTCGATGATGGCCACGTCGAACGGGACCTCGCGGCCCATGTACAGGCCTTCCTCGCCGTCCTGCGCGGCGTCCACCGCGAAGCCCTCGCGCTTGAGGCGCGCGGCCAGCGTTTCCCGCAGCGGCGCTTCGTCTTCGACCAGAAGGATACGCATGCACTCTCCCTGAGTTGCAGTGTCTTGTGGGGCCGGCCTCCGGGCCGGGTGCCCAGTGTCTAGCGTTCGTCGTTATCGGCGCGTCGCGGCGGCGCTGCCCGTTGGGCGGTGCCCGGATCGCCGGTGTAATCCATGTAACGCACCCGGCCCCGATCGTCCATGTACTTGACCCGGGTGATGTTGCGTCCCTCGAACGGAACCTGCTCGGCGCCCAGGATCTGGCCGCCGGTGGAGCGCTGCACCCGGCGCACGGCATCGGAGATCGAACGGCTGTCCTGGGCGGGGGGACGCTGCGGCTCGGCCTGCTGCTGGCGGGGCGCCGGCGGCGGCGTCTCCCGCTCGCGGTCACGGTCGCGGCCGCGCTGCATCAGCGACTCGCGGGGGCGCACCTCGCGCGGCCCGCTCGAGCGCTGGCCGGCATCGTGTCCCTGTTGTGGTCGCGACGACTCCTGCGCACCGGCCGCCGCCGCGCCCAGGGCGAGCGGCAACATGGCGATGGCAAGGCGAAACAGGCGGGTCATCACGACTTCCTAACGGACTCGGGCGGCAATGGCAAATCCGGCCCTGGCCTTCGGCCGCGGCCCACTGCACTGGCTGGACCGAGATGGTCGTTAGAAACCGGTGAATCCGGTCTGAACTTATCCACATCCACCGGTGTCCGGTTCAGCGAGAAGCGCACTCAGAACACCTCGGCCACGCAGCAGCGCAGCGAGCCGCCGCCGGCTTCGATCGCCGCCAGCGGAACCTGCCCCAGCTCGAACCCGGCCGAGGCCAGCACCTGCGCCTGGGCCGGGTCCAGCGAAGCGGCCCCGGCCTGGCTCATCCATACCCGGCCCGGCGCCAGCGCGATCGCATTGCCGGCGAACGCGGCCTGCTGTTCCGGCCTCAGCAGTACCGCATGGGGCGCATAGAACCCGGCGATGGCGTGGGCCACTGCCGGGTCGGCGAAGCCGGCCGGGGCGACCAGGGCTGCCCTGCCGGCCAGGACCGCGAGCACCACGTTGGCGTGGTACTCGCCTGGGGCCAGGTCGAAGACCAGGGTCGCGCGAAGGCCGAAGGCCTCGTGCGCCAGCCGGGCCCCGGCTTCGTCGCAGCGCTCGGACAGGCCGCAGTAGCCCAGGCCGCGGGCCCGGTCGATCACCAGCGACCCGGTCAGTTCGCACGGGTGCGGCTGCTGCGACAGGTCGATTTCGTCGGTTCCGCTCACCTGGCGGAAGAAGGTGCGGATGTCGGCCCGTTCGGCTTCGCGCTGGCGCACCGCGTGGCGCATGCGGCCCACGATCAGCCGCGAGGGAGCTGCCGGGTGGACAGCCGCGTCCGGCCGGGCGGTGGCGAAGACGTTGTTCGGGAACACCGCATCGGGCGTGGCCGGGTCGCCGGGGAAGGCGAACACCGGCAGGTCGGCGGCCAGCGCCCGCTGCAGGGCGCGATGCTCGGCCAGCGCCTCGTCGCAGTGGTAGCAGCCGGCCGCGGCCATGTAGCGGTTGTCCTGCGCCGACTCCTCGGCGCGATCGAAGCCTTCCGGGGTGACCAGGAACGCGGCGCGCGCGGTGGCCGGCCCGAAATCCGGCGCAAAGCCGCGCGCCAGCGCCAGGAAGGTCTCCTGGTCGCGGGTGATCACGCCGCCGCGCGCCGCTGGGCGGTGGCGGCCAGCGCCTGCTCGACCAGCGCCCAGCCGGCGCCATCGCGATGGGCGCCCTCGCTCAACACCTGGCGGAACGCGCGGCCGCCGGGCTGGCCATGGAACAGGCCCAGCACGTGCCGGCTGATGTGCTTGAGCGCCACGCCCCGGTCCAGCTGCGCCTCCACGTACGGACGCATCGCCCGCAGCAGTTCGGCGCGGTCGCGGACCTGGCCGCCATACAGGGCGACATCGAGCAGGTGCAGCACGTAGGGATCGTGGTATGCGGCGCGGCCGAGCATCACCCCATCGGCATGGGCCAGGTGGTCCTGGGCCTGCGCGGGCGTGGCAATGCCGCCGTTGACCAGGATCCGCAGGTCCGGCCGCTCGCGCTTGAGCTGCCAGGCCCACTCGTAGCGCAGCGGCGGGATCTCGCGGTTCTCCTTGGGCGACAGCCCCTGCAGCCAGGCGTTGCGGGCATGCACCACGAAGGTCTGGCAGCCGGCCGCGGCCACCGTATCGATGAAGGCGGCAAAGCGGTCGTAGCTGTCGTCGTCGTCCACGCCCAGGCGGCACTTCACCGTCACCGGCACGTCGGTCGCCGCACGCATGGCCGCCACGCCTTGCGCCACCAGCTCCGGCTCGCGCATCAGGCAGGCACCGAAGCGCCCGGCCTGGACCCGGTCGGAGGGGCAGCCGCAGTTGAGGTTGATCTCGTCGTAGCCCCACTGCGCTCCGATCCGTGCGGCCTGGGCCAGCAGCTCCGGCTCGCTGCCGCCCAGCTGCAACGCCAGCGGCTGCTCGACCGGATCGAAGCCCAGCAGCCGCTCGCGGTCGCCCAGGACCACCGCGTTGGCATGGACCATCTCGGTGTACAGGCGCGCATGCGGCGCCAGCAGCCGATGGAACACACGGCAATGCCGATCGGTCCAGTCCATCATCGGAGCGACGCAAAGCGTCCAGTCGCCCGAAGCGCTGGAGGGGGGCGGCTTGGTGGCGGTTTCAATCACTCATTGCGACCTTTCGTTCCGACCGTGTCCGGCGAATACCCGGGAGGCGATTGCGGGGCTCTCCGCCCGGTGGTCGATGGCCAGCGCTGCGCGGGCCACGGGCAGCACCCTGATCGAATCGCCCACCTTCACGCGCGGCGGCACAGGATACACCGCACCGGTCCATCGCCCATGAAGTGCGGGCACCGCGCTCGCGGGCCACCCGCTCCAGATCAGCGGATCCGGACAGGAGGCAACACCCCCGAGTAGATCGTCGGACATTGCCGGCACGGGCGTTGCCGGCAGGCACTTCGCCTTAGCGCAACGGTAGAAGCGCCCCTTGCAAGCGGGGCGCCTCTACCGTTGCTGGCGGGAACCAGGCTTCGATCAGTCGCCCAGGACGCCACTCACGCCGACGTATACGCCGGTGCCGTCGCCGTTGTGCGAGAAGCCGCCTTCCAGGCTCCAGCGACCGCTGTCGGCCGTGTAGCGGCTGCTCACGCCGACCGCACCCTGCGACTTGTAGCCGGCCGCACCGACCGAATAGGTCACGTGGCCCGGTACGTAAGGCGCCTGGCGGGCGGCCAGGGCCGTCGCCACGCCGGCATGCATAGCCCGCTCCACCTCATTGATCTGGCGACCGAGGCTGACGTTGCTGAACTCATTGGCGTGATTCATCGTCCAGTCGTACAGCTGCGCACCGTTGATGGCATCGGAGCTGTCGGCCGCGACTCGACCCCGGGCCACGTTGGTCATGGTCACCGGCGCTCCCTGCTGTCCCAGCGTCACACGGCTGTAATCGGTGCTGCCGTCCGCCTTCTGGTCATAGCGAACCGACTGCTTCAGCTGGGCCACGTTCACCGCGTCGGTATCTTCGGTGCCGGCGGCGACATTGGCCATCTGGCGTTCGTTTCCTCGGGTACCCACTGACACGGTGTCGTCGCGGTCGGCCACCGATCCGTTGCCCAGTGCCACCGAATTGGCCGCGTTGGCCTGGCTGTCGTTGCCCAGCGCGGTCCCATTGTCGCCCGAAGCCGCCGCGGCATTGCCCACCGCCAGCGAATCCTGGCCCGACGCAACGGCAACCTGCTCGTCGTCCTCGTCGACGTTGGCGCTGACCAGCCCGTTGTCGCCGACGCCATTGGCGATGGTGTTCTCCAGGTGGGTGACGCGATTGTCCAGATGGCTGACGCTGTTGTCGATGGCGGTGACGCGGTTGTCGATCTCCGTGATACCGCCGTTGATGTCGCCCAGTCCGTTCTTCAGATCCGCGATGTCGTTGCTGTTCTGGGTGGTGCGGCCATCCAGGTTGGCGACGGCGTCGCCCACATTGTTCACCGTGGTGCCGCCCACCGAGTAGCTCGGCGCGGAAACCGTCCCGTCCGCATTGACCATCGCGCCGCCGCCCAGGTGCGTGGCGATCGACTGGCTCACGCCGTACAGCTGCGAGCCGTTGACGGCTTGCAGACTGGATGCGTTCACCGCGCCGGAAGCCACGCCTTCCAGCACGCGCGCACCTTCCGTGCCAGTGAAGTTCACCGTCGTGCCGTCCTTGTCCTCGGCCACCGTGATCTCCCGGCTGTCCTCGTCCTGCTGCACTAGGCCCACTTCGCCATTTTTGATCTGCGTGGCCAGGTTGCTGATATTGGTGGAGTTATCCGTCACGCGATTGTCGATGTTGGTGATGGCGTCGCCCACGTTGTTCACCGTGGTGGTGGTGCCGTCGATATTGGTCACCGTGTAATTCGGCCCGGTGACCGTCCCATCGGGGTTCACCGTCGCGCCGCCACCCAAGCCCGCCACGGCCCCCTTCAACTGGGAAACGTTCACTGCATCTGCGTCATGGCCGCCCGCCCTCACCCCCGTCAGCGTGCGCGCGCCGTCGGTGCCGGTGAAGTCCACCGTCGTGCCACCCGTGGCCGCGGCCACCGAGATCGCCAGCGTACCGGCGTCCTGCTTCACCAGCCCCAGGCCACCATTGTTGATCTGCGTGGTCAGCTGGGTGATGTCGCCCTCGACATTGGTTACACGGTTGTCGATGTCGCCGATGCTGGTGTTGATCGTCGTGATGTCACCCTGGATGTTGGTGATGTCGCCCTCGACCACGTCCACGCGGTCGGCCAGGTCGGTCACGTTGTTATTGGTCTCGAACAGCTGCGAACCGTTCACGGCCTCCAGGCTGTCGGCCGCCAGCGTGCCGGCCTTCACGCCGGCCAGCGAACGCGCGCCGTCAGTGCCGGTGAAGTCCACCGTCGTGCCACCCGTGGCCGCGGCCACCGAGATCGCCAGCGTGCCGGCGTCCTGCTTCACCAGCCCAACTTCGCCGTTGTTGATCTGCGTGGTCAGGTTGCTGATGTCGCCCTCGACGTTGGTAACGCGATTGTCGATGTCGCCGATGCTGGTGTTGATCGTGGTGATGTCACCCTGGATGTTGGCGATGTCGCCCTCATTCACGGTGACGCGGCTGTCCAGATTGGAGATATCGCCCTCGTTGATCGTCACGCGCTCGTCCAGATTGACGATGTCGCCCTGGATATCGGTGATGTCGCCCTCGACCACGTCCACGCGGTCGGCCAGGTCGGTCACCTTGTT
>Ga0160460_100165_pt1 | contig 73034 bp, 61 predicted proteins | sample HID1973M_E6MG_FD_108238 | JGI IMG/M metagenome (GOLD analysis project Ga0160460, IMG submission 108238) | Enriched mosquito-associated microbial communities from UW Madison campus, WI, USA - HID1973M_E6 MG | ecosystem: Host-associated > Arthropoda: Insects > Digestive system > Unclassified ... | reverse complement strand
GTCGCCGGAAATTAAACTTTCCTATTCAACCAGCGATTTGCTTCAGCATGATGATACTGCGTTTGCGAATCCGATTGATAAGTTAATGTTGCGTCAATTAACATTCAGTTTGATTTTTCAATAGCCGTACAAAACAAAAAAACTTACCTTTGTTTCCAATTGGTAAATCAGTGAGCAGTTTTCTGTTCGGAATAACCAGGCTTATAAATTCATAAACATGTCTAAAATTGCATTAATTACAGGCGCAACTTCTGGTATCGGCGAAGCTTGTGCGCACATATTTGCTCAACAAGGTTACAATCTTATTTTGTTGGCCCGTAGAGAAGACCGCTTGGCAAAGAATGCCCATCATCTTGAAGATAAATATGGCATTACGATTAAACAGGTTTTGGCTGATGTTAGAGACAAAGATAATCTATCAACAGCCTTAGAAGCTCTACCCGATGAATGGAAAAAAGTTGATGTTCTGATTAATAACGCAGGTTTAAGTCAAGGCTTAGATCCAATTGACAAAGGCAATACGGATGATTGGGATACCATGATCGATACCAATGTAAAAGGATTGCTTTACATTACCAAAATTGTTTCCAATTGGATGATTCCTAATCTGTCTGGTCATATTATAAACATTGGTTCCATAGCAGGTAAAGAAGTTTATCCAAACGGAAACGTATATTGTGCGAGTAAACATGCGGTAGATGCCTTAAGTAAAGCCATGAGAATCGATCTTTTGCCTTACGGAATTAAGGTTACGGAGATTAATCCAGGAATGGTAGAAACCGAATTTTCTATTGTACGTTTTAAGGGCGATGAAGAAAGAGCAAAAAAGGTTTACGAAAATTTCGAACCTTTAATTGCGGATGATATTGCAGATGCCATATGGTACGTGGTAGGCAGACCAAAACATGTAAACATTAACGACATGTTGATTATGCCAACAGCGCAGGCTACAGCAACGATTATAGATAGGAAATAATTTTAACTGTTTAAATTGTACAAATTGGTTAACTGTACAATTAACAATTTAAAGAATAGTAATATTTGAAATAGAATTGAATGAGGGTTAGCAATTAACCAATAAGTCAATTCGAACAATTCACCAGTCATGATATCAAACACAATAGATCAGGAAATAAAAAAAGCCATGTTGGCTAAAGATAGTGCTCAGTTAAGAGGGTTGAGAGCGATAAAAGCAGCCTTGCTTTTAGCTAAAACAGAAAAAGGATCCTCGGAAGAAATTACGGAAGAAGCTGAACTGAAAATTCTTCAAAAACTAATTAAACAGCGTCGCGAATCGGCTGATATTTACAAACAACAAAATCGCGAGGATTTATATCAGGTAGAAGAAGAAGAAATTGAAGTGATCAATAAATTTTTGCCTCAGCAATTGGGAAGGGAAGAAGTTGCAGTAATTATTGATGATGTAATCAAACAATCTGGCGCAACATCAGTTAAGGATATGGGAAAGGTGATGGGCTTGGCAAATAAAGCACTGGCAGGTAAAGCCGATGGAAAATTAATTGCCGAACTGGTTAAAGAAAAGCTTGCTTAAGGGCTAAAAGGGAAAAGATAAAAGCCGAAAGATTTGTATCGAACGTATTTAATTTTCTAAATACCAACAACGAATACTTTCATCTTGATCCTTAACATAGCTTCTTGATGCTTTAATAAATGTTTTTGTACCGTTTTCGATTTTATTTCAATAAAATGGCACAGAAATGCAAAAATTTAATTTTACTCTACTAACTTAGTAGCAAAGTACCATCTCGAATATAATATGACCTACCAGATAATAGAAGAAGACGGATTTAAATTCATAGAAGCCGGAAAAGGTGAAACGTTGGTGTTACTACATGGCTTAATGGGCGAATTAAGCAACTGGGAACTGGTTATTGAGCATTTTAAAGACCGTTACCATGTTGTTGTACCCATATTGCCAATTTATGAATTGCCTATCTTAACCTTGGGTGTTAAAGCCTTGTCGAGATACGTACATCGTTTTTTAAAATATAAAAATTACAGTCAAGTTGTACTTATTGGTAACTCTTTAGGCGGCCATGTGGGCTTGGTGTTTACAGTTGCGCACCAGGAATTTGTTAAGGCATTGGTTCTTACCGGAAGTTCTGGTTTATATGAGAATGCTTTTGGTGGGTCGTTTCCGCGAAGAGAAAGTTACGATTACATAAAAGAGAAAGTAGAATTTACCTTTTACGATCCGGCAACAGCCACGAAAGAACTTGTTGACGATGTTTTCAAAACTGTTAATGATCGTTCTCGTGTTATTCGAATCTTAACCATGGCAAAATCGGCTATCCGACATAACATGGCTAAAGAGTTATCGAAAATCACCATCCCGGTTTCTTTAATCTGGGGTAAAAACGATAAGGTAACACCTCCGGAAGTGGCAGAGGAATTTCACCAATTACTGCCCAATTCCGAATTAAACTGGGTTGACCAATGTGGCCATGCGCCCATGATGGAGCATCCAGATATTTTTAACAATTACCTTGAGAAATTTTTAGATAGAATATTACTTAAATAATGTTTGCCGAAGAAATCATATCGAATGCAATTTCACCCTTAAGAACGGATGACACGGTTCAAAAGGCTTTAGATCGTATGAACGAGTTTAAGCTAAAGCATATGCCCGTTGTTAACGATGGCGCATTTTTGGGTTTACTTGCAGAAGATGATTTGTTGAGCCTTCGCGATCATGATGCTTTAATAAAAGACCTTTCGGTAAATCTACTCAATGTTTTTATCCTTAAGGATGCGCATACTTATGATGTAATTAGACTGTTGAGCCAACTTAAATTAACGGCCGTTGCTGTTTTGGATACGCAAAAAAATTATGTGGGCTTAATTTCGATTAATAATATGATCGATGCCGTTGCAGAACAATATGCAGTTAACGAGGCTGGCGGAATTATCGTATTGGAAATTAGCAATCGAAATAATTCTCTTGCGCACATCTCACAAATTGTAGAGGCCGATAATGCCCAAATTTTATCATCCTATGTAAATTCTTTCGAAGATTCTACCCGTTTAGAAGTTACGCTAAAAATAAATAAGACTGAAGTTAGTGGCCTAGTTGCTTCATTTGAGCGATACGATTACCTAGTGAAAGAAGTATATAACAATACGCAGGTTGACGATGGCTCTCAGGAACGTTACGATTCTTTCATGAACTATTTAAACGTTTAAACCCTAATTATGAGGATTGCAATTTACGGGAGGGATTTTAATGATTCAGTATTACCTTACATTCAAGAGGTTTTCGATCATTTAAAAAGTCACAATATCCAACCCGTTTTACACCATAAATTTAAAAATTCCTTACACGGAAAAATCAAACTGCCCGCTAATACGGTCATCTTTCATAACCATAATGAACTAAAACTCCATGCCGATGTGCTTTTGAGTTTAGGAGGTGATGGAACCTTGCTTGATACACTTTCTTTGATCCGTAATTCGGGTATCCCCGTAATCGGGATTAATTTTGGCCGTTTGGGGTTTCTTGCCAGCATCAATAAAAATGAAATTGGTTCTGCACTGCACGCTTTGATTAACCAGGAATATACTTTAGATACGCGTTCGCTTTTGGTTCTGGAATCCGAAAACGGTTTGTTTGGCGAAGAGAATTTTGCACTGAACGATATCACCATCCACCGAAGAGATAATTCTGCTATGATGATTATTCATGCTTCCATGAATAACGAATTTATTAATTCATATTGGGCAGATGGGTTAATTATTGCAACGCCAACCGGATCAACAGCTTATTCTTTAAGTTGCGGTGGACCAATTATTTATCCTGATTCTGAAAATTTTGTAGTTACACCTATTGCACCACATAACTTAAATGTACGGCCAGTTGTTGTACCCGATGACAATGCCTTGTCTTTCGAGGTGGAAGCACGTGAATCCAAATTCCTAGTTTCTTGCGACAGTAGAACAGTAACTGTAGAACGATCAGTAAAAATTACCATAAAAAAAGCCGATTTTTGCGTAAATCTTATTCGCCTTAACAATGAAACGTATTTAAACACGTTAAGGAATAAATTATTATGGGGCATAGATACCCGTAACTACTAAGTATGACGCTAAACAAACTCCTATTCATCATCCTCTTATTCTTTTTCGGTGGACAGCTTGCCTATGCGCAAACGGCCAATTGGGAATTGGGTATAAATGCAGGCGGAGCAGGTTATATGGGCGATTTGAATCAGAACAATCCCTTAAAAATAAGTGGCTTTTCTGCTGGTGCTTATGCAAAGCGGAACTTTAACCAGTATCTGGGTCTCCGCTTTAACTATACTTATGGCCAAATTCAGGCTAAAGATTCACAATCGAATAATGAGCAATTTCGGGAGCGTAACCTGAGTTTCAAAACCTCACTTAATGAGTTTAGCGCTTTATTGGATTTTAATTTTTTCGATTTTAGATTAGGTGGAGGTACAAGACAGTTTACGCCTTATCTTTTTATGGGTGCTGGAGCCGTTATTTTTAAGCCAACGGCTAAATACGATGGAAATACGTACCGTTTGGATCGATTGGGTACAGAAGGGCAGGATTATGCCTATAGCAATGTTGTTCTAACCATTCCTTATGGTGTTGGTTTAAGATATAACTACAAAGATACCTGGAGCGTTTTTACTGAAATAGGCTATAGGACACCATTAACAGACTATATTGATGATGTAAGCGGTGTTTATCCTGTAAGACAAGTTGTTGTAGGAAACTCCCCAAATCAAATCAATTTAACCGACCCATCGCTTAACCAAATCGGGTACGCTGGAACACAAAGAGGAGATTTCAGAAAAAGAGACACTTATCTATTTGTTAGTGTTGGCATATCTTTTACCTTTGTATCCTCAAAATGCTATTCCTTTTAAGCTGATTTTGATATAATTAATGGGATTTAAAGAACAAATAGACTATAACCGCCTGCCAAAGCACATTGCCGTAATCATGGATGGCAACGGACGCTGGGCGAAAGGCCAGGGCAAAATGCGTGTTTTTGGTCACGAACATGGAGTGTTATCTGTAAAAGATATTGTAGAAGGTTGTGTAGAAGTGGGGATTGAATATCTTACCCTTTACGCTTTCTCTACAGAAAACTGGAACAGACCAAAGGAAGAAGTAGATGCTCTGATGCAGATTCTGATTTCGACCATCAACAAAGAAACCGAAACACTTAATAAAAACAATATAAAGCTTAATGCCATTGGCAACATAGAATCGTTACCACAAGAATGTATTGATGATTTGAAAGAAGCGATGGCCAAAACCGCCCATAACGAAAAATGTACCTTAACACTGGCTTTAAGCTACAGTTCGAAATGGGAAATTGTAGAAGCGGTAAAGAAAATTGCATCAGCAGTTAAAGATAATGCGATAACATTGGATGATATTGATGAAAATCTCTTTTCATCAGAGCTGACAACAGTAAATATTCCCGATCCTGAGTTAATGATCAGAACAAGTGGAGAGCACAGAATTAGCAATTATTTGCTGTGGCAAATGGCTTATACCGAGTTTTATTTTACAGATGTTTTATGGCCGGATTTCAGACGTGAAGATCTTTTCGAGGCCATTGTAGACTATCAAAAACGCGAACGCCGTTTTGGTAAAATTAGCGAGCAATTAAACTAATTTTTCTTTTAACACTTTTTAACAAGCGTTTAAACTAACTTAGCACCACTTTTATACGATAAATGAAACCACTTCAAAGGGAAACTAAATAAAGTAATTTTGCTTTATAAAACATTGTTACCTTCGTGGCCATTACTGAACAAATTATTTTAATGAAAAGAATATTTCAAGTTTTAATCCTACTCGTTTTAGCATCTCCGGCCTTTGCTCAAATACGTCCACAAGGTCAGGCACCGGCAACGCCTTCATTAAAGGTTGGGGGCTTAGATCTCGATTATTTTAGTCCTAAAGAATATATTATTGGCGGTACTACAATTTCTGGAACTCAGTATTTGGATAAAGAGGTTTTAGTTACCTTATCTAAATTAACCAAGGGTGATAAAGTTGTTCTTCCAGGTGAAGCTACAGCCGATGCAATTAAAACGCTTTGGGCCCAAGGATTGTTTGATGATGTTAAATTAAACATCGAAAAATTTGTTCAGGATACGGTTTATTTTGAAATTGAAGTTGTTGAGCGCCCGCGTTTAAGTTCTATCGATTTAAAAGGCATCAGCAAATCTCAGAGGACAGCCATTCAAGAAAAGCTGAACGATAAGACAGGTAAAATCGTAAACGACAACTTATACAATACCACATCTGCCATTGTAAAAAAATACATGTTGGATAAAGGTTATTTCTTTACCACGATTGATTACAAAACCCGTAAAGATCCCAATGCAGAAAACAGTGTTGTTTTAGAAGCCTATATTGATAAAGGAAGCCGTGTTAAAGTTCAGCATATCGATTTTACCGGCAACAAAGATTTCAAATCGGCAAAGCTTAGAAAATACCTTAAAAGCCCTAAACAGTTTGCATGGTGGCGGTTTTGGGGTTCTGGTAAATTTGCAAAAGAAAAGTACGAAGAGAACAAGGTAAAGATGATTGCCAAAATGCATGAAAAAGGTTACCGTGATGCCGAGCTTTTGAAAGATACCATCTATCAATACAATAAAAAGAAAGTTAACATTAGAATGGATTTGTATGAAGGCAAGAAATATTACTTCGGTAAAATTACCTGGGCCGGAAATGCAATTTATCCGGATAGTATTTTAAATAAAGTACTTACCATCGAAAAAGGAGATATCTTCAGCGAGGAGAAATTAAATAAAAAACTTAACGGTGGTGGCGAAAACGGTGGCGATATTAACAGTATGTATACCGATAACGGTTACTTGACTTTCAATATTGATCCGGTACAGACCAAAATTTATGGTGATACGGTTGATGTTGAAATGCGCATGTATGAAGGACCTCAGTATACCAATAACCGCATTACTTTAAAAGGTAATACAATTACCAATGATAAGGTTGTTTTGCGTGAGATTCGTACCAAGCCGGGACAAAAATTTAACAAAAGCGATTTGATTCGTACCATTCGTGAGATTGGCCAATTGGGTAACTTTGATGAATCTAAAACGGTACCAACCCCACGCCCTAATCCGGCAGATGGAACAGTTGATATAGAATATTCGGTAGAAGAAAAACCTTCTGATCAAATTGAGTTATCGGGTGGTTTTGGCGGTGGCCGTATCATTGGAACATTGGGCTTAACCTTTAACAACTTCTCGTTACGTAACTTATTTAATTTAAAAGCATACAAACCTTTACCAAAAGGAGATGGCCAAAAATTAAGTTTGCGTGGACAAACCAACGGTAAATATTACCAATCGTATAGTTTCTCTTTCTCTCAACCTTGGTTTGGTGGCGAGAAACCGGTTAGCTTTGGTGTAAGTGCATTTACTTCATTACAATCTAACGGTTATGATGAGGCAAGTTCTTCTTATCAAAAAATTCGCTTAAATGGTGTAACCGTAAGTTTGGGCAGAAGATTAAACTGGCCAGATAACTACTTCCAATTGAGCCATGCAGTTAACTTACAACAATATATTTTAAATAATTATTCAGGTTACTTATTTAGTACGGGTACATCTTATAACCTGAACTTATCACAAGAGATCAGTCGCGATTCAAGAGATTCGCCTATTTTCCCTAAATCAGGTTCATTCCTTCGTTTTACCATTCAGGCAACGCCACCATATTCATTGTTTAACAAAACAAATTATGCAACGGCATCTGATAAGGAAAAATATCGTTTCACTGAGTATCACAAATGGAAATTCGATTCGCAGTGGTATCAACGTGTTGTTGGAAACCTGGTTATTAAAGCGCAGGCTCAATTCGGTTTCTTGGGCCAATATAACAAGGCCGTTGGTCAATCGGCATTCGAGCGTTTTAAATTGGGCGGTGATGGTATGCAGGGATTTGATTTCCTACAGGGTTCTGAGTTAATCGCAATGCGTGGTTATGCAAACAATACTGTAATTCCAGTAGGTTCTGATCCAACAATTGCACAACAATCTGGTAGTCCGATTTATACCAAATATGTATTAGAGGCACGTTATCCGGTAATTGCAAGTCAGCAGGCAACAGCGTTCGTGCTGGCATTTGCTGAGGGTGGTAATACCTGGAACAAGTTCAACGATTTTAATCCGTTCAACATTAGAAGATCAGTTGGTGTGGGTGCCAGAATCTTCTTGCCAATTTTTGGTTTGTTGGGTATTGATTATGGTTATGGTTTCGATAAGATCCCTGGTTTACCAGATGCGAACAAAGGACAGTTCCACTTTAGTATCGCACAACAATTAGGTGGATTTTAATTGATAAATAATAAAAATTTAACTATTTATGCAATAAAACATATTAAGTTGAGTTTATAGAAAGCTTAGGTTATTACTAATCATTAAAACACACACAAAATGAAAAAATATCTTTTTATCGCATTTTTACTTTGCACCACTTTCGGAGCCTTTGCGCAGAAGTTTGCTTATGTGGATACGGAGTATATCCTTAAACATTTGCCAGAATACAAATCGGCATTAAGCCAGTTGGATGTAGCTTCCAAACAATGGCAACAGCAGGTAGATCAAAATTTTGGCGAAATCGACAGGATGTACAAGGCTTATCAGGCAGATCAGGTTTTATTAACAGATGATATGCGTAAGCGCCGTGAAAACGAAATTATAGAGAAAGAAAAACAGGCGAAAGAGTTTCAGCGCCAAAAATTTGGGCCAGACGGAGAACTTTTCCAAAGCAGAACAAAACTTATTAAACCCATTCAGGATAAAGTTGCCGATGTAATTAAACAAATTGCCAAAGCAAAATATCTGGATTTCATTTTTGATAAGAGCAGTGAAGCAACCATGATGATTTACGCCAGCAGTAGTTACGATGTTAGTAATGACGTGATTGTAAAATTAGGTTACAAGCCGGGAACTGCGAATAATTAATTATATTCGCCCCTTGATTTTTAGGAAAAACAATTAGAAAAATAAAAAAAGTAAAATAGAACGATGAGAAAGTTAATTAACGTATTCTTTGTAGCAGCAGGTTTATTGTTTACAGCGAATATGGCAAATGCACAACAAAAATTGGGTCACATTAATTCGGAAGAGGTATTTGCAAGTTTGCCTGAGGCTAAAACTGCTCAAACTACTTTAGAAGGCCTTGGTAAAACTAAACAAGCCGAAATTGATGGGATGATTAAAGAATATCAAACTCAATTGGCTGCAGCGCAGGCTAAAGAAAAAACTTTAAGTGAAGCAAACAAAGAACAAGTAGGTAAAGAATTGCAGGTTGCTGGTCAGGCATTACAAGATCTTGAAAAACGCATTACGGATGCCCGTACAAAAGCATCACAAGATTTAAGTACCAAACAAGGTGAGTTGTTCGAACCAATCCGTGTTAAAGTTGGTAATGCAATTTCTTCAGTATCTAAAGAAAAAGGACTGGCTTACGTTTTTGATATTTCGAACGGACAAGGTGGTAACAACTTGGTTTTCTGGGAAGGTGGTGATGATATTACTGCAGCGGTTAAAACTAAATTAGGTATATCTGCAACAGCAGCCAAACCTGCAGCACCAAAAAAATAGTTAATAGTATTGAATCGTTAGGTTCAAATTAAAATTATATTGCGGAATTAAGTTCATCTTAATTCCGCTTTTTTGTTATCAATCGTCATGCTGAATTTATTTTAGCATCCTGAATACTCATTCTTTTAATGTAAGATCCTGCTACTAGTTCAGGATGACGACAGATCAAATCAACTGCTCAACCCTCGACATTTTTCAATATCTTTATCGCAATGCAAGATTCACCAATAGGTATTTTCGATTCGGGTTACGGAGGTTTAACTGTTTTTCGTTCTATTGCAGAACAATTACCTGAATATAATTACGTCTATTTAGGCGATAATGCCCGATCGCCTTATGGAGATCATTCTTTCGATACCATTTACCGATATACCCTAGAATGCGTAGAATGGCTTTTTGCTAAAGGGTGTAAACTGGTTATTCTGGCTTGCAATACGGCGTCTGCAAAAGCATTGAGAACCATCCAGCAAAAAGACTTACCAACTAAATATCCCGATAGACGAGTTTTAGGCGTTATAAGGCCAACAGCCGAAGTTATTGGGCAATATACATCAACCAATCGAGTTGGGGTAATGGGAACCAGAGGAACGGTTAATTCACAGTCGTACTTGTTGGAGATTAATAAATTGTTTCCAAAAATTACTGTTTATCAACAGAGTTGCCCAATGTGGGTGCCACTTATTGAAAATAACGAACATTTGCAGGCAGGAGCAGATTTTTTTGTAAAAGAATACTGTAATGCATTGCTTCAGCAAGCTGAGGATATTGATTGTGTCTTACTTGCCTGTACACACTATCCTTTGTTGTTGCCCAAATTGAAAACTGTATTCCCAGATTATATTACGATATTATCGCAAGGCGAAATTGTAGCCAAAAGTTTAGTCGACTATTTGATCAGGCATCCAGAAATGGAAACACAGCTGGGTAAGGGTGGAAAAAAGGCATTTTATACCAGTGGAGATGCATATGCTTTTGATGAACATGCCTCCAACTTTTTTGGAGCTGAGCTGAAAAGTGATCAGATGTAATCCTATGTTTGCATAACATATGCCTTAAAATGCAATCAACATGCCCTAGACTACGGCTTAGCTACGGATGGGAACCGAGTATAACCTAAAGAACATGATATGCAGAAATCTTTGATTTTATATGACAAAGAAAATCAATCAGACAAGATTCAAGTTTTAAAAGATTGGAGCTTAGATTATCATTTTGAATTTAAGGGCTATGGAATAAAACCTTTAGCAGGCGGGCCGATTTTAACGGATTATGATCTCTACATTATTCTTATCGGAGAAAGTACCCGATATCTGGATCATGAATTTTATGCGGATGTTGAGCACATTATCGCCACTACCAAGCCAATGCTTTGCCTGAATTTAAATGGTTTTGTAGCGCTTGAAGAAGATATCTGCCCTAGACTATTGTATGATGCCGGAGCCATCCATATGCCTTTTACTAAGGATGACTTGCTTTTTTCATTACAATCTATCCAGCCAGATTCAAGATTGGTTAATCCTCACGGTTCCTATCATTTTAAGAGATTTCAGTCGCCTTACGACTAAGATAATGACTAACAAAGATTAATTATGGTTTTATTGCGGAAGCTTTTCAACTCTTATCAAAACGGTAGGGGAAGACAGTGCATCGAGAAAGGAAACCACTGCATCTTTTTCGGCTTTGCTTAGCATCAATCCTTTTAGTAGCTTATCATTTTTAGGTAGGAGCGGATCATTTTCCTGCTCGGGCTTAACCCGCTGAACGGGCATGCCCACATTATACATATTCATTACACCGTCCATATCTGGAAATAATCCATTATGAAACCACGGAGCGGTTTTCATAACATTTCTTAAGCTGGGTGTTTTAAATTTTCCTACATCCTCTGGTTTCTTGGTTACATTGTATAAACCCAGGTCTTCATATTTACGGCCAAAATATGTTAGGCCATCATTATGGAATTCATTATCGGTAAATAAGGGACCGTTGTGGCAATTTATGCAACGGGCTTTTGTACGAAATAAGTGAAGGCCCAGAATCTGTTGATCGGTTAAGGCCTTTTTATCTTTTGCCAAAAAGCGATCGAATGGCGTCCTTCTGCTTACGATGCTTCGCTGAAAAGTGGCTAAGCTCTCGAAAATTCTTTTGTTGTTAATTTCTTTTGAGCCAAATGCATCAACAAAATATGGTTGATATCCTTTTATTTTGCTTAGTTTTTTAGGCAAGGCTTTCATATCCTGATGCATTTCATTATGCGCTGCAACAGGACTGCTGGCTTGTTCTTCCAAACTATTTGCCCGGCCATCCCAAAATAGGCGTTTATAAAACCAAACATTTTCTAAAGATGGTGCATTGCGGATGTTGTTTAAATGATCGTGCCCAACAGAAACCTGTCTGCCGTCGGTCCAGTGCAAATCTGGTGCATGGCAACTGGAGCACGAAATTTGATTGGAACCCGAAAGGCGTGGATCGAAAAACAAGATTTTACCAAGCTCTACAACTTTTTTTACAGAGTCGTTTTTAATGTCAACCGGTGAGGGCGGAAGCTCTCCAAGTTCTTGAAAGACAGCGCCCTTATCAACCGTTGGTTTTGGCCATTGTTCGGTAGGTTTAGCATAAACCTTGCGAAGGCTGTCTATACTCAAATCATCGTCCTGATTAAAATCGGCCGATTGAAATGAAAATAGGATCAATCCGGTGAGGATTAAAGCAAGCAGGGCAAAAACTTTATTCATGCATCAAAAATAAAGATTTAAGCTGATATTGGAAGAAAAACGATCTTTGCCAGGGGTATTTGTTAATAATCTTCCAAAGTCTTTTAAGTCATCTCTTCTCAAATAGGTAGCTCCTAATTTTATACCAGCTTGTATTTGTTTGAACATTGGAATGCTATAATTAGCAGTAATATTGCCTCCATATTTCGATGTTGTATTATAAGCGTAATCGTAGTAAATCACATTTCTTGTAAATGTTCCTTCGTTGGCTAAGAGTACACTAAAATCAGAATCAAGATATTGATTGTAAAGGCCAGTAACACTAACACCCCAATTGTGGTGATTATTGTTCTGATGGTTTATACCGTAACTTAATGAATAGTTGAGTTGATTGAACCGAACATCATTACCTGCGATACCATCTTGTCTACGCTCCTCATATTGTTTTAAGCCCAAACTTATATTATGGGTGAATTGATTCTTGCTTATACTATAATGCACCTGTGCACCCAATGATTTATTCTTGAATATATAGCTGTTTGCCAAATAAACATTGATGTAGTTATCGCCAGTGTTCGATTTATAACTAATATCTACGCTTAATGAATTTGAAGATAATTTCTTTAACCAAAAAAGCTGGTAGTTTTCGCTTACTAAATTGAAGTTGACATATTCCGTAATTGCTAACGAATTACGGTAATCAAACTTTTGTTTTTCTTTTAATGTTTGATAATTGAAGTTAAAACTTCCCAGTATAGGATTTTCATATGTTAAATATGCATCTAAACCATCTCTAGTTTGGTTGTTTTGAACGGTTCTATCTGAATTATACTGTTCGGGTTCTCTATACCCATTAATTAAATAGTTATTATATTCTGGAATTACGTATCCTTGAGAAAGACTACTGTTTTTATAGGCCACATTTGCTTTTTCAAGCCCATATCCATAACGATAAGCAGCACCGATCATTAACTCCTTAGTAATATTATAGCCAATTGTTCCAATCAAATTCAATTGAAAATCATTTACCTGCCCGCGAGGATCATTTGTTGAATAGTGATTGCCAATTCTATAATCACCTCCCAAACCAATTGGCAAATTGTTTTTTATAATATTCTTACTCGCTAAAGCTTTAAGGTTATATAATGTTCTTTGATAACTTAAATTTTTAGGCGAACCAAAATAATAAGGATTGGCTAAATTATTCCGCGTTTGATGAGAAAATGATGTACTATCTTCAATAATCCTATTGTACGAAAATTGTCCCCAAATACTAATTGAACTTAGTTGTGAAATTCCTTCTGTGCTTAAAACTGTATTATTGAGAGTACTTGCGTCCTGAGCTTTCATTAAATTTCCTTTTTCAAAATTTTGGCCTATTTTTAAACCATTGTAGTTTGTAGGCATTAGTTTCTTGATATAAAAAGGACTTAATTTAGCAAATTCATATGCACTAAAATTTGCCGAATCTGTTGAAAATAACTTGCTTGTCATGCTTTGGTTTAGCATGTCTTTTTGCTGGGCAAATGCCGACAGCGAGCTACTAATTAAAAATATATATAAGATAATATTCTTCATTTTATTGGTGTTTTGGCTTAATATAAATTATTTAAAGCCTCTAGGAATTGCAAGGGGTAAAAAGTCAAAATCTTCTGCAGAGTTATTCGTGTCCTTTAAAACTTTACGCCCATTTATAGTTGTTTCAGTTTTTCTGATTACAGATTGAGAAGAATACGCTCCATTTGGAGCATATGTGTACAAAGCATCTAAAGATGCTCCCAGTTTTTTAGGAACTCGTGCACTTGCAGTATTTGGTTGAGTTTCGACACCATCAATAATAAAACTAATTGGAATTTGATAGTACTTTTCAGAACTTGCTGATGGAGGTGCAGTAGTGGGAAATGCATATTGAGGCAATTTTTTCACATCGACAGTTCCTTTATTTTTAAATATTACATATCCCATTCGTCCTGGGTTATCTAAAATCAAATCTGTTCCATTATAAGCTAGTACCTCGACATTTGGCACACTAGGGTTATCTATATCAGAAGCTAACGGTTTTGGTAAAAAAGGAGCGTAATAGGCTTCAAAATCTGCTCCACTTAGGTCTACTGTTAATGATGGATCTCTAACGGTAATTGTTTTGCCATCAGTACCAGTAAATGGTGATTTGTGATTTATTGCTGTTTGAGCTAATACGATACTTTCGCCTGCTTTAACAGGATATTGTTTGCCTGTTCCCGGAATCATTAGTAGCGCCCTTGTGTAAACGTAACCATTATTTGCATCAATATCTGACGGCATACCTTGAGACTTGCTCCAATCGTATTGACTGTTACTTTGTCTATAAACATTAGTTGCCGTGAAATTTTGAAGACCGATCGCTTCTGCTATGTACAAACTATCTGCATATAAAACAGAATCAGTGTTGTTGTATATTTCGATGAACTGATCTCTAAAAGATGCGCCTGTTGTTGTATTTGATCCTGCATAATAAATTTGCTTAATTACCCAAGGGCCAGTTGTACCAGATATAAGTTTAAGCGCAGTAATTTGATTATCCTGAATGGTAATAGTCTTTGCTTTCTCTGAAGCATTAAAAACAACCTCTTTCGTAACTGTTTCACCTGTTAAAGCAGTGTAATCTGTAGCCGAAATTTTAATACTTGCAGATATATCATAAACTCCAGGAGAAATTGAATCAAGGCTGAATGTTCCATCACTTTTCGTTAAGTATTTTTGACTTAAATTAGTTTTGGTATTTGTAATTGTAATTTCTATTCGAGCTTTAGGCAAAACTTTACCTAAATTATCTGACGCATACGAAGTAACTATTTGATATCTTACAGGGTGAATTTCAGGAATATCTCCTTGAAATTTTTTACATGCTGTTAAAGCACTCGTAACGAATAATAAGGTATATAATAATTTTCTCATATCTTAAAGTTTTATAGATAATTCTGCACCGAATGTTGGGCTACTATTTGGAAATGTGTATGATCCTGTTGATGTAATATAATATGGACTATGGTTAAACACATTGTAAACATTAAAGGCAAACTTAAAACGTTTTTTGATTTCTTTGGCAATGCTCAAATGATAGTTTGAAATAATTCGTGGCAAATCTTTTTCAGATAGTTCTTCAGGTGTTTTATAAAGGTGACCATAAGAAGTATTGGCTTTATCGAAATTCGTAATTGGAATATATTGATTAAGTCTATTGTAATAACCAATTGGAATTTGCGAACTAGCTGGAGTGATATTTTTATTTAAAATGTCGAATTCTGCTATAAATGAAACAACTAAACTTAATTTTGGAATATGTGTAACACTAGTAATTCTTCCGTTACTAAAATATGCTTTGGTATTCTCGGGTTCGTAAACTCCAATAAATGCATAATTTGGATCTGTAGGAATGGTATTTGGAACTTTACTAGTTAAAGTATTTGATGTGGATTTGTAAGCAGTTCTAAAAAGACCGCCACTTGCATTAAATGATGTTTTAATCTCTTTTATTTCTGGAGTATTTAATATCACTTCAAATCCCTGATTATCGGAAAAAAGATCATTCGCAAAGTTATAGTAGTTTATAGCGTATGGTCGAATTCCTGTTTGTGTAACTGTAGGTTTTGCTCCGGGATTAATTGTTGCAGAATAAGTTGGTAATTCTATACTTTGTAAGTTTTGAGTAGTCGAAATCCCATTTCTTGATTTTTTGTTAAACGCAGTTACTGAGAGATTAAATTTATCAATTTTAATTTGGGCTGATAATTCAATGCTTTCACTTTTGGAAGGTTTTAAGCCCACACTGCTCGGCTCATATCTTTCCACATAAACTAAATAAGTACTTTCATTTACTTTGCCATTGTAGGCATTAAGTAAAGGGATTTCGTAAAATGTTGGTCCTGGATAGCGTTGTGCCAGTCCTGGCGATTTATAAGATAAACCATATGCAACCCCAAATCTTAAGTTTTTACTAACCTCATAATTTATGTTTGTTCTTGGAGAGAAAGACGCGTAGCCATTTTGTATATCTGATCGCATACCTGCTCTAACACTCAGTGGTTTGCCTAATACGGTTGCTGTAAAAAGATCTTCAATATAAAGGCCTAAATCTTTTTGGGCTAGAGCTAAGCGAAAATCATAGTAACGCTCCGAACTTTTTGCGCCTAAAGAAGTACCAACTACCCTAACTGTGCCTCGTGGCTCATTCGGATCAATTGTTTGCCCTAGTCCTTTGTTTGCACTATAGCTAAAGCTGGTACCAAAAGATAAGTTATGTACTAAACTTCCTGTAGCAAATCCCCCAGTAAAATCCAAATTGGCTGAAGCAGTAATCGGACGGCCATCTATTAATGATTTTGCAGTATAAACGCCAGAATCATAATATCCTTCAGTTATTCCGGTAGTTGTTGCTGTACTATATAATACATATGCATCATTTACTAATTCTTCTTTATAGCTAACCTGATGTCCTTCAGAATATCTTAAATTTAAACCGACATTTTTTAAGAAACCACTATTAAAACGATAGTTACTTCTGTTTGCAACACTAAAATTCCAGCTGTCAAATTTTGTTCTTGTACTTTTTTCATCATCAGGATCATATTTGATACCATCTAGGTTTCTGCCATAATCTACACTGAATGTGTTTTTTAACCGATTGTCTTTTCCAAAAGAGTTAGTCCACATAGCATTGGTATTAATTCTTCGGTAAGCCTTTAATTTGTCGCGATTATCCTGAAAGGAATTGACATAGTTAATACCAACATTTACTGAGCCGAATTTAGGACTGATTTCAAAACCTTTAGAGAAACCATACGATGTTGCGTTATCGCGTAACTGCATTCTCACATAGGCTGGAGATTTACCCGCTTGGCGTTCAATAATAATTGCACCATCAGTTAAATCGCCATATTTTGCAGGTGCTACACCAGCTATAACTTCAATACTTTCTATATTGTCGGCAGGGATTTGCCTTAAATCTGTGCCACCAAATGTATAGTCGCCTGTATAATTGCCTCTGTTATCTCCTGTTCCTCTAATTCCATAAGTTGACCCGCTTGTAATAAATGAAGTCCCCATGCCACCAATTCTCCCAGGATTAAAACTTTGCATATTGGCATTATTACTCAATGTATTCCCATCCATAATAATTGCAATACCAAAAGCATTGTTTAACTCAAAGCTTCCTTTTCCATCAGTTGTTGGAGCATAGGCAGCTCTCAGGTTTATGTTTTGAACATTTTGTAAAGATGGTGGTTGGATTTTTCTATTTGGAATCTGATTTAATAAATCATTTACACTCAACGCAGGTGTTTGCTCAATTAAATCACGATTAATAACCAACGAAGAGTTAGTTTGCCCAGTGTAATTCCGTTTGGCATTAATCTCGATATTCTCTAAACTTAGATCGAGCACTTTTAAAGCAATGTTTCCTAAATTGGTTTCACCTGCTTTAACTGTAACCGGGATTCTCAATTTCTGAAAACCGATGTATGTAAATTCTAGGGTTAAGATGTTATTAACCTCAGAGCCGTTAACTCTGAAAACGCCTTCTTTGTTCGTAATGGCGTACTGATTGGTTTCAACAATCTTAATGTTAACAAGCTCTAAAGGCTTATTTTGAGGGTCAATCAATTTTCCGGTGACCACGTTTTGTGTTTGCGCCATCCCGGCGAAACAAATCAAAACGAATAATAGTGAAATGTAAAGTTTTTTCAATTTAGCTTATTCTGATTAAAGGCGCAAATATGAGAATTTAACATTTCTTAACAAAACTATTTAGACTAAATCTAGATAAATTTAACATTTGTAAATCTAACTTTACATGGTGTATATCTAAGCTCAAATTAACCTCATTGTGACAAAAGAAAACACTTTTGTTTAGGTTGTAACTGTTTAAAAGGATAACTTTGCGGCTTCATAACCCACACAATGAGTGATCAGATAAAACACGAATGCGGAATCGCTTTTATTCGCCTGTTAAAACCACTTTCTTACTACCAGCAAAAGTACGGTACAGCACTTTACGGCCTTAACAAATTATACCTTTTAATGGAAAAACAGCACAACCGGGGCCAAGATGGCGCAGGTATTGCAACCATTAAATTGGATATGAAACCCGGCAGTAGGTACATTAGTCGATACCGAAGCATGGCTTCGAATGCGGTAGCAGATATCTTTGAATATGTCCAGAACAAGTTCGTAGATATTCAAGAAAATACACCTGAATTGATGCAGGATACAGAGTGGCTCAAAAACAACGTAAGCTTTATTGGCGAGGTGTTAATGGGCCATTTGCGTTATGGTACGCATGGTAAAAATAGCATCGAAAACTGCCATCCTTTTTTAAGACAAAACAACTGGATGACGCGTAACCTCGTTATTGCGGGTAACTTTAACATGACTAATGTTGATGAGTTATTGGAGCAATTGTATGAGTTGGGTCAACATCCAAAAGAGAAAGCCGATACGGTTACCGTTCTTGAAAAAATCGGCCACTTTTTAGATGATGAAAATCAAGAGCTTTTTGATGCTTATAAAAAAGATGGACACGATAATGTTTCCATCACCCATAAAATATCTGACAACTTAAACATCGCCAATATTCTACGCCGTTCGGCAAAAACTTGGGATGGTGGTTATTCGATCTGTGGCATGGTTGGAAATGGGGATTCGTTTATTATGCGAGATCCAGCAGGAATTCGTCCGGCATATTATTATTATGATGATGAAATTGTTGTAGCCGCTTCAGAAAGACCGGCACTTCAAACCGCATTTAATATTCAGTTTAAGGATGTTAAGGAAATTGATCCGGGACATGCCTTAATTATCAAGAAAAATGGTGAGGTAAGCATGGAGCAGTTCCGCGAACCTACCGAAAGGTTATCATGCTCGTTTGAACGCATTTATTTCTCTAAAGGAAGTGATGTAGAGATATATCAGGAACGTAAACAATTGGGCCGTTTACTTTGTGATCAGGTTTTAAAGGCCGTTGGTCATGATTTAAAAAACACGGTATTTTCGTTTATTCCGAACACCGCAGAAGTTGCCTTCTTTGGTATGGTTGATGGTGTAAACCAATACGTTCGAAATCATCAGAAAGATGTTTTATTAAATAAAAAGGAACAACTGAGCGATGTTGAACTGGATGAGCTTTTATCGATGACGCCTAGGGTAGAAAAACTTGCCGTTAAGGATGTTAAGCTTCGTACGTTCATCACTCAAGATGCCGATCGAGGCGAAATGGTGGCGCATGTTTATGATACGACTTACGGCATTATTAAAAATCACCAGGATACTTTGGTTGCTTTGGATGATTCAATTGTTCGTGGTACTACGTTAAAGCAAAGTATCATTAAAATTGTAGATCGTTTGCACCCAAAGAAAATTATTATTGTTTCTTCTGCGCCTCAAATCCGTTATCCAGATTGCTACGGAATCGATATGAGTAGGATGGGACAATTTGTAGCCTTCGATGCTGCTATTCAATTGTTAACAGAACGCGGCATGTGGCAGGTAATAGAAGATGTTTATACAAAATGTAAAGCTTCGTTATTGCTTCCGAAAGAAGACATTATAAATCACGTTAAGGAGATTTATAAGCCATTTAGTCCGGAAGAAATTTCGGCTAAAATTGCACAGATTATTACGCCAAAAGGCACTGTAGCCGAGGTGGAAGTTATCTATCAAAGTTTAGAGAACCTGCACAGCGCTTGTCCGAAAAACAAAGGCGATTGGTATTTCTCTGGAAACTATCCAACTCCAGGTGGCAATAAGGTTGTAAATAAGGCTTTCGTTAACTGGAAAGAAGGAAATAATCAAAGGGCTTATTAAACAATAAATCTCTTAAATATATCTTATTATTATCTAGTCGTAGCATCTCGCTACGACTTTTTTTTGTGCTTCATTATTTACTGGGAAAAAGAAGGTTTTGTAGATTTAATAACCACCCCCAGCCCGTCCTTGAAAATAAGGAGGGGATCGCCCCTCATTGTTTTTAATTTTTCTTTGCTTTATCTAGTCTTAGCGTCTCGCTACGACTTTTTTTCATTAATTATTTCCCACAGATAAAGAAGATTTCCGCGGATTAAATAGTACAGTTTACTTCCATCTAGTCTTAGCGTCTCGCTACGACTTTTTTTCATTAATTGTTTCCCACAGATAAAGAAGATTTCCGCGGATTAAACAGTATAATTTAACCCTCATCTAGTCTTAGCGACTCATTACAGCTTATTTTTCTGCCTTAATATTTCCCACAGATAAAGAAGATTTCCGCGGATTTTTTTATCATTAGGCTCTTTATATAAGGAGAATTATTAACAACCACCCCCAACCCCTTCTTGAAAATAAGGAGGGGAGTGCCCCTCATAGTTTTTAATTTTTCTTTGCTTTATCTAGTCGTAGCGTCTCGCTACGACTTTTTTTCATTAATTGTTTCCCACAGATAAAGAAGATTTCCGCGGATTAAATAATATAGTTTACCTCCATCTAGTCGTAGCGTCTCGCTACGACTTTTTTTCATTAATTGTTTCCCACAGATAAAGAAGATTTCCGCGGATTAAACAGTATAATTTAACCTTTATATTTCAAAACCTCAGGTTGTGAATCGCCTCAATTTGAATTGAGATGTTGAGGAGATTAAGCGTAAAATTTGAGATAAGTTTTAGCAATTAGCCAAAATGCAAAGAAAATAATGATTACGCCTGCGATTTTGTTGAGTTTTCGTAGTGCATCTTCTTTAATCTTGTATCGAAGTTTGCTAGAATAATAGCTTTTTGCGCCATCAATACTAAGCTGGGTGGCCATTGCAATAAAGAAGCAAACGAGTTTTTCGTTCAGCATATTATTGAGTTTAACGGAGATGATTCCGCTTACAATAATCCAGAACATTAAGGTAGATGGGGTAAGGATGCACATTAAAAAACCTTTGATTAGATAACCCCTTTTACTTACTTTTTGAAGCGTATTGCTTTTGTAGTGGATGGAGATTTTAGAAACCAGATAATAAATCCCTACCGCTAGTAAAAAGACCCCTCCAATAATACCAACGTACTTATCGAAGCTGGCTTTGTAATCAAAAAACTGACTACCGAACAGGACTAAGGCAATTAGGATTACATCGCTAATAATTACACCAATAGCTAAAGAAAAACCAGCTTTAAAGCCTTTTTCTATACTGGTTTTTATCATTGCAAAAAATACCGGACCTGTTAAAAACGACGAAATAATCCCTGCCCCAATACCTAATAATATGGCTTCAAACATTCATTGTGTTGTTTATAATATGCGAATATGCAATTTTAAAGCTAAACATCTAACATTTTTTTTTGTTGCATTAGTTGCATAAAAGTTACCCTTTTTTAATTTTTTTTTAATTATGTTTAGCCCCACTAAAACTAAATTTAAAAATGAGTTCAGAACAAGCACAGACCAAGTGGGGGCAATTTATTCCCTTAGTTACCGTATTCTTTTTTTGGGGCTTTGTAGCCGCCAGTAATGATATTTTAATTCCTGTATTTAGAAAGGCATTTGATTTATCTCAAGCAGAGAGCCAGTTGGTTTCCTTAGCCTTTTACATTGCTTATACCGTCGGTGCATTAATTTATAATGGAATATCTGTTGTAATTAAACAAGATATCGTTAACAAACTTGGGTATAAAAACTCTTTGGCGCTTGGTTTAGTAATTTCTGCCTTAGGTACATTGCTTTTTTACCCAGCAGCTAATTTGCACTCGTTTCCATTAATGCTTTCAGGCTTATTTATTGTAGCCTTAGGTTTTTCTTTACAACAAACGGTAGCAAATCCTTTAGCTATTGCTTTAGGGCCAATTAGAACCGGCTCGCAACGTTTAACTTTAGCCGGTGGGATTAACAATTTTGGTACAACAATAGGGCCATTGGTTGTAAGTTTTGCCATTTTCGGTTCTGCAGCCAATGCAACAACAGATATCAGTATTGAAAGTGTAAAAATTCCTTATTTAATTTTAGGTGTTGCATTTATTGCGGTAGCTGTTTTCTTAAAATTATCTTCTCTTCCAGATAGACCAGCCTTGGTTGAAGCAAAAATTGATGACATTAGCCAAAAAGGTTCTGCATTGAAATACCCACAATTGGTATTGGGGATGATTGCTATTTTTGTTTACGTTGGTGTTGAGGTTTCTACCGCAAGTAATTTACCTGCCTACATGGAAAAAGATCTTGGTTTTGCCATTAAAGATATTGCACCGTATATCTCTTTATATTGGGCAAGCATGATGATTGGCCGTTGGACAGGTGCAGTTGAGGCTTTTACCGATAATGTTAGTACACAAAAAATATTAAGATTCATTGCGCCATATTTGGCTTTTGGAATTTTCTTAGCTGTAAACGCAATTGCCAAACATGATCTTGCTCCATTTTATGTTTATGGACTAATTATATTGGTTTTAATCGTAGCAGATATGGCCAGTAAAGGTAACCCTGCAAGAATGCTTTTGATTTTTTCTGCAATAGGTATTACCGCGTTGTTAATCGGAATGTTTACTACAGGTATGGTGAGTGTTTATGCCATTACAAGTGTGGGTTTATTCTGTAGTACATTATGGCCTTGTATATTTACCCTAGCAGTAAGCGGATTGGGTAAACACACCAGTCAAGGTAGTAGTTTCCTAATTATGATGATTATGGGTGGTGGTATCATCAGCTGGTTGCAGGGCGCTGTTTCTGAATTTACAGGAATACAATATAGTTATGTAGTGGGCATTATCTGTTTTGCTTATTTGGCATTTTATGCTTGGAAAGTAAGCGGAATATTAAAATCACAAGGAATTAACTTCGACCAAAAAATTGCTGGGGGACATTAATTTTTAATAAACTAATTTTACGGCCACAGATTGATTCATCTTTCTGTGGCTTTTTTGATTTTTTACATGACAGATAAACCAAGTTTCGACACAATTTTTATGAACCTTGCCACCGATTTAGCTGCTCGTTCACACTGTGTCCGTGCGCATGTAGGTGCCGTTTTAACCAAGGATACCAGAATTATTTCTATCGGATATAATGGCCCGCCCGCCGGAACACATAATTGTGATGAAGAATGGCCAGAGCATGGTTGTGCGAGAGATAGTAAAGGAAGTTGCTCATTGGCACTTCATGCAGAAGAAAATGCAATTTTATATGCATCAAAAAATGGTTCAAAGATAGAAGGCTGTACCCTTTACACTACTTTATCGCCTTGTATCGCCTGTGCAAGACTAATTTTATCATCTGGAATTAAACTGGTTTATTATTCAAAATCTTATGCAGCTTATAAAGGTTTGCCTAGCGATGAAGGCGTGGATTTTTTAAGAAAGTTTGGCGTAGAGGTTAAATTGATTGAATCGTAGTTGAATTGGTTAATTGTTTGAATAGATTAAGTGTTGATTGTTGAATGACATAATGAAAATTTAACGCTGAAAATTTAGTGCTTAAAGGATAACAAATAGGCAATAAAACAATTTAACAATTCCTTTTCTTTCTCTATCTTTGCGGATGCAAGAAAAAATCATTATCGTCGATTTTGGTTCGCAATTTACACAACTCATTGCCCGTAGAGTACGCGAATTAAATATTTACTGTGAAATATATCCATTCAACAATCTTCCTGAGATTACTTCAGATGTAAAAGGAATTATCTTTTCTGGTAGTCCTTATTCTGTTCGCCAGGATGATGCTCCTCAGATTGATTTAACTCAATATCATTTAAAATACCCATTATTAGCCGTTTGCTATGGTGCACAGTATATTGCACAGCAATCTGGCGGTCAGGTTCAAGCCTCTTCAACACGCGAATATGGTCGTGCCAACTTGAATTTTGTAAATCAGGAGAACAAACTTTTTAAGGGAATCAACATCGATTCTCAGGTTTGGATGAGTCATGGTGATACCATTACCGATATGCCCGAAAATGCAGAATTAATTGCCAGTACAGAAAGCGTAAAGGTTGCAGCGTATCACATTAAGGATTCTGATACTTATGCGATTCAGTTTCACCCAGAGGTTACGCACAGTATCGATGGAAAAGTTCTATTAGAAAATTTCCTGGTTGATATTTGTGGATGTAGCCAAGACTGGACTTCAGCATCGTTTATCGAAACTACAATTGCCGAATTAAAAGCAAAATTAGGTGATGATAAAGTTGTTTTGGGATTATCTGGCGGTGTTGACAGTAGTGTGGCTGCGGTTCTTTTGCATAAAGCAATCGGTACAAACCTTCATTGTATTTTTGTTGATAATGGCCTATTGCGCAAAGATGAATACAACCAAGTGCTTGAGCAATACAAGCATATGGGTTTAAATATTAAAGGTATTGATGCCAAAGATCGTTTTTTAAGTCAGTTGGCAGGATTAAAAGATCCAGAATTAAAACGAAAAGCCATCGGCCGTGTTTTTATAGAGGTTTTTGATGATGCCGCACATGAGGTTACTGGTGTAAACTGGTTGGGTCAGGGCACAATTTATCCTGATGTAATTGAGTCTATTTCGGTTAACGGACCATCGGCTACCATTAAATCGCATCATAATGTTGGCGGTTTGCCAGATTTTATGAAGCTAAAAGTGGTTGAACCGTTAAATACTTTGTTTAAAGATGAAGTGAGAAGAGTGGGTAAAGCCTTAGGCATTGACGATGTGATTTTAGGTCGCCACCCTTTCCCAGGGCCAGGTTTAGCGATCCGAATTTTAGGTGATGTAACGGCGGAGAAAGTTGAAATTTTGCAACATGCAGATTCTATTTACATCAATGAATTAAAAAATGCAGGTTTATACGATAAGGTTTGGCAGGCAGGGGCAATCTTTTTGCCAGTTCAATCTGTTGGGGTAATGGGCGATGAACGTACTTATGAAAACGTAATCTGCTTACGTGCGGTAGAATCAGTTGATGGTATGACAGCTGACTGGTGCCACTTACCTTATGATGTTTTGGCGAAAATTTCAAACGAGATTATCAATAAGGTAAAAGGTATTAATAGAGTTGTGTATGATATTAGCTCTAAACCACCTGCAACAATAGAATGGGAATAATTAATGGCCGATTTGCCTTAGGGTTCTCAATTTAAAAAATAAACAAAATATGCTAGTGAGGTAAATAAACTTTACTAGCATATTTTTGTTAAAACATCTGGTTATGCGTTTTAAAAATAGATTTTGGTTATTCTGTTTATTGAGTCTGGTTTTGGCTGCTTGTTCGCCAAAAGTTAGAACTGTTAAAAAAGAAGCGGAAAAGCCAGTTGAAAAAGAAAAACCAGTAGAAAAAAAACAGCTTAAAAAGTTTACCCAAGCAAATATATCCCTACTTGTTCCATTTAAGCTGAACGAGATCAACTTAAAAACTGCTACAAAAACTGATATTGAAAAGTATGCCATGCCAATTGATTTCTATCAGGGTTTTAAACTGGGCTTGGATTCTGTTGCCGCATCGGGATTAAATTTTAAGCTTAACGTTTTCGATACGCAAGATGATAATGCTCATATAGGCGCATTGTATAACAATGATCGGTTTAGAAAAAGCAATTTAATTGTTGGTCCGGTTTTTCCTGAAGGTGTTAAATACATCTCCAACTATTCTAAGCTCAATAATGCCATTGTCGTTTCGCCTTTGGCAGCTTCTCATCCTTCGGATTTCGACAATCCAAACCTGATTTCTGTTGTCAATAACATTGAACTGCATGGCAAAAAAATTGCCACTTATATCGCAAAGACTTACAGCCCAACAAATACCATCATTGTTTTAATCAATCCGAAGAAAACTGAAGACGAGCAATTTGCTGCGCCAATTAGAAATTACTTTCTGGCCCAAAAAAATATAAAATTCGTCGTTCAGGAATATGCCTCGGCTTATACATTTGAAACGAAGATGATAAAAGGCAAGCAATATGTTGTTGTGGTTGCTTCATCAGATCGGGCTTTTGTTTTGCCGACTATAGAGAAACTTTACAAGCTTAAGAACCTTCCAACGGGAGGATATTCTATTAATTTGTTCGGTCACCCAAACTGGGTTAAACAAAATTATCCAACAGATAAGCTGCAGGGTTTAAATACGGTAGTGAGCTCATCATATAAAGTTGATTATAAAAATTCGGCAGTGATATCATTTATCAAAAAATATCGGGCTAAATATGGTTTCGAACCAGGAGAATTTGCTTTTAAAGGCTTTGATGTAGGTTACTATTTTGGTAAGCTTCTTTCTACCTATGGAGAGGATTATTTAGAATACATTACAAAAGAAAAATATAAAGGCTTACAGAATAATTTTTCTTTCATTCATGATGAAAAATTGGGCTATATTAACACCAGCCTAATGTTGTTGCGTTACAAAAACTACGCACTTAACGTGATCGAATAATGAATTGATTTATTTCTTTTAATCTGAAATATGAGAGTAGAGCATCAGCTAAAAGCTTTTGAACAAATTTTAAATCGTTACGATGGCAGTTTGCCCCTGCATCGTTTTCTGCCTGCATATTTTAAACAGAATAAACAAATGGGATCCTCTGATAGGAGATGGGCAACAAGGCACATTTATAGCTTTTTTAGGCTGGGTAAAGCTTTATCGAACCACACAGTTGAAGAACGATTAAGTATTGCTGATTTTCTTTGCCAGGAAACTTTAAGTCCGGTAGTAGAAAAAAATCTGCCCGATTTTATTGAGCACGTTACCTTACCGCTAGAAGATAAACTAAAACTAATTGAAATAAAATATCCCGATTTCGATTTAGAAGCAGTATTTCCTTTCCATGCCCATTTGTCAGATGTAATCAATAAAACTGATTTTTACACCTCATTTTTTAAACAACCGGATCTATTTATCCGCGTTGCGGAAGAAGGTGTAGAGGAAATTGTTTCTACCTTAAAGAATCAAAACATTGCTGTAAAGCAAATTAATGCAACTGCATTGGCTTTGCCAAATGGCACAAAGTTAGAAACCATTTTAAAAGAAGGATCTTATCAGGTTCAGGATTTATCCTCACAACACACCGGAACGTACTTTTTGCCCAATAAGTGGGATAAATGGTGGGATTGTTGTGCTGCATCAGGTGGAAAAACATTACTATTGCATAGTTTAGAGCCTGTTATCGAGTTATTGGTTTCTGATCTTCGCGAAAGTGTATTGGTTAACCTTGATGAACGTTTTCGTTTGGCAGGGATAAAGAAATACCATGAAAAGGAGTTGGATCTTTTGCAAAACAATGATCAGATTCTCCATCATTATGCTTTTGATGGGATTATTTTAGATGCACCCTGTACAGGCTCAGGTACATGGGGGAGAACCCCGGAGCTGTTAAGTTTTTTTGAGGAACGTAAAATAAGTTATTTTTCAAATATTCAAAAAGGCATTGTTCAGAATGTGGTTAAATATTTAAAGCCCGGAAAGCCCCTAATTTATATTACCTGTTCTGCCTATGCGCAAGAGAATGAAGATGTTGTGCAGCATATACTTGATACATTACCTTTAACATTAGAAAAGATGGAGTTGATTAAAGGTTATGAAAATAATGCAGACACCATGTTTGTAGCGAGGTTAATCAAAAAGCAAGATTAAATTTTTGGCATTAAGGTATTTGTAGGCTAAAAAGCCTAAGTATGTTCGAACCAAGATTTTAGGTTCTTCTTGATGTATTTTACTGCCTCAATTAAAACTGCAACAGCTCCAATAATCAGTGTATATTCTTCAAAGCCATTCATGATATAAGCTTTATGTTTAGATAAATATACTCAATTTTTGTTACAATATAAGAAAGAGTAAAGCTAAAGACTAAAGCGAAAGGGTAAAAGCCAAGGGTTAATGTAAAGTTTCGTAGGGCATTAAAGTCCGGTATTGTTTCTAAAGAGCTTAATTGCAATTGCCAGTAAGATTACGCCAAAGGCCTTACGCAATATATTTAATCCTGATTTACCAAAGAGTTTTTCCAGCCTGTTGGTGTTTTTCAAAACGAAATAAACAAAGAGCATATTCAATAAGATGCCCACAAGGATGTTCTGCGTGTCGTACTCTGTTTTTAATGATAAAAGAGTCGTCATGGTGCCGGCGCCTGCAATTAATGGAAAGGCAAGAGGAACTATTGATACGGTTTCTGGCGCTTCTTCTTTAAAGATGGTTAGACCCAGAACCATTTCCATTGCAATAAAAAAGATTACAAATGAACCTGCAATGGCAAAAGATTCTACATCAAGCCCAATTACCTTTAGTAGAGATTCTCCTAAAAAAAGAAATAAAATCATTAAGCCTGTAGCCACCAAAGATGCCTTTTCAGACTCGATGTGGCCTGCCTTTCTGCGTAACTCGATTACAACGGGAATGGCACCTAAAATATCAATTATGGCGAAAAGTACCATGGTGGTCGACAGAATCTGGCTTAAATTGAATTTCATAGAGACGAGATTATATACAAATGTAGAGCAATTAAATTCATAGCGAAATTATTGCTCATAAAAAAAGCCTCGATTTTTGGGTCGAGGCTTTATGATATTTTGTAAATATTAATCTAGTATATCTGGTTTTGGCGGATCTTGTGGAATTACTGTTTTTCCGGTGGTGCGTAAAACAGAATGTTTTGCACTGTACCCGAAGTAAATGATAAAACCAAGTGCTAACCACCCGAATAGTCTTAACCAGTTGGTCCAACCTAATCCAAGAATCATTAAACCGCATGCTAAAACTCCAAGAATTGGAATTAAAGGTACCCATGGAGTTCTGAATTGACGAGGAAGATCTGGATCTGTCTTTCTTAAAATGATCACCGCAATACATACCAGCATAAAGGCAAATAATGTACCAATACTGGTCATATCTCCAACAACATCTCCTGGAATAAAGGCTGCGAACAAACCTACGATAACTAAAATTACTAAGTTGGCTTTGTAAGGAGTTTTAAATTTTGGATGTAAATCGCTGAACATTTTTGGCAATAAACCATCTTTACTCATTGAATAAAACACACGACTTTGGCCTAAAAGCATTACTAAAATAACTGAAGAAAAACCAGCTAGAATTGCAACAGTAACCAGTTTAGCCAACCATCCATAACCCGTCATATATTCGCTAATTGCAGCTACAACAGAAGCTTCGCCACCTTTAGTTCTGAAAAACTCAACTGGAGCAATACCTGTTAAAACGTGAGCAAAAAGGATATACAAAATTGTACAAACGGCCAATGAACCTAAGATACCGATTGGCATTGCTGTTTTAGGATTTTTGGTTTCCTGAGCTGCAGTACTCACCGCATCAAAACCAATAAAAGCAAAGAAAACCGTTCCTGCAGCACCGATAACACCCCAGAAACCACCAAAACTATGGCTAATTCCAGCGTGATCCACATAAGTTGTAGCTGGTGGAATGTATGGATGATGATTAGCCTCGTGAATGAAGCCCCATCCTAATACAATAATCAATACTACGATAGCTACCTTTGTTATTACAATAACGCCATTTACAAAAGCTGACTCTGAAGTACCTTTAATTAAAAGCAAACTTAGTATGCCTACTATAAATAAGGCAGGAAGATTCATAATTCCATTAACGGTTCCATCCGGATGTGACTGAAACGGTGAGTGGCACCATTCATACGGTATGGGCGACATATGTAAAACTTCAACAAGAAGTTTGTTCAAGTATTCGCTCCATGCAATACCAACAGTTGCGGCGCCAACAGCGTATTCCAAAACTAAATCCCATCCAATTACCCAAGCCATTAACTCACCCATGGTTGCATAGGTATAGGTATAGGCACTACCTGAAATTGGAATAGAAGATGATAACTCAGCATAACATAATCCTGCAAGGGCACAGCCAATAGCAGCAATTATAAAACCGATTGTAACAGATGGACCAGCATTTTGAGCGGCCGCTGCGGCAGTACGCACAAATAGCCCGGCACCAATGATAGCTCCTACACCTAATGCGACTAATGCTCCCGCACTAAGTGTACGCTTTAAGCCTTTGGCAGAATCTCCTGCTTCTTCAAGCAACAGATGCATTGGCTTTTTAGTAAATAAACCCATATTATAGTTTTTGTTTAGATTAATTCAGTTCCAAACCTAAATAAAAATTACGGAAAAGTAAAAGGGATTTTGGTTAAAAAATCCCTTTTGCCGTTATTATATCTATGTTTTTACAACTAATTTGTTAAAGTATCTGTTGTATTCTTTAAAGTGTCGATAATTTTGTTGCCCAAACTGTCTATTTTTTGTTCAATTCTAATTTCTTTACGAACTTCTTGCTGATGTTCTCCTACAACTGCCTTAACTGCGATATACGGAGCGATAACTAGTGAAACAATCGACATTAATTTAATCAAAATGTTCATTGAAGGGCCGGAAGTATCTTTAAAAGGATCTCCAACAGTATCTCCAGTTACTGAAGCTTTATGCGGTTCTGATTTTTTATAATGCATTTCACCATTGATCATAACGCCCTTTTCAAAAGATTTTTTGGCGTTATCCCATGCGCCACCAGCATTGGATTGAAAAATTCCCATTAACACTCCAGAAACCGTAACGCCTGCTAATAATCCTCCTAAAATTTCTGCAGAGCTAACGGCAGGGAAAACACCTTTAAAACCGAAACCAACAATAATGGGAACCAATAGGGCAATCGCTCCTGGTAACATCATCTCGCGAATAGACGCTTTGGTAGAAATTGCTACGCATTTTTCATATTCTGGTTTTGCCTTATATTCCATAATTCCAGGAATATCGCGAAACTGGCGGCGAACCTCTTGAACCATATCCATGGCCGCTTTACCAACTGCGGCAATACATAATGCCGAAAATATAAAAGGAATCATTGCTCCGACAAATAAACCTGCCAATACCGGTGCCTTATAAATATCAATTGCACTAATACCTGCCACACCAACAAAGGCCGCGAACAAAGCCAATGATGTTAAGGCTGCAGATGCAATCGCAAATCCTTTTCCAGTTGCTGCGGTTGTGTTACCTACAGCATCCAAATTATCAGTACGTTCACGAACTTCTGGAGGTAATTGGCTCATTTCTGCAATACCACCTGCGTTATCTGCAATTGGACCAAATGCATCAATAGCCAATTGCATAGCCGTTGTGGCCATCATTCCGGCTGCCGCAATTGCAACACCGTATAAACCTGCAAATGAATAGGAACAAATAATTCCGCCAGCTAAGACCAAAATCGGTGCAACCGTAGATTTCATACCAACAGATAAACCGCCAATAATATTGGTTGCATGCCCGGTACCGGACTGCTGGATGATTGAATTTACTGGGCCTTTACCCATCGCTGTATAATACTCAGTTATGATGCTCATTAATGTGCCTACAACCAAACCAACAAGAATGGCATAAAAAACATCCATGCTTGTAAAATTGACACCTCTTAAATGTAAAGTAGCAGGCAACATTGTTTTTACGATAAAATAAGAAGCTATTGCGGTTAAAATGATCGAACTCCAATTTCCTAAATTCAGTGCAGTTTGAACGTTAGAGTCTTCACCCTTAATGCGAACAAACCAGGTGCCTACAATAGAAAAGATAATTCCCAAGCCACAGATTACCATCGGTAATAAAACTGGAGAGAAACCGCCTAATCCATCAGTATAGATTCCGTTTAATTTTTCAACGACGATTTCTTGTCCTAAAACCATTGTTGCTAAAATGGTAGCCACATAAGAACCAAATAAATCGGCACCCATACCGGCTACATCACCAACATTATCGCCCACGTTATCTGCAATGGTTGCAGGGTTGCGAACGTCATCTTCAGGAATACCTGCTTCTACTTTTCCTACCAAATCTGCACCCACATCAGCGGCTTTGGTGTAAATGCCTCCCCCCACACGAGCAAATAGTGCTATGGATTCTGCGCCTAAAGAGAAACCTGTTAATACCTCGATAGCCGTGCGCATTTCCACACTATTGGGTGTAATTACATGGAATATCTGTAAAAAAACAATAAATAATCCACCTAAACCTAGCACGGCCAAACCAGCAACACCAAGTCCCATAACGGTACCGCCGGTAAAACTTACCTTTAATGCTTGTTTTAAACTGGTTCTTGCTGCCTGAGTGGTCCGCACGTTTGCCTTTGTTGCGGCTTTCATGCCAATAAATCCAGCGAATGCAGAGAAAAAGGCTCCAATAATAAAGGCAATTGCAATAATCCAGCTGGAATGCATCGGTACACCATTAATTTCGGTAATGGTACCCGAATAGGCTAAAAGGGCAGCAGTAAAGATTACGAAAATACTCAATACTCTCCATTCGGCTTTTAAAAAGGCCATGGCACCATCGGCAATATAGCCGGCAAGTTCCTGCATGTTCTTGTCGCCAGCATCCTGCTTGTTTACCCAGGCGCTTTTAAACATCATCACAATAATCCCGATAAGGCCCAATGCCGGAATACAGTAAAGTAAATTGTTTTGTAAAAAATCCATAGTTAATATTTGGTTATTGGTTCATGAATTCATCTGTTCATTGAATTAGAACATAGATGTTAGGTGATTTGAATTTATAATTTGGTTATTAGTTTAGCAATATAATAATTTTATTTCCTTGTGGTAAAATAAAAAATGAGAGATTGAGGGAATGGTGGCATGTCGATCCGCATTCGGTTAGACTTAGGCGTTACCAATACCCTTATGGTTAGGCTAAATTCTAGCGCATATTTCTTGTTCAATTAAAATAATACATTCTAACAGAGCTCGATTTATTTTTTTTAGATAAATTAGCCACAAACTAACTAAGCCAAACTAAAACTATAAAATGGAAAAACTACAGGAAAATGAATCTCCCAAGCGGAAATTAGGCCTTTTTGATGCTGCGATGCTGGTAATGGGCTCCATGATCGGAAGTGGTATTTTTATTGTGAGCGCCGATATCATGCGGAATTTAGGTTCTGGCTATTGGTTAATTGTTGTTTGGATCATAACAGGGGTGATGACAGTTGCTGCGGCCATTTCTTATGGCGAACTTTCTTCTATGTTTCCTAAAGCGGGAGGCCAGTATACCTACCTGAAAGAGATTTTTGGTAAAATGATGGGATTTCTTTATGGATGGGGACTTTTTACTGTAATTCAAACAGGTACTATTGCTGCTGTTGCGGTTGCATTTGGCAAATTTACGGCCTACTTAATACCCACTCTAAATGATGCTGCACCTATTTTTCAAAGTGGCGGGTATAAAATTACCTGGATTCAGATTTTGGCTATTGGTGTGATTCTGCTTTTAACATATATCAATACAAAAGGTGTTGAGAGCGGTAAAATATTGCAGAACATCTTTACAGGTTCGAAAATTATAGCTTTAATTGGCTTAATTATTTTAGGTTTTCTTTTGGTGAAAAATAACTTCTGGACTGGAAACATGAGCTTCGGATGGAAAGCTTTTAATAACCTTAAAACAGATGCGAGCGGAAACTTCTTGAAATCTGGTTGGGAATCTATATCTGGAATGACCATAATGGGCGGAATTGCGGCGGCAATGGTCGGATCGGTATTCTCCAGTGTAGCCTGGGAAAACGTAACCTTTGTTTCCGGTGAAATCGAAAATCCAAAGAAGAATGTAGTGCGTTCTATGGTTTTGGGTACTTCAGCCGTTATGATTCTTTATTTATTAGTCAATTTTATTTACCTCAATACCTTAAACAGAGATAGCATTGCATTTGCCGTAAATGATCGGGTTGCGGTTGGCGCATCCGAACAGATTTTCGGGAGTGGAATTGGTACCATTGTAATGGCTGTGCTTGTCATGATTTCTACTTTTGGTTGTGTAAATGGAATCGTATTGGCTGGTGCGCGGGTTTTTCAAACCATGGCAAAAGATGGGATGTTTTTTAAGGCAGCGCTCGAAAACAATCAGAATGGAGTTCCGGAAAAATCATTATGGATGCAGGGCATCTGGGCATCTGTTTTATGTTTAAGCGGCCAGTATGGTAATCTATTAGATATGATTTCCTTCGTTATCGTACTGTTTTATATGATTACTGTTTTTGGGGTAATATATTTAAGGTTAAAAAAACCTAATTTGGAAAGACCATACAAAACCTGGCTGTATCCAATTACACCAATTATCTATTTATTGATTGGCGCAGCATTCTGTATTTTACTGCTCATTTATAAACAGCAATACACATGGCCTGGGTTAATAATCGTTTTGCTTGGGGTTCCGGTTTATTTTTTCATTAATAGAAGAAAGGCATAGATCAGGATTTACAAGATAGAATTGCTCAATTGGAGATCGATTTTTGAAAAGCAAAAGCATCGCTTATCGGTTTCGATAGCCCCGCACTTGCTGCAATCTTTTTGTTAATGGTTGTGCAAATTCAAACCTCGCAGGTTTTTAAAACCTGCGAGGTTTTTTCTGCAACAAAAAGTATTTCCGTATCGTTCGGGTTTAATTTACTTAAATAGGTGCAAGAAACTTTATTTCTAAACCCGGTATGCGGATACCGGCTATGTGTGTAAGGCCTGTAGGCGTATGAGCAAATGACGGTACGAACAATAAAATGAAAAACAGCAAGTGCTTTCCATGTAATTATTTAGCTTTTGTAATCTTGACGCTTCTTTACTTATATGTTAATACTATTATGTGTATTTTTGCACCAAATGGGAACACAGGTAGATTTAGGCATTAAGGGATATAAAAATTACGGCACGCACTTGCGTGAAAAGTATAATGGCCAACGGGTTTTTAAAACCATAGTTGATGGTGGTTTTACTTGCCCTAACCGAGATGGAAGCAAAGGTTATGGTGGCTGTACCTATTGCAATGTAGATTCTTTTACACCAGAAATTTCTCGAAAAATGCCCACCATCCGCGAACAGCTGGAAAAAGGAATGGAACGCGGTAAGAATTTTTATAAAGCCGATAAGTTTATTGTTTATTTTCAGCCAAATACCAATACTTATGCTCCGGTACATTATTTAAAAATGATGTATGATGAAGCACTTTCTATCAACACAGAAGATGTTGTGGGTTTTTCTGTCGGTACTCGCCCAGACTGTATCGATGCGGAGAAGGTGGCTTTGTTGGAAAGTTATACCGATCGTTTTGATGTGGATTTAGAAATGGGAATGGAATCCATTTATGATGAAACGCTTAGTCAGATTAATAGAGGCTGTAGCCATGGAGAGTTTGTAGAAGCCGTAAAGCTTTTGGAAAACAGCAAGCTAGATTTATGCGTACACACTATTTTTGGCTTTCCCTGGGAAACTAAAGAAATGATGTTGGGTTATATTCATGAAATTAATCGCTTTCCTCAAATCAAATTTGTTAAATTCCATCACCTGCATATTGTAGAGGGCTCTATAATGGGCGTTAAATATAAAAAAGAACCATTTAAACTGTTTACGCTTGAAGAGTATACGGATTTGCTTTGTGAATTGATACCCTTATTGCGCCCCGACATTGTTATTCAGCGCTTATTTGGAATTTCTGACTGGGATTTATTAATTGCACCGAATTGGGGGCTTAATAAATCATCAATTCAGACTTATATTGATAAAGAAATTGAAAAAAGAGGCGTTGTTCAAGGTTCTCAGTATTTTTCATAGAAAACTAGTTTTTATTCAAATTTTTTTGAAAACCCATGAAATTTCATGGGTTTTTTGTTTTTAAAGATGTTTTTTATGGTAATTTTTTAGAAATTATTGATAAAATATTATAATTCTATTGTAAAATGACATTTTCGTTTTGTCAAAAACAAGCGTAATTCTGGCTCGTTTTTTTTGTTAATTGTATTTTTTTATTAGTTTTTTGCTTGGTTTTACAAAAATTCAATCATTTTGTTAGAATATTTCTAATATATAGTGTAAAAATTACAATATGTTGTATTTTTATAAAAATTAAATGGACTGAAATCAATTATTTAATCAATACAAACAAATAAAACTAAAAACTATGAGTAAATTTTCCTTAAAACAGGTTGTGCCGTTCTTGGTGCTAACTATTGTGGCGATTGCTGCGATATTTGTTCCCGCTTTACCGAATTATGATGTAGGTAAGTATAATGCTGCGGATGTAGCTTGGGTAATTGTTGCAACCGCGTTGGTATTTTTAATGACTCCAGGCTTGGCATTCTTTTATGGTGGTATGGTGCACAGAAAAAATGTGTTATCTACAATGATTAAAAGTGTTGTTGCAGCAGGTGTTGTATCTGTATTATGGGTAGTAGTTGGTTTTAGTTTAGCTTTTGGTAAAGATATCGGTGGCTTTATTGGTGATCCTTCTACATTCTTTTTCTTTAAAGGTGTAAATTCTGGAGAACCTTGGAGCCTGGCGCCAACCATTCCATTAACCTTGTTCGCATTGTTTCAATTAATGTTCGCGATCATCACTCCGGGATTGGTAGTAGGTGCTGTTGCAGAACGTATCCGTTTTACATCGTACATTTTATTTACGGTTCTTTTTGGTTTACTTGTTTATGCGCCATTGGCTCACATGACTTGGAGTCCAGATGGTTTATTAATGAAAATGGGTGTGTTTGACTTTGCCGGAGGTACAGTGGTACACATTTCTGCCGGTATGGCTGCTTTAGCAGGTGCATTGGTGTTAAAACGTAGAAAAGCACACTTAGATCATAAAGAAATTCCACCAGCAAATATTCCTTATGTATTAATTGGTACAGGTTTATTATGGTTTGGCTGGTTTGGTTTTAACGCAGGTTCTGCTCTTGGCGCTGGTTCTTTAGCCGTTTCTGCTTTCGCTACTACAAACGTTGCGGCTGGTGCAGCAGGTTTATCATGGATGTTCTTCGATGTACTTCGCGGTAAAAAACCTTCAGTATTGGGTTTCTGTATTGGAGCAGTTGTAGGTTTAGTTGCCATTACTCCTGGTGCAGGTTACGTAGCCATTCCACAAAGTATTTTTATTGGTGCTTTTGCAGCTATCATTTCCAACTTAGTGGTTTACGGAAAATCTAAAACTACCATTGATGATACTTTAGATGTGTTTCCTTGCCATGGTGTAGGTGGTATTGTTGGGATGATTTTAACTGGTGTTTTTGCTACTAAAACTGTAAACTCTGCAGGTGTAGATGGTTTATTGTATGGTAATCCAGATTTCTTCTTCACTCAATTAAAAGGTGTGGCCATTGTTGTTGTGTTCAGTTTCGTCGTATCTTTTATCATTTTCAAATTCATCAACTTAATTCAACCAATCCGCGTTTCAGATGAAGAAGAGGAATTGGGTCTTGATGCATCGCAACATGATGAAAAATATTCTCAAGGTACTTTGTTGGTAGAAGAGAAAGCTGTTTACATCGAAAAGAATAGTCCAGTTCAAGAATCTATCTAAGAAATTTATATATCTAAACCCCCAATCCGCTCAAACATGAAGAAACTTTTAACCGCTATATTTGCTATAGCTAGCACTACGTGTGCCCTGGCGCAAGAGACGCCAACATCACCACTTGAAATTTCAGGGTCGGTTGATACTTATTTTAAATATGACTTTGCTAAACAACCAAACAATATTTTAACCTCATTTGCTTCTGATCATAATTCAGTTTCATTAGGAATGATTGATTTGGCACTGAAGAAAAAAACCGGTAAGGCTTCTTTTGTTGGTGAGCTTTCTTTTGGTCCGAGAGGTCAAACGCAATCTATTCCAGATGCTGCAAACGGAAATTCGTCTTTCCATATCCAGAATTTGTATATCAATTATGATTTCTCGGACAAATTTGCAATGACTGCAGGTTATATGGGCACATTTATCGGATATGAAGTTATTTCTCCGGTTGGAAACTTTAACTATTCTACATCTTATTTATTTACAAGCGGACCATTCCAGAATGCAGGGATAAAAGCGACCTACAAATTCTCTGATAAAGTGAGTTTAATGGCCGGTTTATTTAACGACTGGAATGTTTACAGTGCAACCCGTGGTGTATCAAGCGTTGGCGGTCAGTTAATGGTAGCACCGGTAGAAGGCTGGACGGCTTATCTAAATGTATTATCTGGTGCTGGCGGTGGTGGTTACGGTACGATCGAAGATTTAACAACTTCATACCAAATCACCGAGAAATTTAAGTTAGGCTTAAATGCTGCAAATTATGATATCGATAACGATGGTGGCGGTTATTCTGGAGTAGCATTGTATCCTCAATATGCTGTTGGAAGTGCAGTTACCTTAGGCTTAAGAGGTGAGTATTTTAAAACAAAAGATGTTGGTGCAGTAGAAGGTACAAAATATACCGCTGTAACATTAACGGCCAATATCAAATCTGGTGGCTTAACTTTTATTCCAGAGGTAAGACTTGACCATAATGGCGATAAACCGTTCTTGAAAAATAATGGATTATCTGCTCCAAATGCAGGTCAGTTCTCTTTAGCTGCGGTTTACGCTTTCTAAAAAATAATTGATTTCGTTTAAGGCCGTCAGCTTTCTAAAACTGACGGCTTTTTTGTTGAAACAAAAATTGATTTCTTGCTATTAATTTATACATTTAAGCTTTATGGGAAACCTTTTATTGATGAAAAAATATTTAATCTTAGTTATTCTTTTGGCCAGTTTTGCCAAACTTTCTGCACAACAAAAGCAGCTTCCTTTAGATGATCGCGGAAAATATATTTATTATGAAGTTGTTGAGGCTAAGGCCGTAAGTAAGGATAGTTTATTGGAAAGGGCAGGATATTTTGTAAATAAATTTTATAAAAAATCAATGAAAGCAGAATCTTCAACAGATTCTTCTATCCTGGCCAGTGGAACACTGGTAATTGATAAAACGCTTTTGGTTGCTGGTCATCCAAGCGGAGAAGTTAAATATAATTTTACGGTAGAAATAAGATCCGGAAAGTATAGATTTTGGCTTACCGACTTTGAGTATATTCCTTATCAACGTGATCGTTATGGCAATTTTGTGGCTACCACAAACATTGGAACACCTTTGGAAAAAACGCCAGGCAAATTAAACTCGGGCCAATGGAAAGATATCCTTGGAGGTGTATTTGTAAAGGCGACAAAATTTGGAGAAGATTTTAAGAAGGTTTTAGCAACCTCTCGTTCGGAAAAAGCCAAAAAGAAAGAGGAAACCATTTCAACTAAAAAATGGTAGGAATATAATTTTTTATAGGTACAACACCTCAGATCACCTTAGTCACTTATAATATCCCGATTTTTCCTTAGCTGTTCTTAGGTTTCTAAGGAGGTGAAGAGTTTAAGTAAATAAATTTAAATAACCACCTAAGACACCTCAGATTACCTTAGTCATTTATAATATCCCGATTTTTCCTTGGCTGTTCTTAGGTTTCTAAGGTGGTGAGGAGTTTATGTAAATAATCACCTAAGACACCTCAGATCACCTTAGTCATTTATATATCCCGATTTTTTCTTAGCTGTTCTTAGGTTTCTAAGGAGGTGAAGAGTTCATGTAAATAAATTTAGAATAACCACCTAAGACACCTCAGATCACCTTAGTCATTTATATATCCCGATTTTTTCTTAGCTGTTCTTAGGTTTCTAAGAAGGTGAAGAGTTTATGTAAATAAATTTAGAATTACCACCTAAGACACCTCAGATCACCTTAGTCACTTATAATATCCCGATTTTTCCTTGGCTGTTCTTAGGTTTCTAAGGAGGTGAAGAGTTCATGTAAATAAATTTAGAATTACCACCTAAGACACCTCAGATCACCTTAGTCACTTATAATATCCCGATTTTTCCTTGGCTATTCTTAGGTTTCTAAGGAGGTGAAGCATTATAAGATAAATCTACCTTTTAAGGAAGTTTGCCGAAAAGCGCTTCAACTTTTTTGTATCTGAAATCAAAAATTTCGTTTATTTTTTTGCTTACCATTATGCTATTGGCAATCAATCCAATTGGCCCATAACCAATGCTGTAGTGTAAAATATCGTGCATCAAAACACCTCCATCTATGGTTTCGAAATGATGGTTGTGGTGCCAAAAAGCAAACGGACCGAATCTTTGCTCATCTATAAAATACTCTTTGTCCTTAACGTGCGTAATTTCGGTTACCCAATTTAATTTTATCCCAAATAGGGGAGAAACTTTGTAGGTAATGATCATGCCTGGGTACATTTTAATGCCTTCCATATTCGGAGAAGTTACATCAAATGTCATGTCTTTGGGCGTAATTTCTGATAGGTTAAGCGGTGATGAAAAAAAATCCCAAGCGGTATCTAAATCAACCGGTATTTTCTGCGTAAACTCTATTCTGTAGGTTTTCAATATTTCTGTTTAGTGATTAACAGCAAATTGGCTATTTTGTTGAAGATGTATTTAATTTTTCCTGAATTATTTTAACCAGTTCCTTAAATTCTTTTTCTTCGTAACCCATAGATTGATAAATAATTTTTCCATTTTGATCAATCAAAATATTTCGCGGAATAGACTGTTTAGCAAACTTGCTGAAAATAGAGCGGTCAGCATCTGGTAGGATTGGAAAGGTAAAACCCTTTTTGGCTTTGTAAGGAATTAATTTGTCCCAACCTTCCTCACGTCCAAATACAAAGAATGCGAATTTTTTATTGTCTTTAAATTTTTCCCAAATCTCTTTTTGTGCCAATGGAAGTTCAATATTACATGGCGGACACCAGGTTGCAAAGAGATTTATTAAGATTAGTTTGCCCTTATAATCAGATATGCTTACCGTTTTTCCTTTCTCAATTTCGAAACTGAAAGCCGGAACGGCATCACCAACTTTAACATAAGAATCTTTATCAGCTTGGGCAAATGCTGCAGCAGTGCAAGCCAAAATAAATAGTGATAGGAATATCTTTTTCATAACAGGGATTTTATGAATTAAAGATACTCCTAAATAATTTCATTTAAAACTAATGCACCATTTTATCTGCGCAGGTAGAACTCGCAAAAGCTTCTGGTTTAGCTTTGAAAATAAAACCCATACTTAAAATGTAGCCCATTGCATCGTTAAGGGCTTTGTTAGATTTAAATGATGGACTTGTGTTAATATCTGCATGTACTTCTAATGCCACGTCGTAGATGTCCAGCAAATCGCAGATGGAATAAGCAGTCTCGATGGATTTTTGAACTTCCATCAACATTCTTTCCTTAATGCTAACCTGTTGGGCGCTTTTTTCTTGATGGATGTACATAAAACCTCCGTGGTGTTCTCTTAATAAAACGATTACGGTGGCAAAGTCAGTTATGGCGCCTTTAACTTGCGAGTCGGTTCCGATGCAGACTTTTAGTTTGTAGCCGTTTTCTGTTTCTCTAATAATTGCTTGTTCTACTTCTTCTAAGATTGATGATTGGATGATCTCACCACTAAATTTTTTCCAGGTCATACACGATGTTGTTTTTTGAGGTTAACAAATGGTAATCAGGTTTTTATAAAAATAAGCGCTAAAAATTAAATCCGTGTTAAGTGCAAGTTGTTTATTTGCTAACAAAAACTTAGTTATCAACAAGTTAATCAATCTTTACGGAATAGATTTCATCTTTATTGAAACAATTAATTAGGGCAGTCGTTCTATTAGGAGTATTCAGCTAAATTGATCACGTTATGAGAATCGAATTAATTCAGGAATTGGAGTTATTACAACAAAGCAGAGCAAACAAATTTGCAGATGAACTGGCAGACAGGTTTTTAACTTCTGTTGATGCCGTAAATGAAAAGCTTGCTTCATCTTTATCAAAAAGGGGAAACATGTTACTTATGCTGGAAAAGAGACTAAATTTTAAAACTCTTAAAAAATTAAGGAACAAATATTTCAAATACTAATTATTTCGCCTGAAATAGCTAAGTGCAGAAATGCTTATCTTTGTAGCAAATGATAGAGAATGCGCTCAAGAGATTAAATATTTCTGCACTTAACGAAATGCAATATGCATCGATAAAATCGGCTAAAACCGGTAACGATGTGTTGCTTATTGCCCCTACGGGTTCTGGAAAAACCCTTGCCTTTTTATTGCCCTTAATAAATAATTTAAAGGCTGAAGTTAAAGGCGTTCAATCTCTCATCTTAGTTCCATCAAGAGAACTGGCGCTACAAATTGAGCAGGTTTTTAAACAGATGGGTACGCCCTTTAAAGTAAACTGCTGTTATGGTGGCCATGCGGTTCGAATAGAGAAAAATAACCTGGCACATCCGCCAGCAGTTTTGATTGGCACCCCCGGCAGAATTGCCTATCACTTGGAACATCGTAATTTTGATGAATCTTTTATAGAAACGTTAATATTGGATGAATTTGATAAGTCTCTAGAGTTTGGATTTGAAGCAGATATGTCTTATATCATTGGTTCGTTGTTGTCTTTAAAGCAAAGAATTTTAACTTCGGCCACTAAAATGGAAGAGATTCCAGCTTTTGTAAAGCTTAATAAACCGGCTGAGGTAGATTTCTCGAAAAATATTCAGGCTAAACCAGACTTAAAGTTAAAGAAAGTTATTGCACCAGCTGCCGATAAACTTGAAGTTTTATTTAAACTATTAAGTAAAATTGGAGGCAAAAACACTTTAGTTTTTTGTAACCATAGAGAAACCGTAGATAGGATTAGCGATTTACTTTTTGAACACGGTTTAGGACATGATGTATTTCATGGTGGTATGGAACAGATCGATCGGGAGAAATCCTTGTTGAAGTTTAGAAACGGAAGCCATAAAATTTTGATCACGACAGATCTAGCTGCCCGTGGTTTGGATATTCCGGAGGTTGAACACATTGTGCACTATCAACTGCCTTACACAGAAGACGCTTACATTCATAGAAACGGTAGAACTGCACGCATGCACGCTAAAGGTACTGCTTATGCCGTTTTAACTGAAGAAGAACATTATAAATATTTGCCTGAACATATAGAGGAAGAGTTTTTGTCTGATCAATATAAATTGCCAGAACAAAGTGATTGGCAAACTTTATATCTTGCACATGGCAAGAAAGACAAAATTAATAAAATTGATATTGTTGGCTTATTTTTGCAAAAAGGCGGTTTACAAAAGGAAGATTTAGGATTAATTGAAGTTAAGGATACAACCAGCTATATAGCCGTAAAAAGAAATAAAGTAGAAAAATTACTTAAAATTTTGCAGGGCGAGAAAATAAAAGGCAAGAAATTGAAGTTAGAAATAGCGAGTTAGGTCGGTTAATTGGTTCACTGGTTAATCGGTTAATTGGTCATTGGTTAACTGGTTAATTGGTTAATTGGTCATTGGTTCATTGGTCATTTGTTCATTGGTCATTTGTTAATTGGTCATTTGTTAATTGGTTCAATGATCATTGGTTAATTGGTCATTGGTTCATTGGTCATTTGTTAATTGGTTCACTGGTCATTTGTTCATTGGTCATGTTGATTGGTTGATTGAAAAATAGGCAACAATTTGGGCAATTGATTAATGAATTATAGATTCAATATTTTTCTAGTTTTAATAGTTGATAATTAAATATGAGCAATAACGATATATTAAAAAAGCTTAGGGTAGCTTTATCATTAAAAACAGAAGATATTATAACCATTTGCGATTTGGTTGGGTTTAAAGTAACCAAGGCGGAATTAGGTGATATTTTCAGGAATGATGATCACGAAAATTTTAAACCTTGCGGAGATCAAATTCTTCGTAATTTTCTAAATGGCTTAGTCATTTATAAAAGAGGTCCGAGGGATGAGAAAAAGTAATAAAAAATTTATTTTATTACTTTTAGTACTGACCATTTTTTCCTTAAATACCTTTTCTCAAATTCAGTACAAGGTTAGCGGTATGGTAACCGATAGTCTGAGAAAACCTATAGAGGGCGTGAGTGTTCGGTTGATTACCCATAAGGATACCCTTCGATCCAACAGCGATTCTAGAGGAAGTTTCTCGTTCCCAAAAGTTAACAGCAATAAATTTTATGTAGCTGTTACTGCTTTAGGCTATAAGCCATTTGCTTCTGTTTACGAAGTAGAATCGAAAAATAAAAATGCCACGCTCGAGCCCATAATTCTCAAAAACGAAACCATTCTTTTGGATGATGTTGATGTGAATGTAAAGGTAGATCCGATCAAGATTAAAAAAGATACCATCGAATACAATGCGGGTGCATATACCATTAGAGAGAATGATAAGGTAGAAGATTTACTTAAGCAACTGCAAGGAATTGAAGTGGATGAAAAGGGTGCCGTTAAAGCTATGGGCAAAAAAATGACCAAACTAAGGGTTAATGGCGAGGACTTTTTCACCAGCAATGTAGAAGATTACATTCGGCAGTTGCCGGCAGACATTATTGCCAAACTCCAAGTAATTGAAGATTATGGTGATGAAGCAAATTTTACAGGGATAAAAATTGGCGAACCACAGAAAATGCTTAATCTGGTAACCAAACCCGGAATGGATAACGGTGTATTTGGAAATGCAGATGCAACATCAGCAACTAGTAATGCGCATACACTCAATGCAAATGGAAATACCTGGGCAAAAACCAAACAAATTGGATTTGGTGGAAACTATGGAATAACCGATAATGCTTTTACAAAATCGGATAATAACGGCTTTAACGGAAGTATTCGTGAGAAATTGAATAAAGCGCTCAGTATTAGCGGAAATTATGGCTTATCAAATAATGCTAACCGTTCTGTTAACAGCAACTATATCGAAACCTTTAATCCACAGGGAACTATTTACGATTTGAGGGAAAGCTCAAACAATGCTCAATCATTTAATAATCGAATTAACTTCGGCTTAAACGGCGCTACCAAAAAGAATTTTGTAAACGCGTCACTTTCCGGATCTTTATCCAGTAACAGAAACAGTTCTATTTCTACATCCAATAAGACTGGATTTATCCAACAAGACTTGTTTTCCAATTCCAGGATTAAAAGCAACAATCCTAATTTAAATGGCAATATAAACTGGTCTAGGAAGTTGGCAAATAATAGAAGGTCATTATCTGTAGGTTTAAATTTTAGTACCAATGGAACCAATTCTAATAGTACCATTGATGATATTATTAGATATTACAATTCAACCACCAGCATTTTGGTGAAAGACTCTTTGTTGAATAGGCTTGTTGCAAACAACACTTCAAATGCCAACATTGGGGGGAACATTCAATTCGCAAATTCGTTAAAGAAATTAAATGACAGTAGCGGATATAGCTTTATCAGTTTAAGTTATTCTTTTTCTGTAAGCAGAAGTAAAAATTTGCAGACTACAAGAGTTGATGATCAGATGGGGAATAATTTTATTGTCGATTCTTTAGGACAAAATTATGTCTCTAACTTTATCAATCAAACCCTTAGTTTAGGATTTAATGCCAACAAGAAAAAGATTAGCTATAGTTTTGGCGTTAACTTTTCACCTTCCACTAGTATAGGAGAATATCGAATTACCGGAGAAAGCTTAAGAAATTATCAGCTGAATTTTTCACCTTCGGCCAATCTCAGTTACCAGATAAAAGACAACAGGAATCTAAATTTTAGCTATAATGGATATACAAGTTCGCCAGATTTTAACAAACTACAACCGGTAAGAAATAGCAACGATGTGCAGAATATTATTATCGGCAATCCGAATTTAAAGGCAAGCTCTAATCATTCTGCAAATTTAAGCTTTAATCAATTTGGCTTAAAATCTGGTTTAAGCATAATGTTGGGGCTGAGCGGGAATTTCTCTTTTAACAGTGCCGTGAGTAATACGGTTTTTTTACGAGATACCTTAAACAGCTTAAAACAACAAACTACGTATGAAAACGTAAATGGGATTTATAGTATAGGGACCAATTATTCTATAGATAAAAGATTGCTGACGAATAAGCTATCCATTTCTTTTAATGGTAATTTGGCCTATAGCCATAATGTTTTTTATACGGACAATGTATTAAATAGAAGTAGTGGGATAAATGTTTCAAACGCCTTTAGAATAGAGTTAAATCAGAAAAAGTATGCATTTGATTTCAATACATCACATAGCTTTAGCTCTAACACCTATTCTGTGTTAAACCAGAACATCAAGAACATTCAGATTTTATCTTTAGATGGAGGCGGATCCTGGATTCCTACCGAACGTTTTAGGTTAAATGCATCAGTTTCTAAAAGTTTAAATTTTGGCTATAATTTAAATTCTGGTAACCCATTGTTAATTAATACAGGGTTTACCACCTCTTTTTTAAAAAACAACAGATTAAATTTATCCATTCAGGCAAATGATCTGCTTAATAAAGGATCGCTTTTTAGGTCTTCGATTACAAACAATTCTATTAATGAAAATAGAACCAGATTTATTAGCAGATATGTACAGGCCACTTTGAACTATACTTTAAATCAATTTGGCAAGAAAACCAATAGATTTGCGCCTTCAAATTATAATCAATTTAATAGAGGGATTCATTAAGCACAAAATCTTTTAATTAGTAGCTTTTTAGTGTACCTTGTTTATATTTTTAACACCCTATGAAATTCAAAATAATCTTTTCGTTGGTTCTGATTGCAACAACGAATCTCTATGCACAAGTTGTTCCTGATTCTTTAACGCATAAACTGCAGGTACCAGTAAAGGAAAATTTTGCCGATGACTGGGCGGCGCTTTCTAAGTATAAAAAAGAAAATGAAGCATTAGGTTTGCCAAAGAAAGGAGAGAAGCGGGTTGTGTTTTTGGGAAGTTCTATTTTTGAATTCTGGAAGCAAAAAGATCCTGGTTTTTTTGCTGGTCGGCCTTATATAAACCGCGGGATTTCTGGACAGATCTCCCCTCAATTGCTGATTAGATTTAGACAGGATGTTATTGATCTTAAGCCTAAAGCTGTGATTATTTTAGCTGGGAGCAACGATATTGCAGGAAACACCGGTCATGTTACCAACAAAAGTATTTTGGACTGTATTGCCTCAATGGCCGAGCTGGCCAAAAAGCATCGCATTAAAGTTATTCTGTGCAAATATGTTCCTGTTTACGAATATGCCTGGAATAAGAATATCAAAGATGCCTCAGAAAAGATAATTTCTTTGAACAAAGCCATTGTAGCCTATGCAGAAAAGGAACATTTTACGGTTGTTGATTATTTTACTCCTCTGGTAGACGAGCGAAATGGCCAAAAGGCAGAATTAACGGTTGATGGTGTTCATCCAAACTTAGCTGGTTATAAGCTAATGGAAGTGGTAACAGAAGTTGCCATTAAACAGGCTTTCAAAAACAGATACTAATCTAGCGATATTGTCTTTAACAAAAAAAACTCCCGATTTTCATCGGGAGTTTTTTTTGTTAATCGAGTTTTTTATATCTAATTCGTTTTGGTGTAACATCACCTAAACGTTTTTTGCGATTTTCTTCATAGTCAGAATAATTTCCTTCGAAGAAATAAACTTCAGAGTTGCCTTCAAAAGCTAAAATATGCGTACAAATCCGATCTAAGAACCATCTATCATGGCTAATCACTACCGCACAGCCACCAAAGTTTTCAAGCGCTTCTTCCAGTGCACGTAAGGTATTTACATCAATATCGTTCGTTGGCTCATCGAGTAAAAGCACGTTGGCGCCTTTTTTTAAAGTAATTGCCAAGTGAACACGATTGCGTTCTCCACCAGAAAGAATGCCCACTTTTTTCTGTTGATCGCCACCATTAAAGTTGAACTTCGAAACATAGGCACGTCCGTTTACTGCTTTTGTACCCAATTGGATATTATCTAAACCATCTGTAATGTTCTCGTAAACGGTTTTGTCAGAATCTAAATCGTTATGCATCTGATCAACATAACCCAATTCTACCGTTTCGCCCACTCGGAAAGTTCCGGCATCAGCTTCTTCCTGTCCGGTAATTAACCTGAACAAAGTTGTTTTACCTGCACCATTGGGGCCAATAATTCCAACAATCCCGGCCGGAGGCAACGAAAAATTCAAGTTATCAAATAACACCTTGTCACCATATGATTTGGTCACATTTGTGGCTTCGATAACCACATTACCCAAACGTGGTCCTGCCGGAATGAAAAGTTCTAATTTATCTTCTCTTTCCTTTCCATCTTCAGAAGCAAGCTTGTCATAATTGGCTAAACGGGCCTTAGATTTTGCATGGCGGGCTTTCGGAGCCATTCTTACCCATTCAAGCTCACGTTCCAAAGTTTTTTGACGCTTGCTTTCTGTTTTTTCTTCTTGTGATAAGCGTTTGGCTTTTTGATCTAACCAACTGCTGTAATTTCCTTTCCACGGAATCCCTTCGCCACGGTCTAATTCTAAAATCCATCCGGCTACGTTATCCAAGAAATATCTATCGTGGGTAACTGCGATAACTGTACCCTCGTAATTTTTCAAGAATTGCTCTAGCCAGTCGATACTTTCGGCATCCAAGTGGTTGGTTGGCTCATCCAATAAGAGTACATCAGGATGTTGCAATAACAAGCGGCACATGGCTACACGACGGCGCTCACCGCCCGAAAGTACGGCTATTTTAGTTTCGGGATCAGGGCAACGCAAAGCATCCATCGCTCTTTCTAATTTAGAATCGATTTCCCAAGCACCTAAAGCATCAATTTTATCTTGTAGTTCGCCCTGTCTTGCCATTAATTTGTCCATGGCATCAGGGTCAGAGTAGTTTTCCTCTAAACCAAAAGCTTCATTTACTTCTTCATATTCTTTTAAAATCGCGGTTACTTCGGCAACGCCTTCTTCTACAACTTCACGAACTGTTTTTTCAGGATCAAGAATGGGTTCCTGAGCAAGATACCCAACTGAATAACCCGGAGAGAAAACAACTTCTCCTTGATATGATTTATCTAAACCAGCAATAATTTTTAACAAGGATGACTTACCAGAACCGTTTAAACCGATAACGCCGATTTTTGCACCGTAGAAAAAAGAAAGGTAAATATTTTTTAAAACCTGTTTTTGTGGAGGGTAAATTTTATTTACGCCCGCCATTGAAAAAATGATTTTTTCGTCTGACATATAAAATGTTGCTTTAATGTATTATAAAGGTAATTGTTTAAAAAGGGTACAAAACCTGGCAGAAAAATTCTAACCACTGCATCTAATTAGATGTTGGATTGTTCCGATTGTTGATTGAAACAAAGATAAGAACAACGAGACGAATACAAAGTGATTTATGAAGTATGCAGAAATTTACTCTGTAGGAGAAGAAATTGAAGTAATGCAATCAGAAATTTGATGTCACAATACAAATCCCAATTTTAAATGATTACATCTGCATTGCTTAAGCTACGTTATCAATAAGCTTTAAGGAGGAATAGATTTCTTTTTTTCTAATTCTACTAAGTGTCTCCACTCTTATGGATAAATAACTGGAAATATAACGTAATGGAATTTGGGCCAGGTTGATTTCATTGTCCTGCAATAATTGCTTATACCGATCAGACGCTTTTGTAATTCTTGCCAGGATAGATCTTTTTGATGCCTCAAAATACTGAAGCTCCATAACTTTACGGCCAATTATATTTACTTCAGGATAATGATCACAAATCCTTTCTATAAATGCATGCGGAATACAGACCAAGACACAGTTTTCGAGTGCATGAAGATATTCCTGCTCATAAATTTCTTTTCCTTCGGGATGGCGAATTGTACCAATGATTTGATTTTTGAAAGCGAACCAAGTTGTGATGTCCTTTCCCCTATCTCTAATAAATCCGCGGGCTGTTCCACTAACAATATAATATAAGAACTTATTATTATCGATTGGAGACAGTATAAATTTATTCTTTTTTATTTTTGAGACAGTACAATGTTTTCGATATTCAGAGGCAAGGCTTTCTGAGAGTGTATGGTATTGGCCCAAATAAGATAGCAATAAAGAAATTGCAAGTTGATCTTCATCTTTAAAACTCATACTATACATCTTTTTAATAAATTATGAGTTGGGTGGGTTGAAATTCTGATTGATTACCATCAAAAATCAACTATTAGATTTTTACAAAACTGCCCGATTTGTGCGCTCAACTGACAAAATATAACTACCCCTAGGAGGTTTGTATAAAAAATGAAAAAAAAGTTGTGCAGATTTTTGCCGGTAACTTTGTATTTTACCCCTGCACTCTCTATTTATTCATAAATATCCATGCAGAAAACAGCAGAACCTTCCACATTTGATTTGGAGTATTTTTTTGACCTATCACCAGATCTGCTTTGTATAGCGGGCTATGATGGTTATTTCAAAAAAATCAATCCTGCAGTTTCAGCAACCTTAGGTTATAGCAACGAAGAATTAATGTCGGCACCAATAAATTCATTTGTACATCCTGCCGATAAAGAACGTACGGCACAAAGGAGAGATGGGCTTAGAAAAGGAGAAGCACTTTTGCGTTTTGAAAATAGGTATCTGGCAAAAGACGGTACCGCTGTATGGCTTTCATGGACATCAATTCCGATAGAACGCGATCGGTTGGTATTTGCTATTGCGAAAGATATTACCTACCGAAAACAATTCGAGGAATATGAACGGATTTCAGCTATTTTAATGCGTCTCAATTCTGATCAAATTCAAAACCTAAAGATAGGAACTGAAGTAAACCAACCGATAAAAATTGAAGATATTAGTAAGCAAACTACTCCGCTAACCAATCAGCCTTCAGAATCTGACCAAGCCTGGCTTAATATTTTTGAAACCACTGTAAGAAAAAACATCAGCCGGCACGATTTAAATCTAAATTTTATAAGTAGTGAGCTGGCCATTAGCGAGCGCCAGTTGTTTAGGCAAGTGAATAGAATAATGCATGTAACACCTAATAACTTAATTAGAATCATTAGGTTGCAAATGGCCTGGGAAGCGATTGCCACAGGGAAGTATAAAACAATTACAGAGATTTCTAACATTGCAGGCTACAATTCTAGAGCATACTTTAAAAAACTTTTTGAACAGGTTTATGGTATTGATGTTGGAGAACTTATCTAACACATGTATTAATTTGCATTATTTAAAAGTTGTGATACAGGAGAAAATTGAAGGAGGTGATTCTCAATTTTATAATCAAATGATTTTCACTTAGATTATAAGTTTTATATCTTGCCTAGAGATTTGAGAGATGTTTCAAGAATATCATAACTTTGTTTAAAAAAAAGGATTATTATCGCACAAAATTTGATTTTGGATATTAGATTTGCCCTATAACTGCTCATGGATAAACTTTCTTTAACGCTTACTTCTTCAAAGTGCGAGCTCCTAGATAATATACTTAGGGAATTCGGAACGGAGAAGTATATAAAGACAGATATGGTGAGCAAAATCTTTCGGGGCAATAATATTTTAGCCTCCGAGTATTTAGGATTACTTGTTCAATTGGATTTAATCTTTTTAATTGGTGAAGTAAAAGGATATCCGCTTCCGGCAATGATTGGCAAACAGCCAGGCGTAGAGCGTTTTATGAACGAGGGAGGTTTTATGCGCCGCTTCGAATTAAAGAAATTGCAGGAAGAAGCAGGGAAAAATCTTCAGGAACTCCAAATAGAAAACATTCGTTTAAGACACACCGTAGAAGTTCAAAAGAAACAAATCGAGCTTTTAGAGTATACCGTTAAGCAATTAGAAAATAAGTTGGGGTAAAAAACTATAATATTATCTTTTCGAAAATTCAGAGCAAATTCCTAGTAAATAAAAAAAGGGCAAGATCATTACAATCTTACCCCATCTAAATTAACGCTCTCGAAACAAAAGTATATATCGATTATGAAGGTTTGATGAATTTTACTAACTCCATTAAAAAATGTAGATGAATTAAATCTTCTTATCAAACTAAAGGCAGTAACAACCTTGCATTTCTCAAAACAAAAACAACTTTCAATCGGTTCAATTCGTATACCTATTATATAGGTTATGTACATATAAAAATATTGTATTGATTTTAGTTTGATAAATATGTTAAATGATGTCACGTTCTTTTTGTTTTTCTGTCAAAACTTGTAAATTGCCTTAACAAAAAGCTACAAATTGTCAGTTATTCGAATTGAATAAATCCTTACAATAAACCGACAAAATGAGAATTTAAAAGGGTTGTTGTTAATAAATTCCCTTTTAAAACCTATAAAACAGTTATTACGTAGATAGATATATCAAAGTATATCATAATCTTAAAGTTATTCTTTTGGTATTTTTTGGGTTGGTGGATATGAATACTGCCTTTTATCCACCTATATGGCGCAATTGTTGATAAAATAAACAAAACGGTACAGTCGCTTTTTATAATTTATTTTATAGTTTAGGGACGTAGCTGTTAAGAAAGGTATTATGGAAGCAAAATTTTCACCACAGGTTAAAGATGTAATCTCTTTTAGTAGGGAGGAAGCTCTCCGTTTAGGGCATGATTACATTGGAACCGAACATTTATTATTGGGCCTCATCCGCGAAGGCGATGGCATGGCTATAAAAATTTTACGATCGTTAGGAGTTGATACAAGTAAATTGCGCCGCTCAATTGAAGATGCTGTTCGCGGTACTTCGAGTGTTACAGTTAACCTGGGTAATATTCCGTTAACTAAGCAGGCAGAAAAAGTTTTAAAGATTACTTACTTAGAAGCTAAAATATTTAAAAGCGATTTAATTGGTACAGAGCATCTATTGTTATCTGTTTTGAGAGATGATGATAATATCGCCTCGCAAATCTTATTGCAATACGGTGTTACTTACGATGTTTTTAAGCAGGAGGTAGAAGTGAATAAAAATGGTTTCAGAGACGATATTTCCAATAGCGCATCAACTGGTGGCGATGATGATTATCGTGAAGAAGAAAGTTTTAGCACCCCTAAAAAGGTTTCAGACATAAAATCTAAAACTCCGGTTTTAGATAACTTCGGTCGCGATTTAACTAAGGCAGCAGAAGAAGGGCGTTTAGATCCAATCGTTGGTCGTGAGAAAGAAATTGAGCGTGTTTCTCAAATTTTATCACGTAGAAAAAAGAACAACCCAATTTTAATTGGAGAGCCAGGTGTTGGTAAATCAGCCATCGCAGAGGGCTTGGCATTACGCATCGTTCAACGTAAAGTTTCGCGTGTACTTTTTGGTAAACGTGTAGTTACTTTGGATTTGGCTTCATTAGTAGCGGGTACAAAATATCGTGGTCAGTTTGAAGAGCGTATGAAAGCCGTAATGAACGAGCTTGAAAAATCTACAGACGTAATTTTATTTATTGATGAGATTCATACAATCGTTGGAGCTGGTGGTGCATCAGGTTCATTAGATGCATCTAATATGTTTAAACCTGCATTGGCCAGGGGAGAAATACAATGTATCGGTGCAACAACTTTAGATGAATACCGTCAGTACATTGAAAAAGATGGTGCATTAGATCGTCGTTTCCAAAAAGTAATGGTTGAACCCGCTACACCAGATGAAACGGTTGAAATTTTGACCCGTATTAAAGATAAATATGAAGAGCACCACGGTGTAACTTATACTGAGGAAGCAATTCTAGCTTGTGTTACTTTAACATCTCGTTATATCTCTGATCGTTTCTTGCCTGATAAAGCCATTGATGCTTTAGATGAAGCTGGATCTAGGGTTCACTTAACGAATATCCATGTTCCTCAAAACATTATTGATATCGAAGCAAAAATCGAAGACATTAAGTTAGAGAAAAACAAAGTTGTTCGCAGTCAGAAATATGAAGAAGCAGCCAAGCTTCGTGATACGGAGAAAAATTTAATTGAAGAATTGGATAAGGCCAAAGCAGAGTGGGAAGCTGAAACCAAAACTAAACGTTACGAAGTTTCAGAAGATAACGTTGCCGAAGTGGTTTCTATGATGACTGGTATTCCGGTACAACGTGTTGGACAAACCGATAGCGCTAAGCTGTTGAATATGTACGATAAAGTTGCCGAGAAAATTATTGGTCAGGATGATGCAATTAAGAAATTAACAAAAGCCATTCAACGTACAAGAGCCGGATTAAAAGATCCTAAAAAACCAATTGGTTCGTTTATTTTCTTAGGTCCTACTGGTGTTGGAAAAACAGAATTGGCAAAAGAATTGGCTCGTTTTATGTTTGATAGTGATGATTCGCTAATTCAGATAGACATGAGTGAGTACATGGAGAAATTTGCGGTATCGCGTTTAGTGGGAGCGCCTCCAGGATATGTTGGTTACGAAGAAGGTGGACAGTTAACCGAGAAGGTTAGAAGAAAACCATACGCTGTAATCTTATTAGATGAGATTGAAAAAGCTCACCCAGATGTATTCAACATCTTGCTACAAGTTTTAGATGAAGGTCAGTTAACGGATAGTTTAGGGCGTAAAGTTGATTTTAGAAATACAATCATCATTATGACTTCGAACATTGGTGCACGCCAATTGAAAGATTTTGGTCAAGGCGTTGGTTTCTCTACAACAGCAAAAACTACACAGGCAGATTCTCACAGTCGTGGCGTAATTGAAAGTGCTTTGAAACGTGCTTTTGCACCAGAATTTTTAAACCGAGTTGATGATGTAGTTGTATTTAACAGCTTAGGTAAAGAAGAAATCTTCAAAATTATCGATATAGAATTAAAAGCATTATTTGGTCGCGTTCATACTTTGGGTTATGAAATTGCATTAACCGAAAACGCTAAAGATTATATTGCAGATAAAGGTTTTGATAGCAACTTTGGCGCCCGTCCATTAAAAAGAGCGATTCAGAAATATCTGGAAGATCCGATTGCAGAAGAAATTCTTAAAGGTGAGTTAACCGAAGGCGATGTTTTAGAAATCGATTACGATAAAACCACAGAGCTTATTTCCATCGTTCATAAAAAAGGCGAAAAGAAAAAGGAAGAACCAAAGCAAGAAGAAGATTCTTCAAGTAAATAAAAAAAACTCCCGGTTAAAACCGGGAGTTTTTTTGTTTTAATCAATTTGTGCTGAATCCTGTATTTGTAAATCTACATGTATTCAACTATTTGATTATTAGCATATAAGGGTTAAAAATTTTATTCCGAAAAACTTTTTTTTCGTGATTTACTGTGTATTTTCGTCATTATTTCCCTATTTAATGAAGAAAATATATTTATTTACACTGTGTCTCTCACTTGCTTTAGTTTCTTGTAAAAAAAGTATTGTTGAGGTTGAAACACAATCTAAAATTGATGGTCCATCTGTAGTGACTAATCTTAATAACGATTTGCTTTTAAAATTGGTAAACGATAAACGTGCGGTTGGGTGTAATTGTGGAACAACCGTTATGCCACCAGTAGCGGCATTAACATGGAATAATCTTTTAGCCGCCGCCGCTTTAGCGCACAGCAAGGATATGAACGCTAATAACTTTTTTGATCATAATTCTTTAAATGGCAAAACACCTGGAGACAGACTTACAGCTGCTGGTTATAAGTGGATGGCGTATGGCGAAAATATTGCTGCGGGGCAACCCACAGAACAGGTAGTTTTTGACGCCTGGATAAATAGCGAAGGCCACTGCAAAAATATTATGAATGCAAATTTTAAGGAAATGGGTGCTGCCAAAGATGGCAAATACTGGACGCAGGATTTTGGTAAGCAATAATCTTAAAACAAACTTGTTTGAGCGTTTGGAACTTTGAATAAAGAATGATTTAAACCAATATCCTTAACATTCAGGCCGTTTAATCTTGCGTGTAATCTAAAATTATCCCTTATCATTTGAGCGATATTTCCATCTCCTCGCATTCTATCACCAAATCTACTGTCGTTTACATTGCCACCGTGACAGCTTTGGATCATGTGCCAAACTTTATCAAAACGATCGGGGAAATTTTTTCTTAGCCAGTCTTCAAAAATCTGTGCAATTGCTCCATTTAAACGCACTACTGTATAACCCGCTTTAATGGCTCCTGCATTTGCTACGGCCTTTAAAATTTTTGGAATTTCGTGATCACTTAATCCCGGAACCAGTGGGGCAACCATTACGCCCATCGGTATTCCGGCTTTGCTCAGTTCATCAACAATTTTTAAACGCTGTTTGGCGGTTGTAGTTCTGGGTTCCATAACCTGGCGCAAGCTTTCATTTAAACTGTTTATAGAAACATAAACCATACATAGATTTAATTTTGCCATTTCCGAGAGAATGTCAATATCCCTTAGAATAAGCGAATTTTTGGTAATCATGCCAATGGGCTGTTTATATTTCAAAGCTATTTCTAAAAGCTGTCTGGTCAATTTGAATTTTCTTTCTGCAGGCTGATAACAATCCGTGTTTCCGGAAAGTGATATTGTAGTTGCATCCCATCCTTTCTTTTCCAAAAATTTTTTGAAAAGTTCTGGGGCATCCTTTTTTACTATTATTTTTCTTTCAAATTCTATTCCTGCACTGTAGCCCCAATATTGGTGGGAATTACGGGCATAACAATAAGTGCAACCATGTTCGCAACCTTGATATGGATTTAACGAATAAGCCATTCCAACATCAGGGCTATCCACTTTGTTTACAATGGTTTTTGAATGCTCAAAAAGGAAAGTTGTTTTATGGTCTGTTTCTTCCCAATCGTCTATTCCTTCATCATGTTCCTTCACGTAAACATCTTTTAAAAATTTGTTATGCGGGTTAACTTGTGCACCACGACCTTTAAAATATTGTTTTTCATCTTCGCCATTCATATATTAAAATTACTAATATTTTTAGTAATTTATTGTGTTGTTGAAAAATTATTTTGTGTTGATCCTTGTAAAATCATGTCAATATTTTTGTTATGTTTATAAAGCCTATACCCAGTATATGAATAACATTTTATCTTGTATTATTATTGACGATTCTGATTTAGATAGGAAAGCAGTTGAAAATGAAGTTTTTAACTATCCTGATTTAAAAATTATTGGCAGTTTTGATAATTGTTTAGAGGCATTGAATTTCTTCAGCCTAAATAAGCCAGATATTTTATTTGTGGATATTGACATGCCTGATATTACGGGCTTGGAATTTATCAGAACTATAAATAATACCTCAACCGCTAATATAATTATCTCTTCACATCCCGAATATGCTTTAGAAGGTTTTCAATTAAAGGTCTTTGATTTTATTTTAAAACCCCTTGAAACGCAAAGATTTAATGATACCATTAAAAGATTAAAAGATTTTAATCAACTTAAAAATAAAGCAGAAGCTTATGATGTACTTTTTGATCATGAAGAAGTTGTTTTTAAAGATGGTTTAACAACCGTAAAATTAAATGCAGGCGATATCTTTTATTTAGAGGCATTTGGAGATTATACCAAAATAGTAACCGAAAAAAAAGTTCATCTAACATTAACTACTTTATCAAAATTTTTAGATTCTTTACCTACCGATAAATTTGTTCGCATTCATAGAAGTTATGCTGTGGCAAAAGACAAAATAACTGCTAAGAATGCTGTTTTTGTAGGCGTAGGGGATATGAATTTACCAATTGGTAAAACATATAAATCAACCCTGTCCAGAATCAGGATATAAGAATCAATTTTATGAAAAAGCTCGAAAAAAAAATCTTCAAAGGTTGTTTCATATTATTTATGCTTGGTTTGAGCAGCTTTTGTTTTGCTCAATCCAACCATGCTGTTGATGAGAAGTTAAAAGAATGGAATACCCATTGCGATAAGTTGAAGGGAATTCCCTCGGGTATTGAAAATTATCCAGAACTTATCAAGGCAGCCAAAATTGGACTAAGGATTACGCCTTCAACTAATTATTATTATAAATCTGTTTTTAATTTTCATTTGGCCGGGGGATATGAATCGACTTATAAAATTGACAGCGCAATACATTATTATGAAGTATCGAAAAAATATGCCGAAAAAGCCAATAATAATTCCAGAATTGTTTTTGCGCTAAGGCGACTGGCAGGTCTTTACGATAACAAGCAGATGTCTGCTCAAGGAAATGAAGCCCGGAATCAGTTGATCGAAATTGCAAAAATAGATCGGGATGAAGAGATTCAGGTTGGAGTAAGTATCGTACTTGGCGAATATTATTTTAATGCTGGTATGTGGGAAAAGGCTTTACAAAGCTATTTAGTATATATTAAATATTTAAAATTGGATTATGCCAAAACAAAAAATTCTGCTTCCCGCTCTAACATTGGTGTAGGTTATCTGGCCATCGGCGAGATTTATCAAAATTTAAAGCGCCCTGCCGAAAGCCTTTCTTATTTTAAGGAGTCAACAGGCTATTTAGATAATTACCAGGAAGGACTAGAAACCGCCTACAAGGATTTGGTAACTTCCTATATCGCGTTAAAGAAGTTAGATTCGGGTTTGTATTACTACGATAAACTAAATAAATCGGTTTATAAAAGTAAGGACATTACCATATTAATTGATGGACAGGTAGAGTTGGGTAGGTATTATCTGGCCATAAATAAATTGAGAGAAGCGGGTAAATTCTTGTATGAGGCAGAAAGAAATGTTAATGTAAGCCAAGAAAAAGAAGACCTTTACAATGTTAAAATGGCTTTGGGCGATTTAATGCTGAAACAGGGTAAAAATGGCGAAGCGATTAACAACTATAAAATGGCACTTCCGCTGGCTCTGTATTTCAAAAATAAGGCTTCGATTGCTATGTTATATTACAGCTTATCTAAAGCAGAACGGAATTTGAATCTGACAAATGATGCTTATAATCATGTGCTTGAGTATGCAAAATATACTGATTCCATAAAAACAGAATCCATTTCCAAAAATATAATCGAAATGGAAGCACGCTTCCAAAATGGAATTAAGCAACAGCGTATAAGCGTTTTAAATAATGAAAATGAAATTAAAAATATTCAGTTGGCGCAAGAGAAGCGTACAAGATGGTTGTTAATTGGCGTTTCTATACTGTCTTTTTTTGCATTAGGCTTAATTTATTTAAATGTTAGAAATAAGCAAAAGGCAAATTTGTTGCTGAATGAAAAAAATAGTGAACTTGATGTTATTAATGCAAAGTTGAATGAATCTAACCAAACTAAGACAAAGCTTTTCAGTATAATTTCACATGATTTAAGAAGTCCGGTGAGCCAGCTGTTTACCTTTTTAAAATTGCAAGAACAAAACGCGGCATTAATTTCCGAAGAAGAAAAAAATCTGCATCAGCAAAAGTTAATACACTCTTCTACAAATCTTTTAGAGACTATGGAAGACTTGCTGTTGTGGTCTAAAAGCCAGATGGAAAATTTTGCGTTGGATATTTATGATGTTGAAATTGCCCAGCTTTTTGAACATGCATCAAATTTGATGAGCAGTCAAGCTGATGTTAAGCAAATTAAAATCAAGACTGGAGCAATGGCATTTGAATATTTAGAAAGTGATGAAAATTTGCTCAGTATAATATTGCGCAACCTATTGCAAAATGCGATTAATAACAGCCATACTCATTCTGAAGTTGTTCTTAATGCAGGTTTAAACGATAAAAATCAAAAGTATATTTCTGTTATCAATTCTGGAGATGAAATTCCGGCGATTGTAATTGAAGATTTAATCAATAATGTAAACGTGAAAAGTAAATCTTCGGGTTATGGTTTGCTTATCGTAAAGGAACTTGCACAAAAATTAAATGCCAACTTACAGATTGTAAGCAATTCGGAAATTACAACAGTATCTGTTTTATTTAGTTAACTCAAATACCTTCACCGATTATTTATAGCCGTTGGTAGATTAGAAGTGGAACCAATCCGTCATTAAGCTTAGGTTTAGATCATAAATTTTATTGTTATGATTTCGAACCTAAAATCTATCTGGTTTTTAAAAACAGGATTAATTGTTTTTTTAGTCGCCAGCCTGCTTTCCTGTAATTCAGATTCATCTAACAAAAAAAAGGAAGAAGTAAATTCTCAAAATTCAGATGAATATTTTTCTGTTAAGATTAACGGGAAGCTGTGGCAGGCATTTCCATCTAAAGAATTTAAGGAATACAATTTAAGTTATAAGGAACTCGATAAGCAGTTTTCGATTTTCGCTGAAGCTGAAGATGGATCCAGAATGGATTTATCCTTTCATTCGAAACAGGGAATAAAGGTTGGGAATTATTCTTCTACGAAAAACGACAATGGAACCCAAAGCGGAATATTTTATTACCCAGAGGCAAAAACTTCTGATAAAGAATTGGCGAGTACAACTTTTGACGTGCCCGTTCAAGAAAATACGGTGCACATTACCAGAGTAGATAAAAGTAATAAAGATGCCTATGTAATTGAGGGTACCTTTAATCCCACCATGTATGCGTTATATGAAACGAATCCGGAAAGATCTACAAAATTTAGCGATGGAAAATTTAGAGTAATCTACCGTCCGTCATCAATGGATCCAGCTTTTTAAACTGTATCGATATGAAAAAGAAACAGATTACCTTAATGATTTTTGTTTTCGTTTTTATTCCATTTGGTGTTTGGTGTTTTTTTTTAAGAGAGGAGCCAATTTCAAAAGCTGGCTTTATACAACAAGGAATAACAACTATAAATGGAAAGGCCGAGATAAAATTATATGATAGCCAGGCAATTGATGGGGATACTATTGATTTTTATTTTGATGGAAAATTGATTTTCAGAAAGTTGGGCTTATCCGATACCGCCAGAGTTTATTACACTGGAAAGCTATCAAAAGGAGAACACTGGATAGGGATAAAGGCTGTAACCGAAGGATTTAATCCGCCAGCCACCCCTCATATTGGGATTTGTGATGGAAGGAAGACTGTTGATTTTGACATTGAATCTTTTAGAGATTCGACATCAGGCTCTTGGGTAGTAAATGTAAAATGACCTTTGAAAAATAGATAATTAATGCCTCAATAATTAGCGCTCTCTTTTTATTGTCTGGAATTCGTTTTACTCAAAGGAACATAATCCATAGGTACCATATCTGCTACTTTTTCATAAGCCCAATAACCTTCAAAAAGTAAAGAACGGGAATCGTAAATGCCTCCGTTCTCATAAAAACGAACTGGAGCCTGTAATAGGTTAACAATAGAAATTTCGTTTTCTGGAACATCTAATGGTCTAAAAACCCAAAATCCCGATTTTGAATAGGCCAAAGATTCTTTCTCTTTGGTGTATTGAATGCAAAGCGCATCGGTATAATTTAGCCATTTTAAGTTTTGGTTATAATCATGTACCAAAGTATCGGTTAAAATGTCTGCCCGACTAAATTTATCAATTGTTTTGGGCATGTCTCTTTGTTTGGTCCAAAAGTTTAAAAGAGCAGTATCTATTTTACCCGCAGTTTTTCTAACACCTGTTTTCTCTGGCAAGGTTCTGATTTTTCTTAAATTTTCGTTGATTACATATTCAGGATATCGGTTTGGATTGGGGATTTTAACCATTTTGGTAATGATGTAACCTTCTTCCTGGGCTTTGTTTTGATACAACGATTTAAAAAAATGCTGCGACGAACCATAATAGGCAATTTCTCTGGCTGCAATATATTTTTTCTTTTTAGCTGCGGTTGCTTTTAATTCTTCAAAAAATGGGTGACCAGAATAATAAATAATGTGGGTTCGAGAGTTGTACTCGAAATGATCTAACATATATTTTAATCGATAACCAAGCGCCCTATTCTCAACCACCAAAAATTCGGTTGTGGTAACGGTTAGCGTACTGTTTGTGATATCAAAATCTACATTTAAAACCTGCGGATTTAATATTTTGCATTGAAGTGCATTTGGCGTTTTTCCAATAAAGAATTCTTTAAACTGATTGATGTATTTTTGACGGTTTGGATCTGCACGAATTACAACTTCATCCAATTGAGCAACATTTTCTTTTAGAACCAAATCTACCTGAACAGATTGATCGGAAATGATGACGCTTTTTGAATAGGGCAGATAGCCCACTATTTGAACCAATAAATCGTAACTGCCGGGTTTTAAGTTTCCGATTCTGAATTTCCCATCGTTATCTGCAACAGTTGCAATTTTATAACCACTTAAATAAATGCTTGCGCCAGGCAAACCATCCTTTTTATCGCGAACGGTCCCTGTTATGGCAAACGTATTTTGAGCAAATGAATTAGCAGCCACAATGAGAAAGAGAAGGGATGCTAAAAGGCTTTTAATCATGGAGACGAATGTAGCCAAAAGCCTTAATATTTAGGAAAATGAAAAAAGAATTTTAACAATTTTAACATTCTGGAATTCAATAATAACCAAGCTTTTACTTTGGGGGTGGCAAATAATCCATTGGAACACTATCCGCAACTTTTTCCCAAGCCCAATAACCTTCGTAAAGCATCGATTTTGGATTATATACGCAGCCATTCTTGTAAAAATAAACGGGCCTTATCGATAAGTTTATTAACGAGATTTGGTAATTTGGCATATCTAATGGTCTGGCAATCGATTGACCAATCCTGTTTGCAAAGGCATCATGTTCCCTTTCCTTGGTATAAATTACGTAAAGCACATCACTAAAATTTATGCTCTTTATGTTCTGATTAAACTGATGAACCAAAGTATCTGGAGAGATCTGTACTCTGCTCAGTATAGAAATTCCCTGGGGTAAATTTTTCTTGGCGATCCAATAACTAAGTGAATCCTGACCGTGCAAGTTTATACGTAAAGTTCCTGTTATACCTGTTTGTGCCTGGGTTAACCGTTTGATATTTGCTCTAATTGTACTGTCAGGCGGCCTTTCAGGGTTTGGTTTTCTAATCAGTTTATTAATAACAAAACCTTCTTCAAAGGAATTATTATTAAAAAGCGAGGTAAAAAAGTGTTGAGCTGAGCCATTGTAGGCTTCTAATCTTTTTTCTGCCCATTTTTTCTTTTTACCTGATGAGCCTGGTAAGTCTTCGTATGTTGGGTAGCCTTCGTTATAGATAATTCTCGAATTGTAATCATAAAGGAAATCATTAATTAAGTATTTGATTTTATATCCTAATGCTTTATTCTCTATGATTAAAAATTCATCTGTTTTAACATTGAGTAATCCCGCTTCCTTATTGTAATCTATCCTTAATACCTGCGGATTAAGGATTTTGCAAGACTCTGCATTCGGTGTTGTACCTATAAAATAACTTTTAAAAAGATTGATGTAGTTTTCTCTATTCGGATCTGGTTTTATGGTCACCTCAGCCAATTGCGTTACACTTTCTTCAAGAACGAAATCTAACTTTACACTTTTATCTGTGATAACAATATTTTTGTTTACGGCTTTAAATCCCATAAGCTGAACCAGAATATCATAATTTCCCGGCTTTAAATTTAGAATATAACTGCCATCGTTATTTGTAGCGGTCGCAATTTTATAGCCACTTACATATATTCCTGTTCCGGGCAAAACTTCACCTTTCTTATCCCGAACGTAGCCACTTAAATTAAAGCTTTGTTGAGCAAAAGATTCAGCACATAATGTGAATAATATGAATAGGCTAAAAAAGATTCTCATTAATCAAATATAAACTAATTTATTAGTTAATCTAAATTTGAAATAATTATAACTATCCCAACAGTTCTTTTGCGTTTTCGATGGCAGAAGCACCTGGATTTTTTCCACTTAACATCTCTGCAATCGCAGTGATTCTTTCTTCCTGTTTAAGTTTACGGATGCCTGTAGTTGTTTTGCCACTATCTTCATTTTTATAAACGAAATAATGAGAAATTCCTTTGGCCGCAATTTGCGGAAGGTGAGTGATGGAAATTACCTGCATATTGTTGCCGAGCTGCGCTATTACCTCACCAACTTTTAATGCGGTTTCTCCAGAAATCCCAGTGTCAATTTCATCGAATATTATGGTGGGTAGGGAAGTATGTTTTGCTAATAGTGCCTTGATTGCCAACATTAACCTTGATAATTCTCCTCCAGATGCTACTTTATTTACAGGGGCAGGGGCTTGACCTGCATTTGCTGTAAAAAGTAAGTTAATTTCATCCAAACCATCTTTACTAAGTTCTTCTTGTTTTTTCTGTGTTAGAACCAATTGAGCATTAGGCATACCAACTTTTTTTAACGTATTGCCAGTTTGTTCTTCTACAATTTTTATAGCCTTTATTCGATTTAAGCTGAGTTGATTGGCCTTTTTATGTAATTCAATTTTAAGTTGCTCTATTTCTTTCGTGAGTTGCTCGATATTTTCGTCTGAAGAAAGAAGTTGATTTAGATTGTTTTCCAGTTGTTTTTGCAATTCAAGCAGCCCCGTATTATCTGCAACCCGATGTTTTTGTTGTAAAGAATATAATAAATCCAATCGCTGATTTATTATGTCCAAACGTTCTGCACTATGCAAGGTATCGGCTTCCAACCCCGCGGTTTCATCAGCAATATCTTTAATTTCGATTATCGACGAACGCAATCTTTCATAAAGAATGTTAATCTCTGAATCAAATTTTTCAATGCTCTGTAATTGAATCTGTGCTTCTTTTAATAGCTGCAGGGCCGATGGTTCAGCTTCAGTTAATAAACCTGTTGTGGTTAATAATGCCCGTTTAATGCTTTCCGCGTGTGTTAACCGTTCTAATTCCTGTTCTAACTCTTCTTGCTCATGCTCTTTTAAGTTCGCCTGTTCAAGTTCATTAAAAAGAAATTGTTCATAATCCTGTTTACTTCTTGCCTCGTTTGCATCAGTAACTAGCTTCTTTAGTCGATTACTTTCTAGTCTTAATTTTTTAAACCCATTACGATAATCAAAAAGTAGTGCGTTGTGATTGGCCAGTGAATCCACAATCAACAACTGAAAATCTGCGTCATTAATTTCCTGGGTAGCATGTTGAGAATGGATATCAATTAATTTCTCTCCAATTTGCTTTAATATGGAAAGATTTACGGGTGTATCATTTATAAAAGACCGCGATTTACCATCAATAGAGATTTCTCTCCGAAGTGTGCTTTCATTAAAAAAATCAACATCATGTTCCTCAAAAAGCTCTTTTAAGTTTTCATCTCCCAACACAAAAGCGCCTTCGATAACACATTTTTTATCTTGATTAAAGAAATACTTGCTTTCGGCCCTTTGACCTAAAATTAAGGATAATGCACCCAAAATGATGGATTTACCAGCGCCAGTTTCACCAGTAATGATGTTTAAGCCTTTATCAAATTCGATATCTAGACTATCTATTAAAGCGTAATTGCGTATTGAAAGTTTTTGTAGCATAGAGACTACGAAAATAAACATTTAACCCCGTAGGTTGGAATCTCAAATCCAGTTTTTTCAAACAAAAAATGGTGGAGATGCTTCTCCACCGTTTCCAGTATAATTGGTTTGGTTTATTTTTATTGTTCTGGTCGCTCAGGTTTTTCTGATCTTTCTTTTTTCTCTTTTTTTTCCAGCTTCTCTTTTAACTCTTTAACCTCCTTATCGAATCTTTCTTTGATTTTTTTGTATTCTTCAGATTCTCTTACCTTTTTCGATGTTTTATCTTGCATAAAGATAACAGGGCCATCAGAGTCATATGAAAAGCTGCGTAATTTAACTAGAGAGTCTATGTTGCTTCGCGATAGTGCAGACATCTTTCTTGCGTCCAATCCCTTTACTCTCATTTTTAAACCATCTAATTGTGCTCTAAATTCTGGAGAATTCATTTTTATAGCCATTTCTTCACCCATTTTCTTCCACTTTGCCTGCGCTTCTGGTGAACTGAATTCCTTCACCATATCTTCGCTCATCTTTTTCCATTTGGCTTGCTCTTCAGGCGAATTCATTTTTTTTACCATGTCTTCACCCATTTTTTTCCATTTTGCCTGTGCCTCTGGCGAGTTAAATTCTTTTGCAAAGTCATCTCCAAATTTTTTCCATTTGGCCTGGGCTTCAGGCGAGCTGTATTCTTTGGCAATATCGTCGCCAAATTTTTTCCATTTAAGTTGAGCCTCCGGTGAGCTAAATTCACGATATATTTTAGTCTGGAATAATGAATCTCTAAACTTAAAGGCAGTATCAGAGTTCAGTCTGTAAATGCGATTGCCTTGAAAAACCTGATCTCTGTAAAAATCTTTTCTTAGGCTATCAGGCATATCCTTAACCGAATTGTATTCGGTTTTGTTGCCGTTGGCGTCAATAGTTACAATTTTAATTTTATGTTTTTTTGTAGTGTCTAAATAAACAGCTGGAGTATTGTCTGAGATTATGTTAGACTGAATTCTGTTCTCTTTAACAATCTTTCTTATGGCTTTTTTCTTTTCTACAGGATTAATCCATGCAATAGAGAATAAGCAGGCAACACCTAAGGTTAAGGCTGCCATTTGTTGTTTGGCATTTAAATAGTTAGTTTTCATATTGGTTATTCTTTTAATACGCTGATATAAATTTTGGGTTTTGCCTGTTGCGGCCAAAGCATAAGCCGGGCTGTTTTTACCTTTTAGTAGTTCTAATTTGAGTAGGGCATGAGCATAGTTTAATGGTTTGCCAGTAAACTTCAAAACCAAATCATCACAGGCATGTTCCCTTTCAATATGTATGAATCTGCCTGCCATCCAAACGAATGGGTTAAAGAAAAGCAAGGTTTCTATTGCTGTTTTGATAAGATTTAGCAAGAAATCATTTCTGCGGATGTGCGATAGCTCGTGAATTAAAATGGCCTCTACCTGATCTTCATCCAATTGATTTACCAAGGCTAGGGGAAATAAAACTACTGGTTTTAAATAGCCAATAACCAAAGGAACATTTACAATTGAAGAAAGGTGAAATTTTATACTTTTGTTGATTTTTAGATTGGAAGTAACTTGAATAAAAATCTCCTTCCAGCGTTCTGGAATTGCACTTAAGCTTTCCTTTTTAAATTTTGATAACTGGCCATAGCCTTTTATAATTACAAAAAGCTGTAAAATTATTCCTATGATATAAAACGCTACAACTATTGGGAAGTATTGTTCGGCTTTACTGCTAAAACTTTGAGGTAGATTATTGAAATACTGGTAGGCTTGTAGGTTCTGAATATCCCTTGCTGATAATGTTCTGGTTGTACTTTGTTGTAGTTGATGAATAAAGTTGTATCCGAAGCCTACAAACATGATTACGATAGCGCCAAAAGCCAGATTGTGTTTGTACTTGGCCGCCAATTTAGGCAAGCTAAATAAAATGATAAATAAAATACCGTAGATGATTGCACTTTGCCACAATGAGTTTAAAATGCTCCAGCCAAATGCTTTAATAAATTGTTGAACTAAAGTTTCCATAATGATAATTTTTTCTGATCGAAAATTTTAATTGTTTATTTAGGGATCCAAACCCTACACCTTTCAACCCGTTGCCTTTATTTAAGGCTATCCAAATATTTCTTTATCTCGTCAATTTCATGCGCACTGGCACTATGATTTCCCAATGCCTGCATTACTAACCTTGCTGCCGATCCATTAAATACATTATCAATCATTTTATTCACCAATTGCTTTTCGGTTTTATCCCGATTTACAATTGCATTATAAATGTGTGTTTTCTGATTTGTATCTCTTTCTACCATTCCCTTCTCATGCATAATCTGCATTAGTTTAAGCGTAGTAGTATATCCAGAATCTTTTTTATTCAACGCTTCATGAACTTCTCTTACTGTAGCTAGGCCTTTTTGCCATAGCACCTGCAAAATTTCCATTTCGCCTTCTGTTGGTTTGATGTTGCTGCTAGTCATATTGTTACAGTTGTACGAATAATTTCGTATTCAAATGTACGAAGATATTCGTATAATCAAAATATTTTAACATTTTTTTAACTAGAAGACAAAAAATAAAATTAAATGTTGCACGAGATATGAATAGGATGGGAATGAATAACTCATTTTTGTCCTAATATTTATGCTGTTCGAGATGTTAACGGAGCGCATCTCGTACTGAGGATAATGATGGATTTGTAATCCATCTACAGTAATCAAGGTTTGCAAAACCTTCTTTATGCTTAATAAGCCAATTGCTGTTACAATTAACCAATTGATACAATTAATCAATTAACCTTTAAGCAATTTATTTCTTCAATCCTTCGTATTTTCCAATATTTGCAGGATCTATTTCCGCAAGCATATTGTAGGCTTTCATACGTTCCTGGCCATTTAATTTAGAAAGAACATTTGTAATTTCCTCTGCTTTGGATGCGAAGTAAACATTTGGAAAAATCGAACCTAGTTTTTGTTTATCCATTTGCTGTAAAGCCGGAAGCGCGGAAACAATCTGACCTAGTCCTTTATCATTATCTGTTAATTGATCTAATCCGCTTAAATGATAACTGTAAATAAATGAACGCAGTTCGCTGAAAACCGGATTAAGTACATTCTCATTAAACCAAAAACGATTGCGTAATCCATCGGCGGCTTTCCAACCGGTATTGCCAGATGTTTGTGCCAGATTAATTATGTTTTGTGCTTTTTTAAAATAAGGCGTTCCGCCCATTTTGCTAAAGCTATCTTTATCCAAGCCTATAATGGTGTACGCATAATAGGATAGAAGCGCACTGATATTAGAAATGTAATTCTGATCTGAGAAATCTATTGTAGAGCCATCATTGTAGCTAAAGTCAAAATTTTTGTCGCTCATGTTCAGCAATGTGCTGTTGTAAGAACTGTTAAAAACCGGCCTGCTGCTTTGAATCTGAGCTTCTGCGGTATAACCAGAACCTCCATCCCAAGAATTTATGGTGATTACAAAATTGCAATCTATCCGTTCCTGCGGTTTGTAGCTTTCGTTACTAAATTTGTTGTTGTTTAAAAAATCGCGGATTGTTTTTTGTAAAGCCTCTAAAGTTGGCTTACTAATGTTAGAAACCTGTGGTGCCAAAAGCTGAACTCTGGCGTTTAATTCTTGAGCATGCAGTTTACCTAAACCGATCAATAGAAGAAAAAAAACAACTCTTTTTATCATTGTATAATTTTTAAAATGGCATTACAAATATCCTTAGCAACCTCATCCTTGGCTTTTACTTCAAAAACCGTGCGCTCCAATGCCTTGTTAAAAATAGTAATTTTATTTGTATCTGATTTAAAACCCGCACCTTTATCATTTAAAGAATTAAGTACAACCAGATCTAAGTTTTTCTTTTCAAGCTTTCCCTTTGCGTAGTTTTCTTCGTCGTTCGTTTCTAAAGCAAAACCAACTAAAATTTGATGAGGCTTTTTATTTTTGCCCAAAGTGGCCAAAATATCTACCGTTTTCTCCAATTCTAATTTAAAATCGCTATCCTGCTTTTTAATTTTTTGATTGGAAATGGTTTTTGGTCGGTAATCGGCTACTGCGGCACACATTACCGTGATATCAGTTTGTTCAAAAATAGCTGTACATGCATCGAACATGTTTTGAGCGCTTACAACATCTATTCTTTTTAAAATTTCGGTAGCTTTTTGACTTGTCGGACCAGCAACTAAAGTTACATCGGCACCCAGTTTAGCCAATTCATCAGCTAAGGCGAAACCCATTTTTCCAGATGAATGATTGCCAATGAAACGAACCGGATCAATTGCCTCATATGTTGGTCCTGCAGTTACCAAAACCTTTTTACCGAAAAATGGCATCGATTTTTTCAATGCATGTTCAAGAAAAGATACAATTTCCTCAGGCTCAGCCATTCTGCCTGCACCATGCAATCCACTCGCCAATTCACCGGTTCCTGGTTCTATTACTGTATTGCCAAAGCCCGTTATTTTTTGAATATTATTTTGAGTGGTTTCATGTTTCCACATGTCCAGATCCATGGCAGGAGCCACATATACAGGGCATTTTGCAGAAAGATAAACAGCGGTTAATAAATTATCGCATATACCTGTGGCCAGCTTTGCTAATGTATTTGCACTAATGGGCGCAATAATAATTAAATCGGCCCAAAGCCCTAATTCTACATGATTGCTCCACACGCCGGTTTCTTCTTCGAAATACTGCGTGTAAACTGGGTTTTTAGAAAGTGTAGCAAGTGTAAGTGGTGTAATGAAATTAGCACCATCAGGGGTAAGAATAACCTTAACGTTTGCACCAGCTTTAACTAAAAGTCTAACCAAAACGGCCGACTTATAAGCTGCGATACTACCGCAAACGCCAAGGATTATATTTTTGTTATTTAGCATGGAGCATATGGCTAATGCATAGAGCAAAACGCTTGATGCACAAAAATGCCATGCTCTAAACGCCTTGCGCTTTTGCTATTACTTTTGTTCTTTTGATGGATTTCTGTGATAAATTTTTTCATTCAAAAATTCATCAATCGCAACCAAAACTGGCTTAGGCATACGTTCGTAATGCTTGCTAATTTCAATTTGCTCACGATTTTCAAAAATCTCCTCTAAGTTATCGTTGCTCGATGCAAATTCTGCCAATTTACCATGCAATTCCTCTTTCATGTTATTAGAAATCTGGTTTGCTCTTTTAGCAATCACAACTAAAGATTCGTAAAGGTTATCAGTAGTTTTATCTAAATCGTGTACATTTCTGGTAACCGTAGTATTCGGCACAGCAGGTTTGTTAGTATTCATGTATTACTTGTTTTTAATATCCGTTTTATTAACTGTGGTGTCTTTTAGCTTTCCAGTTCTAATCAACATTTCCTTATATTTTGCCTGTTCAACCGCAAAGTCTGCAAGCTCTTGTTTAGTAAGAACCAAACCAGCATCAATATCTTGTTTTACTTGTTTTGCATCCTTAGTAAATTTACTATCAGGATGGTTCTCTGTAAATTCGGTATATAAGGATATGGCTTCATTGTAGCGATCTTCCTGACGGAAGACATAACTATTTTTCGCATATAAATACTGCGATTTGATCATTAAATAGTCCATTTCCTCAGCATACTTAATATCTGGAAAATCCCTTTGAGCATTTTTCAAGGCTATAACAGCTGCTCTGTAATTATCAACATTACTTGGGCCGGTAGTTAAGTACATTTTGGCATTTTCAAATGCTTTATCTTCAAGTTTGCCTCTTAAATCCGCAATATATTTACTTGCAGCGGCCGCTCTATCACTTGTTGGGTATAGATTCACAAACAATTGTAAAGCATCAATTGCCTTGTAAGTATTTTCTTGATCCAATGAAAAAGTAGGCGATTCTAAGTAATAACAATAGGCACCCATATACCTTGCTTCTTCAGCATTTTTACTTGCCGGATAGGTATCCGCGAAGCTTTTAAACTGATATCTTGCAGTGGTGTAATCACTTAATCTATATAAAGTATAAGCGTAATAATAGTTCAAATCTTCAGCTTCTGCACGCCCACGATATTTCTGGGAAAGGTCTTCAAAAAGCACCAATGCCTTGCTGTAATCCCTTTTATTGTACAAACGAAGCGCCTCTTGGTATTTCTTAGCTACGTCATTACTCGCCCTCAATTTCTCGAAACGACTTTTACAACCCGCTATACCCAAAGCGGCAACAAATACTAAAATAATTAAGTGTTTAACTTTAAACATTCTGCAAAGATAATTAATAATACGATAACATCAATAAAAACAATTGGGTACTAAGCTATGCAAAGCAATTCAGTCCAATCTAACCGTTAACAATTTTTAACATTATTTATCTAAACAAGGGTAACATGAAGCGCTATTTACTTTTTAAGAAAAGCCAAACCTGTACTATTATATAAGGATAGTCCTGCCCTCATTACAAAGCCGCTCCCGAGAAAATCGGGATGAGTGTTTTTCATTAGGGTCAGGTTTATTTCACTTCAAACAGTTTTTCAAAACTTTTGGTTGCATACTGTATTATTTATTACTTTAGTCCTAACATCCCGTATACAAAATATTATAAACAGATCACAATTATGAAAAAAATGGGATTCCTTTTGGCGATGCTCTGTGCACTTGCCTCATGTAACTTAAAACAATCAAAGGAGAAAGATGACGGAACATTAAAATATGATTCACCAGAATTCTCTGAAAAGTTTAATTCATACATTTCGGTAACCAATTATTACAGCACATCAGATAAAGGAAGCAGTTGGGATGAAACCTTGACAAAGTTTTACGACCAATTGGGGACCCCTGAAAAAAAGAACATACAAAAAGAAGATGTATATTTCGGTAATTTTATGTGGGGGATAGATCAATCTGTTAAAGTTGCCGAAGCAAATGCTGAAAAAGCTCCAAAACTTGGCGATGCTGATAAAAACCTTATTGCGTTTTCCAAAGAAATTATCAGTGCAAGCGCCATCCTACAACAGTTGGAAAGTTATTATAAAGGTAAAAGCTACCTTGATGATAAATATGCCAAAGCAAATAACTTATATAATGAGTTTATTGCCAAGCAGGCCAAAGTAGATTCCTTATATATAGTGCTCAGAAAAAGTATGGCTGGAATAAAAGAAAACCGCGATAACTATTTTGTTGAACTTAATAAAAAAGAAGGTAGGCTAGTTAGATATCATATGCTATTAAGTATGCGGTATGCAAAAGCGGCCTTTTCACAAATAGGAAATAAAGAGCTTGGACCCAATTTTAAAACCAATTATGATAAACTTACGCTTTCTGTAGATGAACTAAATAAACTTTCTGCAGATGATGGTGCTTTAGAAAAATCTAATATCACACTCAAATCCACTTTCGGGAACTATTTGGGCTATCTAACCTCTATTAAAGGGAGTTTTAGAATGCTAATGGATGTTAAGGATGAAACTAAGCGAGAAGAAATACTCAAAAAACTAGATAGCGATTTTGCCGAAATGATTGATGATTATAATAGGATATAAAAATTTTCTATCCCGTTAAGTTCATTTTTCGTTCCCGAAGTCACGATTTCTTTTGATTTTAGGGGTTAAACATATATCTGATTTAATTCTATAGGAGTAAATTCGCTATGTCTCTACCTGCTTCATTTGATTTTCTTTAATTCTTCTTAATTTTTTCTTGTTGATTTTCATGCGTTTATGGTCTTTTGGGAAAATTTGTTGTTCCGGGTATTTGCCTTGGCGGATATTTTTTCTACTTTTGCATCCCGCTTCGGAGGAGACGGTTACATGGGATTAGGGGGAAGGGAATTATTTTGAAATAGTTCTTGGAGAGAGGGAAAAAGTTGTTACCTTTGCAACC
>Ga0160460_100158_pt1 | contig 75200 bp, 65 predicted proteins | sample HID1973M_E6MG_FD_108238 | JGI IMG/M metagenome (GOLD analysis project Ga0160460, IMG submission 108238) | Enriched mosquito-associated microbial communities from UW Madison campus, WI, USA - HID1973M_E6 MG | ecosystem: Host-associated > Arthropoda: Insects > Digestive system > Unclassified ... | reverse complement strand
CTGCTGCCGCTCATGTCCCCCGGCTCGGGCCTGCGGCCCAAGCCTCCTCCTTTACTTCCCGTCAGCAGGCATCGCGCCCCAACGCCTCATTCACAACGACCGCCGAACCGAAAGCAGAAGCGAAAAGCGAGAAGCGAGAAGCGAGAAGCGAGAAGCGGGAGATGGTGATGAGTGAGATGAGTTTGGGGATTGATTCCATCACTCCCGATCCCACCCGGACCTCCCGGCCCTTGGCTTCGAGGGGTCGCCACAAGCCGCGCAGCGGGCGTCCCGCTTTTTCCATCCCCTCCCCACTTCACCCGCTCTGCTTTTCGTTCCGTGGCCATTGGCCCTGAGGTGGCGGGGTGCGCTGCCTGCTGACGGGAAGTAAAGGAGGAGGTTCCGGCCCGCAGGGTCGGGACCGGGGGACATGAGCGGCAGCAGGCAGCGCACCCCGCCGCCCGCGACCCAGCAGCCCCCTGCAGCTTTCCGCGACACAACATCACCTGCATCGCGCAATACCAGAACAACCGATCGCCATCGAAGGCCAGCCAAGCCCCAGCCAGCGCAAGAACCTGAAGCCCAGCGGCCGCCAGGCCGCAACCCCGCCCCATCCCGACCACAGCCCGGGAAGCAGATCCCGCCCGCCGGGAACAGTCGGTCGTATATGCTGGGGCCCGATTCATGGAGCCGACGATGACCGATTCCCCCCGCATCGCCTTCCTTGCCAGCAATACCGAGGCCGCGCAGCGTGCCCGCGCCGATTTCGTCGCGCGGTACGGTGACCATGCCATCGATGAAGCCGAGGTGCTGTGCGCGCTGGGCGGCGATGGCTTCATGCTGCAGACCCTGCATCGCCATGGCAATGCGGGCAAGCCGGTGTTCGGCATGAAGCTCGGCTCGATCGGCTTCCTGATGAACCAGTTCCGCGACGATGACCTGGTCGAGCGCCTGGCCCGTGCCGAGCCGGCCCACCTGCGGCCGCTGGAGATGCTGGCCCAGACCGAGTCGGGCACCACCACCGGTTCGCTGGCCTACAACGAGGTCTCCCTCCTGCGGCAGACCCGCCAGGCCGCGCACCTGCGCATCGACCTCAATGGCCAGACCCGCATCGAGGAACTGATCGGCGATGGCGTGCTGGTATCCACCCCGGCTGGCAGCACCGCCTACAACTACTCCGCGCACGGCCCGATCCTGCCGCTGGGCTCGCACACCCTGGCCCTGACCCCGATCGCCCCGTACCGGCCGCGGCGCTGGCGCGGCGCGATCCTCAAGGCCGACACCGAGGTGCGCCTGCAGGTGCTGGACCCCTACAAGCGGCCGGTCAGCGTCACCGCCGACTCGCACGAGACCCGCGACGTGGTCGAGGTCACCATCCGCGAATCGCGCGAACACCGCGTCACCCTGTTGTTTGATCCCGAGCACAACCTCGAAGAGCGCATCCTCAGCGAACAGTTCGTGGTCTGATCGGCACGCTGCGGCACAATGTCACCCCGAGTGCTTCCCGGTTCCCCAACGCCATGGCCGACAACACGCCCCGCCTGCTGACCGTCGCGGTGACCTCGCGCGCCCTGTTCGACCTCGAGGAAGGCCACGTACTGTTCGAGCGCGAGGGCGTGGAGGCCTATGCCGCCTACCAGCGCGAGCATGAGGACGACATCCTGCGTCCCGGCGTCGCCTTCCCGGTGGTGCGCAAGCTGCTCGCGCTCAACGAGGGCGCGCCGCCGGACACCCCGCGCGTGGAGGTGATCCTGCTTTCACGCAATTCGGCCGACACCGGCCTGCGCATCTTCAACTCCATCCAGCACTACGGCCTGGGCATCGTCCGTGCCACCTTCACCTCCGGAGAGGCGACCTGGCCCTACGTGAAGCCCTTCGGCACCGACCTGTTCCTGTCGGCCAACCCGGATTCGGTGCGCCGCGCGCTTGCCCACGGGGTCGCCGCGGCCACCATCCTGCCGCGCCCGGTGGACGAGGCCGGTGAGCCGGCAGCGTCGCCGGCAGCGGCACCGCATGCCCGCCAGCTGCGCATCGCGTTCGACGGCGATGCGGTGATCTTCGGCGACGAAGGCGAGCGGATCTCGCGCGAGCAGGGTGTGGAGGCGTTTGGCCGGCACGAGCGCGAGAACGCGCGCGAGCCGCTCACCGGCGGGCCGTTCCGCAATTTCCTTTCGGCGCTGCACGCGCTGCAGGCGGCCTTCCCGGCCGGCGAGGCCTCGCCGATCCGCACCGCGCTGGTCACCGCGCGTTCGGCGCCGGCGCACGAGCGGGTGATCCGCACCTTGCGCGAGTGGGGCGTGCGCCTGGATGAGGCGCTGTTCCTGGGTGGCCGGCACAAGGGGCCGTTCCTGGCTGCCTTCGGGGCGGACATCTTCTTCGACGATTCGCAGCACAACATCGACAGCGCCCGCCAGCAGCAGCACGTGGCGGCCGGGCACGTCCCGCACGGCGTCGCCAACGACCCGCGGCCGCAATGAAATCGCTTGCCGGTGGCGGTGCGCACCTGCGCCGCGACTGGCGCTACCTGGAGCTGCGCTTCGAGAGCGGAGTGACCCAGACGCGGATGCTGCGCTGGGCCCCGGACGTCCTGTGCGTGCCGTATACCCGCACGATGCTGGCGGCCCTGTGGCTGCAGCCGGCGCCGAGGACGATCGGCCTGCTCGGCCTGGGAGGCGGTGCCCAGGCGAAGTTCTGCCATCGCCACCTGCGCCAGGCGCGGGTCGAGGCGGTGGAATGCGACGCCGGCGTGCTCGCCCTGCGCAAGGCGTTCCACATCCCGGCAGACGACGCGCGCCTGCAGGTCGTGCAGGGCGATGGCGCCGACTGGCTGGCCGCGCGCCGGGGGGTCTTCGACCTGCTGCTGGTGGACGCCTACGGGCTGCAGGGCATCCCGGCGCATCTGTCCGGACTGGACTTCTATGACCGCTGCCGGGCGGCATTGACCCCGGAAGGTGTCATGGCCAGCAACTTCTACGAGGTCGATGCCTCGGCCCACCAGGTACGGATGCGACAGGCGTTCGATGGGCGTTGCCTGCTGCTGCCCGAGCCGGCAATGAGCAACGAGGTTGGCTTCGCCTGGAACGGACGGCCGCGGCCGCTGCCGCCGGCGCGGGCGCTGCACGGGCTGCCCTGGCGCGCCCGGTGGCAACTGCGCGGGGGGTTCCACCGGCTAGCGGACGCATTCGGCGCCTAGGAGCGGCCATGTTCTCCACAGGGCATGTGGATTCGCGGTGGGTCAACATGTGGATAACCCTTCGCAGCCCTTGCGGCGCCTTCGTCGTGGCTGGGTTGGTCAAAAAATCATCACGGCGCGACGAGTGGCAGCCGGATGTCGGTCAGTCGCCAGCGCAGGCCCTGGCGGTCGAGCACGAACACCACCGGGCGCCCGTCGGGCGTGCTGACCGTCGCGGTGAACCGGGAGGTGGATTCGAACCGCTTGTGGCTGCCGCTGAGCGGGCGTGCCGGCATCGGGCGCGACCAGGTGTCGCCGTCGATCGTGCTGCCGCTGGCGCGTTTCCACAGCTGGTGGCCCTGCAGCACGGCGCCGATGCCGGCCGGGGTGGCGAGCATGTCCACGCCGGCGCCGGTGACCCCGCCCGCCAGCTGCAGGGCGATGCCGCCGAACAGGCTGGAGGAGGCGTCGATGCCGACCTGCCGCACCACGTAATCATCCAGCTGTGCCTTCAGGTTGGCCCGCAGCATCGGGAAGTCCACGTAGCGGTCGAGCGCGGCGGTGTCCTGGCGTTCGATGGCCTGGCTGATGCCACGGATCGCCAGGAAAGGTCCGGCGAGGACATAGGCGCCGAGCGCCAATGCGGCAATCAGGGGCAGTAGCCACCACAGCTTCTTCATGTCGTTCCTCCCGAGGCGGGGCCGGTGGTTGTCAGAACTCCAGGTCCAGCGAAGCGCAGAGATAGTCCACGAACGGGCCCAGCGTGGCCAGGTCGGCGGCGACGGTCTGGCGCAGGCGCGGGCCGGTCATGTCGTCGTCGCCCAGCGAGCGCCACATCACCCAGTTGCGGTGCTTGAGGTCATCGAGGAACTCGAAGTCGGCCGGGAACCCGCGCGGTGCGCGCACCAGCTTCTCCGATTCCTCCAGGTCGAAGCGGCGGCGCAGCTGCGGTGCGTGCGCGGCTGCCTTCCAGCTGCCGGGGTTGTCGAAGATGAACTGTCGCACCTTGCGCTGCGTATCGGGCTCGGGATGCCACAGGCCGGCACCGACGAAACTCTCGCCCGGCTGCAGGTGCAGGTAGAACGAAGGTGCCGGGACTTCGCGGCGGCGCTCGTGGAAGAAACGCGCGCCCTGCCAGGTCTTGTATGGCGACTTGTCGTTGGAGAAGCGCGCATCGCGGTAGATGCGGAACAGCGAGCCGCCATTGCCGCGAGGGTCTGCGCGGAAATGCGTGCTGACCTCGGCCAGCGCCGGTTGCAGGTCGGTGATGAGCTGCAGGAACGGCTGGCGTACGTGCGCCTCGTAATCCGCACGGTGGTCCTCGAACCAGGCCTTGTCGTTGTGGCGGGCCAGGCCGCGCAGGAACTTGAAGCTGGCCGGGGAGAAGTAGGTGGTCATAGCGTCCTCTGCAGGTCGGTGCCCCAGCCGGCGAGCTGGTCGAGCAGGGCCAGGCGCCCGGGGGCTTCGGCGTTGGCGAGCCGCAGTTCGGTGATCTGCGCCCAGAACTGTTCGAACGTCACCTCCGACAGGCCGTTGTCCTCGACCAGGCGCTGGCGACGGTAAGCATCCCAGCGCGGCTGTTCCTCCAGCGTCAGTGATTGCGGCCAGTTGCGGGCGCGATAGCGGAACAGCAGCTCGGGCAGGCGGGGATCGGTGAAGCGGTCTTCCATCAGGGCCAGCGCTTCTGGCGTGCTGGCGCGAACGGCCGGGAACAGCCGGCGGTCGCCATCGCCCAGGAAGCCGTCATACAGCGAGGCGTCGACATCGGTCGGGCCGCCCACGCGTTCGCCGGCATAGACGCGGCGGACCTTCTCGGCAAGTGCCGGGCCCTGCGCGCGCAGCAGCGTGGCGTTGGCCTCGATCCGCTCGCGGTCGATGCCCAGGCGCTCGAAATCGCCCGCGCGCAGGTGAGCCCAGGACACCAGCGCCGGCGACTTGTTCAGGTGAACTTCCTTCAGTCCGATGCGCTGCTCGCCTTCGGGCAGGGCGGACTGCGGCACGTACAGGCGTTCGGCGATGTCCTCCGGCGCGAGCCGCAGCAGCGGTTCGATGTCGCCTTCCAGGTCGAACACGATCACCCGGCTGTCGACCCGGGGGTGCCGCGCCAGCGGCAGTACCGGCGCCGCGCACAGGCGCGAGGCCGGATAGCGCTGGGAGACGTGCAGCACCGGCTGCATCGCGATCACGTCGAGCAGCGTCGCGGCGAAGCGCTTGTCGCGCAGCTTCAGCGCGTAGTCCCACAGCCGCGGCTGGTGCTGGCGGAACAGCCGCGCCAGGCCGATCGTGGCGTATACGTCCGACAGCGCCTCGTGCGCATCGCCCTGGCGCACCTGGTTGGCCAGCGCCAGGTGCTCGAGCTTGAACGAGGTCGCGCCATCCTCGCGCTGCGGCCAGTGGATGCCTTCCGGACGCAGCGCATGCACCAGGCGCATCATGTCGAGCAGGTCCCAGCGCGAATTGCCACCGCGCCATTCACGCTCGTAGGGGTCGCGGAAGTTGCGGAACAAGCCGTAGCGTACGAATTCGTCGTCGAAGCGCAGCGAGTTGTAGCCCAGCGTGCAGGTCTGCGGCCGCCCCATCTGCTCGGCGATGCGCGAGAAGGCCTCGGCCTCGTTGACGCCTTCGCGCCGGGCCAGCTGCGGGGTGATGCCGGTGACCAGGGTGGCGTAGGGCGAGGGCAGCAGGTCGTCGGCGGGCTGGACGAAGAAGCTGGTCGGCTCCTCGACGACGTTGAGCCCGGCGTCGGTGCGCACGGCGGCGAACTGCGCGATGCGGGTGCGGCGCGGATCCTGGCCGAAGGTCTCCAGGTCGTAGAAGAGGAAGCTGTCGGGCATGTCGGGTCGAGGCACGGCGGTGAGTCCATTCTAGGGCAGGACCGCCGTGGCGTCGGACGACCCGGGGGGCTAGTGCGCGCCCGGCAGCGGCGCCAGCCGCTCGTGCACGATCCGCTCCAGCTTCTCCCAGTCGATGCCGTCGAGCGCGCTGCGCCCGCGCGTGGCCTCGACCAGGATCTCGCGCTGGATCTCGCTGCGCGCCAACGCGACCGCGTAAGGCGTGCGCAGGAAGGTCACCATCGTGTAATGCGGCACGAACACGGTCGGCCAGCGCGCCTGCAATGCCTGCTCGAGCTCGCGCTGCAGCAGGAAGTCCGGATCGTCGACGCGGTCGCGCATCTCCAGGTAGTTTTCCAGCGCCATCTGCTGGATGGCCGCGGCGTTGGCGTGGCGACGGGTCTGGAACAGCGCGTAGGCGCAGGCCAGGTCGTCATGTGCGTCAAGCGCGTCGGCCAGCGCCACGCAGTCCTCGAAGGCGCAGTTCATGCCCTGGCCATGGAACGGCACCATCGCGTGCGCGGCGTCGCCGAGCAGCACGGCGCGGCCGTCCAGGTGCCAGCGCTCCAGGTAGAGGGTGCCGAGCAGCCCGGGCGGGTGCGCGTCCCAGTCCTCGCGCAGGCGCGGGATCAGCGCCAGGGCGTCGGGGAAATCACGGGCGAACAGGGCTTCAGCCTCGGCGCCGCTGTTGATGCTGGCGAAGCTCGGGCGGCCCTCGTTGGGCAGGAACAGGGTGACGGTGAAGGTCCCCTCGGCATTGGGCAGGGCGATGCACATGTAGCGCCCGCGCGGCCAGATGTGCAGCGCGTTGCGCTCGATGCGGAAGCCGCCATCGGCGGCCGGCGGGATCTCCAGCTCCTTGTAGGAGTGGTCGAGGAACTCGATGCGCTCGCCCAGTGGCGCCTTGCGGTTCATCGCCCCGCGCAGCGCCGAACCGGCGCCATCGGTGCCGACCAGGCTGTCGAAGCGGATGTCGTGCGGCTGGTCGTCGCGGTCGTCGATGAAGCGGGCGTAGCTGGCCTCGAAATCGACCGTGTGCAGGCGGCGATGGAAGTGGAAGCGCGCGCCGGCGCGCTCGGCCAGTTCGAGCAGGGCGATGTTGAGGTCGGCACGATGGATCGACCAGATCACCTCGTCGTCGTTGCGGCCATAGCGCTGCAGCTGCGGCGCTTCGCCCGGCGGGTGCACCATGCGGCCGCGCATCATCACCGCCTTGGCCATCACCGCGTCCTCGGCCCCGGCTTCGCGCAGCGCATGGCGGCCGCGCTCGGCCAGGGCAAGGTTGATCGAGCGTCCGGACTCATAGCCCTTGATGCGCGGATCGCCACGGCGTTCGTACACGGTGATGCGCCAGCCACGGCGCGAGAGCAGGATGGCGAGCAGGCTGCCGGCCAGGCCGGCGCCGATCAGGGTGAGGGAACGCGGGGTCTTGTCGTTCAATGGGGTGTCCGCTGGGGGAGGGCGGGAGGCGGCGCGGGCCTTACAGGGCGGCCCAGCGTTCCACTTCCTCGATGAAGTCGTGCAGGTCGGCGTAGCGGTTGTACAGCGGGGTCGGGGCGATGCGGATCACGTCCGGCTCGCGCCAGTCACCCAGCACGCCGACCGACTGCAGGTATTCGAACAGCGCCCGGCCCCGCGCGCGGCCGCCGGCCACCCGCAGCGACAGCTGGCTGCCGCGCTGGCGCGGATCGGCAGGCGTGAGCACCTGCAGGACCTGCGGCACGCGCGCGTGGATCAGTGCCTCCAGCAGGGCGGTGAGCTGCTCGGACTTGCGCCGCAGCGCCGGCATGCCGGCCTGCTCGAACAGCCCAAGGGACGCGCGCAGCGGCGCCAGTGCCAGCACCGGTGGATTGCTCAGCTGCCAGCCCTCGGCACCCGGCGTGGGCACGAATTCCGGCGCCATGCGGAAGCGGCTCTGCTTCTCGTGGCCCCACCAGCCGGCGAAGCGCGGCAGATCGGCCTGCGCGTGACGTTCATGGACGAAGCAGCCGGCGACCGCGCCCGGCCCGGCGTTGACGTACTTGTAGTGGCACCACACGGCGAAATCGGCGCCGTCCTCATGCAGCGAAAGCGGCAGGTTGCCGACCGCATGGGCGAGGTCGAAGCCCACGTTGGCACCCTGCGCGCGCGCCAGCGCGGCGATCCGGCCCAGGTCGAACGCCTGCCCGGTGCGGTACTGGATGCCCGGCCACAGCACCAGCGCCAGGCGCGGGCCATGGGCGGCGATGGCCTGTTCGATGGCAGCCATCGACACCGTGCCGTCCTCGGCATCGGGCTGCACCTCGACCAGGTCGGTGGCCGGGTCGAAGCCATGGAAGCGGATCTGCGATTCCACCGCGTGGCGGTCGGTCGGGAACGCGCCGGCCTCGATCAGGATCGCCGGTCGCGCCGCCGTGGGGCGGTAGAAGCTGACCATCATCAGGTGCAGGTTCACGCTCAGCGTGTTCATCGCCACGACTTCGGCGGGCCTGGCGCCGACCAGCCGGGACAGTGGTTCGCGCACCAGCTCGTGGTAGGTCAGCCATTGCTCCGGCCCGGTGAAGTGGCCTTCCACCGCCATCGACGCCCACTGGTCGAGCACCTGCTCGACCATCGCCCGCGCGCCACGCGGCTGCAGGCCGAGCGAGTTGCCGACGAAGTAGGCCTGGTCGCGGCCCTCGTGCTGCGGGAACAGGAACTCCTCGCGCAGATGGCGCAGCGGATCGGCGGCATCAAGGGCGGCGGCATGGGAGCGGCTGAGCGTGGAATCGGACATGGGAATCGAGCGCTGACAGGTTGCACCCATTGTAGGTTCGCGCGGGGCGGACGTGCTCGTCTGGGCTGTCTCGACCTACTTCGCTCCTGCAATTCCCGGGTTCTTCGTCTGTTTCCGGGGGAGGGGATGGGTGGGGTTGGTTGCGGCCTGGCGGCCGCTGGGGCTTTAGGTTCTGCGCTGGCTGGGGCTTGGCTGGCCTTCGGTGGCGATCGGTTGTTCTGGTATTGCGCGATGCAGGTGATGTTGTGTCGCGGAAAGCTGCAGGGGCTGCTGGGTCGCGGGCGGCGGGGTGCGCTGCCTGCTGCCGCTCATGTCCCCCGGTCCCGGCCCTGCGGGCCGGAACCTCCTCCTCTACTTCCCGTCAGCAGGCAGCACACCCCGCCACCTCAGGGCCAATGGCCGCGGAACGAAAAGCAGAGCGGGTGAAGTGGGGAGGGGATGGAAAAGCGGGGCGCCCGCTGCGCGGCTTGTGGCGAACCTCGGCGCCCCGGACTGACAGGTCCGGAGTGGGATCGGGAGCGCTGGAATCAATCCCCACACTCATTCCACTCGCTTCTCGCTTCTCGCTTTTCGCTTCTGCTTTCGGTTCGGCGGTCGTTGTGGATGAAGCGTTGCGGCGCGATGGCTGCTGACGGGAAGTAAAGGAGGAGGCTTGGGCCGCAGGCCCGAGCCGGGGGACATGAGCGGCAGCAGCCATCGCGCCGCAACGCCCGCGGTTCACTTACCCCCCGGCGCCAACGAAGACCAGCCAAACCCCAGCCAGCAACAAACCAAAGCCCCAGCGGCCGCAGGCCGCAACCCATCCCCCCCATAGCGGCGAAGAGCCAAAGAAAAAGGCGGCCGAAGGCCGCCCACCCAACACACCCAATCGCAGTAAACCCTCAGCCCGCGACAGCCGCTTCCCCCGGCACCGGGTGCACCGTCCCGCACTGCGGACAGGTACGTCGCTCGATCGACCCGTAGAAGCGCTCGAACACCGGCGGCAGGTCCGACTCGATGTTGTCCAGCGCGAAGAACTCCTCGTACAGCAGGTGGTTGCACTGCGGGCAATACCACATCAGTCCATCGCGCTCATGCGCCATCCGTCGCCGCTCGACGACCAGTCCGACCGACCCGGCCATCCGCCGCGGCGAATGCCGCACCTTGCCCGGCAGCAGGAACATCTCGCCCGCGCGGATCGGGATGTCTCGCACCTGGCCTTCGTCCTGCACCTTCAGCACCATCTCGCCTTCGAGCTGGTAGAACCACTCCGGCCCTTCGTCATAGTGGAAGTCGGTGCGCACGTTCGGGCCGCCGACGACCATCACGATGAAATCGCCGTCGTAGATGCACTTGTTGCCCACCGGCGGCTTGAGCAGGTGGCGGTGTTCCTCGATCCACGCGTGCAGGTTGAGCGGTGCGGCCAGCATGGGGACTCAGCGCTCCTGGCGGTCGGCCTGGATCTTCGCCAACGCCGAGGCATAGCGCGAATCGAGCTGGTCGCCGGCGCCGATGTCCATGCCCAGGTCATGCACCAGGCCATCGCGCAGGCTGTACACCCAGCCGTGGACCGTCAGTTCCTGGCCACGGTTCCAGGCGTCCTGCACGACCGTGGTGCGTGCCACGTGGACGACCTGCTCCAGCACGTTCAGTTCGCACAGGCGCGCATGCTGCAGCGGCAGCGTATGTGCGTCATGCAGGCACTGCTCGTGCTTGTCGGCCACGTCGGTGACGTGGCGGATCCAGTTGTCCACCAGGCCCAGGCGCGCCTGGGTCAGGCTGGCCAGCACGCCGCCGCAGCCGTAATGGCCCACCACCAGGATGTGCCGCACCTTGAGCACGTCGACCGCGAACTGGATGGTCGACAGGCAGTTGAGGTCGGTATGCACCACGACGTTGGCGACGTTGCGATGGACGAACACCTCGCCCGGGGCCATGTCGATGATCTGGTTGGCCGGCACGCGCGAGTCGGAACAGCCGATCCACAGGTAGTCCGGGTTCTGCTGCTTGGACAGCCGGGCGAAGAATTCCGGGTCTTCCTGGTTGATGCGGTCGGACCAGGCGCGGTTCTTTTCGAGCAGATCGGTGAGCGAGTTCATGTCGGTCATTATCCTTCATCCCCCGGAACAGTCGCAGCGGTACGGTCCGGCCTCAGGCGCGCCCGCCGAGCTGCTGGGTCATGCGTCCAGCCAACTCGTCTTCGCCGCCCTGCGGCGGTTCGATCTCCGACAACGAGAAGCCGCGCGCCAGCGCGTCCTCCTCGTCGAGGCCATCGAAGGCCACGAATTCGGCGTCGAACAGCGCGGCGCGCGCGCTGTCTTCGCTGTCATAGGTGAGGGTGTTGCCGTCGCTGTCGAGGACTTCGGCGGTGCCGGCCTCCCTGATGCGCAGGCGGGCCCATACCAGCAGGCGGCCGAGGCTGGCCAGCCACCACTGGTCGCGGGCGTGGAGTTCGTCGTTCATTTGATCACCGTGGAAAGCAGCCCGAGCACGGCCGCCATGGCCAGCCCGGTGAGAAGGGTCAACAGCGCCAGCCAGGCCGGCGTCGCCAGCCCGGACAGGGCGCTGTCGCCGGCGGTGCGGTAGCGGCGGCCGAGCAGCCACTGCAGTGCGGCCGGCTTGAGGAAGGCGCCCGGGCCCAGTGCCTCGGCAGTGGCCGGATGGCGGTCGCGCAGGTGCACCAGGGTCAGCGGCCAGAAGATCACGAAGGCGCAGAAGCCGGCTACCGCGATGCCGACGAAGCACAGGGCGAAGAACAGGGTCATCCGTGCAGGGCTCCGAGCAGGCGCGGCGCGACGGCGCCGCAGAGAATCGCGATGGCCGCCAGCCACAGCGGTCGCACCGCATGCGAGGTCGCCGCCCGCGCCTGGGCGGACTGCCACCAGCCATCGTTCGCGCGTTGGCTGCCGGCGAGTTTCTGCAGGCGCACGAAGCGCACGCCGCTGAACGCCGCCGCGACCATCGCCACGACGTACAGCACGAGCTGCACGGTCAGCGCCAGCCGCAGCAGCGCCACGTCAGAATTCCGCGCTGCCCGGCGCGCGCGGGTAGGGGATCGCGTCGCGGATGTTGGACAGGCCGCAGACGTAGACCACCAGGCGCTCGAAGCCCAGGCCGAAACCGGCGTGCGGGACCGTGCCGTAGCGGCGGAAATCGCGATACCAGCCATAGTGCTGCGCATCCAGGCCGAACTGCGCCATGCGCGCGTCCAGCACGTCCAGGCGCTCTTCGCGCTGGCTGCCACCGATGATTTCGCCGATGCCCGGGGCCAGCACGTCCATCGCCGCGACGGTCTTGCCGTCGTCGTTCAGGCGCATGTAGAAGGCCTTGATGTGCTCGGGGTAGTTGGTCACCACCACCGGGCGGCCGACGTGTTCCTCGGTCAACCAGCGCTCGTGCTCGGTCTGCAGGTCCAGGCCCCACTCGACCGGGAAGTCGAACTTCTTGCCGGAGGCCTGCAGCAGGCGGATCGCGTCGGTGTACTCGATGCGCTCGAATGGCGCGTTGACGAACGCCTCGAGCTTGGCGATCGCGTTCTTGTCCACGCGCTCGGCGATGAAGGCCATGTCGTCGCCGCGTTCGGCCAGCACCGCGCGGAACAGGTACTTGAGGAATTCCTCGGCCACGCGCGCGTCCTCGGCCAGGTCGGCGAAGGCGATCTCCGGCTCGATCATCCAGAACTCGGCCAGGTGGCGCGTGGTGTTGGAGTTCTCGGCACGGAAGGTCGGACCGAAGGTGTAGACCTTGCTCAGCGCCAGGCAGTAGGCCTCGACGTTGAGCTGGCCGGACACGGTCAGGAAGGTTTCCTTGCCGAAGAAGTCGCGGCTGAAATCGACCTCGCCAGCGGCGTTGCGCGGCAGGTTGGCCGCATCCAGGGTGGAGACGCGGAACATCTGCCCGGCGCCCTCGGCGTCGGAAGTGGTGATGATCGGCGTGCTGATCCAGTTGAAGCCGTTCTCATGGAAGAAACGGTGCGCCGCCTGGGCCAGGCAGTTGCGGATGCGGGTCACCGCGCCGAACAGGTTGGTGCGCGGGCGCAGGTGCGCGACCTCGCGCAGGAACTCCGGGGTCATCGGCTTGGGCTGGATCGGGTAGGTCAGCGGGTCCTCGACCCAGCCGACGATCTCGACCGCGCTGGCCTGGATCTCGAACGACTGGCCCTTGCCCTGGGACTTCACCAGGGTGCCGGTGGCGACCACCGAGCAGCCCGGGGTCAGGCGCTTGATGTCGTCGAAATTGGCCAGCGACTCGGTGGCCACGACCTGGATCGGGGCGAAACAGGAGCCATCGGTCACGTTCACGAAAGCCAGGTTGGCGGACCCGCGCACCGTGCGCACCCAGCCCCGTACCGTCGCCTCGCCGCCTTCCGGGAGCTTCCCGGCAAGCGCATGTTCAACGCTGACCACCGTCATGATGCTTCTTCCTCGCCGCAGCGAACTGTCCATTGGGCCACGAAGTGTAAATGCGGGGCGCGCCACATGCGAGGCGATCGCGCCGTCCCGCGGCGCTTGCCGTGACCGCCCGCCGCCCCCATCTGCACGAGGGTACGGCGCGCCTGCGCGGACACAGTGTCGCGCCGCCGTGGCCGTGGCCGGCCAGCCCAGGTCCTATAATTCCCCCGATCCCCCGGAGCTTCCCCATGGCAGTCAGCCTCACCCCCGTCGCCCATGAGCGCGTGCAGCGGTTCGTCCAGCAGACGCCCGGTGCGCTTGGCCTGCGTTTCGGCGTCACCCGCACCGGCTGTTCGGGGTGGGGCCACGTGACCGAGCTGGCCCGCGAAGAGCGCGAGGGCGACGCGGTGTTCGAGCAGGACGGGGTGCGCATCTACGTCGATGCCGACAGCCTGGCCCTGGTCGACGGCACGCGGATCGACTTCGGCAAGCACGGCCTGAGCGAGACCTTCACCTTCACGAACCCGAACGCCACGGCTGAATGCGGGTGCGGGGAGAGCTTCACGACCGACGCCGACAAGGCGTAGGGCCGGCAGTCCCGCTGCGCGGGCCGGCCGCAAGGCGGCCATAACGTGGCCTATCCCCGCGGCTGTCGCCGCGCCCGCGGCGCGGGCGGGCTGCTGCGCAGCGAGAATCCTGGCTCGCCTATCCCCGCGGCTGTCGCCGCGCCCCCTTAACAAAGGGGGCTGTCCTCCGGATGGGTAAAGGAGGGGGGCAGGGCTTGTCGGGGAGGCGCTATTGCGCCTAAGTGGCTGAACTGCCATAATTTCCTGCTTCCTGTCCGGATTCCGGGCGGGATTCCTTGCCCCACTGGCGTCGCGCCGGGGGGCTGTCCGGCCCCTCGGGGCCACATCCGAAAGGCAAAAACAACATGAGTCGTCATTACGAAGTCGTGTTCCTGGTCCATCCGGACCAGAGCGAACAGGTCCCGGCCATGATCGAGCGCTACAAGGCGCTGGTCGAGAACGGCAACGGCAAGATCCACCGTCTGGAAGACTGGGGCCGCCGTCAGCTGGCCTACCCGATCCAGAACCTGGTGAAGGCCCACTACGTGCTGCTGAACATCGAAGCCGACCAGGCCGTGCTGAACGAGCTGGTCGAGAGCTTCCGCTTCAACGATGCCGTGCTGCGCAACCTGGTCATCAAGCGCGATGGCCCGGACACCGAGCAGTCGCTGATCATGAAGAGCAAGGACGAGAAGGGCGACAAGCCCGAGCGTGGCGAGCGTCGTCGCCGTGACGACGAAGAAGGCGAGGGCAGCAGCAACGCCTCGACCGACACCGACGGCGACAACGCCGAAGCCGCCTAAGGAGCACTGACATGTCCAAGTTCTTCCGTCGTCGCAAGTTCTGCAAGTTCACCGCCGAGGGCGTCAAGGAGATCGATTACAAGGATCTCAACACCCTGCGCCAGTACCTGACCGAGAACGGCAAGATCGTGCCGAGCCGCGTCACCGGCACCAAGTCGAAGTACCAGCGCCAGCTGGCCACGGCCGTCAAGCGCGCCCGTTTCCTGGCCCTGATCCCGTACACCGACAACCACGACGTCTAAGCGTCGTGCGTGCGCCGCGCCCGGAGCTGCCGGGCGTCGGTGCGCGACATTCCCGTCCTATTCGGACAGCCACCGTTGCGGCGGCCGCGCGCCTTCGCTAACGAATAACGGAGCAACACCATGGATCTGATTCTTCTGCAGAAAGTGACCAACCTGGGCAACCTGGGCGACAAGGTCAGCGTCAAGCCGGGCTATGGCCGCAACTTCCTGGTCCCGCAGGGCAAGGCCGTGCCGGCGACCGAGGCCAACCTGGCCGCGTTCGAAGCCAAGCGCGCCGAGTACGAAGCCAAGGCCAACGGCCTGCTGAGCGACGCCCAGGCCCGTGCCGCCAAGTTCGAAGGCGCCAGCGTCAACGTCTCGGCCCACGCTTCGACCGAAGGCAAGCTGTACGGCTCGGTCGGCCCGCGCGACATCGCCGAGGCCTTCACCGCCGCCGGCCTGCCGCTGGAAAAGAGCGAAGTCATCCTGGGCGAAGGCGCGTTCCGCCAGATCGGCGAATACGACGTCCTGCTGCACCTGCATGCCGACGTGGAAGTCACCGTCAAGGTCGTCGTCGAAGCCGACGCCGCCTGATCCGGTCCACGCCGTGATATCGCGACGGGCGCCCCTTGGGGCGCCCGTCGTCTTTTGGGCTTCCCGCCGGCCTCGGCCGGGCCGGTATACTCAGAGCCCACTGCCGCGCCCACCCGCCGGGATTCCAGCCGAATCAATGGCTTGGGCGCGAGTCCCGCACACCCAGCTGGCGACGCACCCGCGGCGCCCGGAACCGTGACGCCACATGCGCCTTTCCACGATCAAGCTGTCCGGCTTCAAGTCCTTCGTCGATCCGACCACCCTGCACCTGCCGACCAACATGACCGGCGTGGTGGGCCCGAACGGGTGCGGCAAGTCGAACATCATCGACGCGGTGCGCTGGGTCATGGGTGAAAGCTCGGCCAGCCGCCTGCGCGGCGACTCACTGACCGATGTGATCTTCTCCGGCTCCTCGGCGCGCAAGCCGGTGGCCCAGGCCACGGTCGAGCTGATCTTCGACAACACCGACCACGCCATCAGCGGCGAATACGCCGCGTTCAACGAGATATCGGTCAAGCGCACGGTCAGCCGCGACGGTTCCAGCGCCTATTACCTCAACGGCACCAAGTGCCGTCGCCGCGACATCACCGACCTGTTCCTCGGCACCGGCCTGGGCCCGCGCAGCTACTCGATCATCGAGCAGGGCATGATCAGCCAGATCATCGAGGCGCGGCCGGAAGACCTGCGCGTCTACCTGGAAGAAGCCGCCGGCATCTCCAAGTACAAGGAGCGCCGCAAGGAAACAGAGACGCGCATCCGCCACACCCGTGAGAACCTCGACCGCCTCAACGACCTGCGAGAGGAAATCACCAAGCAGCTCGAGCACCTCAAGCGCCAGGCCCGCCAGGCCGAGCAGTACCAGGCGCTGCAGGAAGAGCGCCGGGTCAAGGACGCGGAGTGGAAGGCGCTGGAGTATCGCGGCCTGGACGGTCGCCTGCAGGGCCTGCGCGAGGCATTGTCGCGCGAGGAGACCAAGCTGCAGCAGCTGATCTCCGAGCAGCGCGAGGCCGAGGCGCGGATCGAGACCGGCCGCGTAGGTCGCGAGGAAGCGGCCGAACTGCTTGCCAAGGCGCAGGCCGAGGTCTACCAGGTCGGCGGTTCGCTGGCTCGCATCGAGCAGCAGATCCACCACCAGCGCGAGCTCTCGCAGCGCCTGCACAAGGCGCGCGACGAGGCGCAGAGCCAGCTGCAGGAGCTGACCCAGCACATCACCGGCGATGCGGCACGGCTCGCCGTCCTCAAGGAGGCCGTCGATGCGGCCGAGCCGCAACTGGAGCAGTTGCGCGAGGAAAACGAATTCAAGCAGGAAGCGCTGCGCGACGCCGAGGCCCGCCTGGCTGACTGGCAACAGCGCTGGGAACACCACACCCGGGATACCGGCGAAGCCTCGCGGGCCGGTGAAGTCGAACGCACGCGCGTGGATTACCTCGACCGCCAGGCGCTGGAAGCCGAACGCCGCCGCGAAGCGCTGGCCGGCGAACGCGCCGGACTGGACCTGGACAGCCTCGCAGAAGCCTTCGAGCAGGTGCAGATCCAGCACGAGACCCAGAAGGGTGCGCTGGACGGGCTCAACGAACAGGTCGAGTCGCGCAAGCAGGCCGCCGTTGCCCTGCAGGAGCAGCAACGCGGCAGCCAGGCCGAACTGGCCGAGGTGCGCAAGCAGGCCCAGGCCGCGCGCGGCCGCCTGTCCTCGCTGGAAACCCTGCAGCAGGCCGCGCTCGGCCAGGAGCAGGGGGCGGCGGTGGCGTGGCTGAAGTCGCGTGGACTGGATTCGGCGGCCCGCGTGGGCGAGCGCATCCAGGTCGAAAGCGGTTGGGAGAACGCGGTGGAAAGCGCGCTCGGCCAGCTGATCGAAGGCGTGCTGGTGGAAGATCCCGGCGCGCTGGTCGATGCCCTGGGCGAGCTCGGCGAGGGCCGCATCGCGCTGGTCGCCGACCAGGCCGGCGACGGCGAATTCGCGCCGACCTCGCTGGCGGCGAAGGTCCGCGGTCCGCTGGCGATCCGCCGCCTGCTGGCGCGCCTGCATGGCGCCGACGACCTGGCCGCGGCGCGCCAGCTGCAGCGTCAGCTCGGCGAGCAGGATTCGGTCATCACCCGCGGGGGCGAGCGGCTGGGCGAGGGCTGGGTGCGGGTATCGCGCTCCGGCGCCGCCAAGCAGGGCGCGCTGCTGCGCGAACGCGAGATCCAGGACCTGCGCGCGCAGATCGACACGCTGCAGGACCGCGAAGCCGAACTCGAACACCGCCTGGCCGGCTTCCGCGACCAGCTGCTCGCCGCCGAGCAGCAGCGCGAGGACGCCCAGCGCCAGCTGTACATCGCGCACCGCAGCGTCTCCGAGCTGGCCGGCCAGCTGCAGAGCCAGCAGGGCAAGGTCGACAACGCGCGCCTGCGCATCGAGCGCATCGAAAGCGAGCTGGCGCAGCTGGTCGAAACCCTCGACAGCAGCCGCGAGCAGGCCCGCGAGGCGCGCGCCAAGCTGGAGGACGCGGTTGGCAGGATGGGCGACCTGGAAGCCACCCGCCAGGCGCTGGAGGCCGAGCGCCGCCAGTTCACCGAGGCCCGCGACCTCGCCCGCGACGCCGCGCGCAGCGTGCGCGAGGCCTCGCACGCGCTGGCGCTGACCCTGGAGTCGCAGCGCACCCAGATGACCTCGTTGGGCCAGACCCTGGAGCGCATGGACAGCCAGCGCGGCCAGCTCGACACCCGCCTGGAGGACCTGGTCGCACAGCTCAGCGAGGGCGATTCGCCGGTCGAGACGCTCGAGCAGGAACACCAGGCCGCGCTCAGCGAGCGCGTGCGCACCGAGCGCGCGCTGGCCGAGGCACGCACGCATCTGGACGGCATCGACCACGAGCTGCGCGCGCTGGAGCAGACCCGCCACCAGCGCGACGAGCAGGCCCTGGCCCAGCGCGAGCGCATTTCCCAGCGCAAGCTCGACCAGCAGGCATTGGTGATGAGCGCCGAGCAGTTGTCGGCGGCGGTGGTGAAGGCCGGCTTCGTGCTCGAGGACGTGATCAACACGCTGCCGGAAGAGGCCCGCGTCGCCGACTGGGAGCAGACCGTCAACCAGATCGACGGCCGCATGCGCCGGCTGGAGCCGGTCAACCTGGCGGCGATCCACGAGTACGGCGAGGCCGCGCAACGCGCCGAGTACCTGGAAGCTCAGAACGTCGACCTGACCACCGCGCTGGAAACGCTCGAAGATGCGATCCGCAAGATCGACCGCGAGACCCGCGGCCGCTTCAAGGACACCTTCGATCGCGTCAACGCCGGCGTGCAGGCGCTGTACCCGCGCCTGTTCGGCGGTGGCCATGCCTACCTGGAGCTGACCGGCGAGGACCTGCTGGATACCGGCGTGACCATCATGGCGCGGCCGCCGGGCAAGCGCGTGTCGAGCATTTCGCTGCTGTCCGGCGGCGAGAAGGCGATGACCGCGGTGGCGCTGGTGTTCGCGATCTTCCAGCTCAACCCCGCGCCGTTCTGCCTGCTGGACGAGGTGGATGCGCCGCTGGACGAGGCCAACGTCGGCCGCCTGGCCAACATGGTCAAGGAGATGAGCGAGAAGGTGCAGTTCCTGTTCGTCAGCCACAACAAGGCGACGATGGAAGCCGCACACCAGCTGTCCGGCGTGACCATGCGCGAGCCGGGCGTCAGCCGCCTGGTCAGCGTCGACCTGGAGGAGGCCGCGCGCCTGGCCGGCGCCGCCTGAGCGGCGCGGCAGGGCGATGCAGTCGAGGGTTTCATTTTTGTTGCTTAGCTGACAGGCTTATGCATATCCCCTTCCTGTCCCATTGCCGGAGAGCCTGCTGATGTCCGACATGGCCATGATCCGAATCGGCATCCTGATCGCCGGCGTGCTGCTGGTCGGTGCCATCTTCCTGTTCGGTCGCCCGAAGAAGCCGCCGCAAGGTCGGCGGGTAGAGGGCGAGCCCGGCAACGCGCCGGCACGCGAGCGCCGCGAGCCGGTGATCGGCGAAGGTCCGTCCGCGGACGCCGACTACAGTGGCGATGCGGTGTCGCAGCCGGAACTCGGGCTGGAGCCGTCCGATGCCGAGGCCAGCGAGCTGGGCAAGCGTCCCAGCCAGGACTTCGACAAGATCGTCTCGCTGTTCGTCGCCGCCAAGGCCGGCGAGATGCTGCGCGGCGAGGACATCGTGGTGGCGGCCGAGAAGACCGGCCTGACCTTCGGCCACATGAACGTCTTCCACCGCCTGGTGGAAGGCCATCCGGAACGCGGCCCGGTCTTCAGCATGGCCAGCATCCTCAAGCCGGGCAGTTTCGACATGGCCAACATCCGCGCCATGGAAACCCCGGCGATCGCCTTCTTCCTCACCCTGCCGGCGCCGCTGACCGCGCTCGATGCCTGGGAAAAGATGCTGCCGACCGTGCAGCGCATGGCCGAGCTGCTCGAAGGCGTGGTGCTGGACGACAGCCGCAACGCGCTGGGTCGCCAGCGCATCGCGCATATCCGCGATGAGCTGCGGGCCTATGACCGGCAGCACCAGGCGCCGCCCCTGACGAAAGCCCCGCGCTGGTAGCACGGGGTTTCGTCAGGGGCGGCGCCTGCATGACCCGCGCTGCGGGTCATGCCCCCACGCCGCTTCGCGGGCGCGGGGCCCCAGGCACTTGGCCTGCCTATCCCCGCGGCTTCGCCGCGCCCGCTGCGCGGGCGGGCTGCTTTGCAGCCAGAACCATTACCTGCCTATCCACGCGGCTTCGCCGCGCCCGCTGCGCGGGCGGCTGCTTTGCAGCCAGAACCATTACCTGCCTATCCCCGCGGCTTCGCCGCGCCCCCTTAACAAAGGGGGCTCTTCTCCAGTCGGGTTTGCGCGGCTGTTGTGGGAGGGCTTACCCCTGCGCCTTCACCACCTCGGCGAATGCTTCGCGGAAGCGCTGCATCTCCGCTTCGGTGCCGACGGTGACGCGGACGCGCTGCGGCCAGATCGGCCAGCTGCGGCCGATGATGACCTCGCGCGCGGCCATCGCCTGCGCGAATGCCTTGCCATCGCTGCGCACATCGACCATGAAGCAGTTCGATTCGCTCGGAATGCAGCTGTAGCCCTGCGCCTGCAACCAATCCGTGGTCTGCGCACGGATCCGCGCATTCGCCGCCTTCCGCGTAGGCACCAATGCGCTGTCGCGCAGGCTGGCGTCGGCGGCGAGCAGGGCGGGCACCGGCAGCGGGTTATTACCGAGCTGCTGCATCCGCGCCAGCAGTGCCGGCGAGGCGATCGCAGCGCCCAGGCGCAGGCCGGCCATCCCGTAGAGCTTGGAGAAGGTGCGCAGGACGATCAGATCCTCGTGCTGCGTGGCCAGGTCGATCACCGAGGGCTGCTCGCTGTAGTGGATGTAGGCTTCGTCGACCAGCAGCACCGCGCCGGCGGGCTTGTGTGCCAGCAACCATTCGATCCGTGCGCGCGGGGTCACCGAGCCGGTCGGGTTGTTGGGGTTGCAGACGTAGAGCAGGCCCGCGCGCGGGTCTGCCGCGGCCATGGCTTCCACGTCATGGCTGAAGTCCGCCGCCAGCGGCACGCGATGCACCGGCGCGCCCAGGCCGCCGGCGACATCGGCCACGGCCTCGAAGGTGGGGTCGGGCACGACCACGCTGGCGTTGGCCGAGGTGAACAGGTGGGCGGCGCGGTTGAGCGGCTCGCTCGAACCCGGATACAGCGCCAGATGGTCCTCGGGCAGGCCCAGCTGCCGGGCGAGCAGCGTCTGCAGCTGCGCGGCCAGCTCGAAGCGGTAGCGCCCGCTGCCGGCCAATCCGCGCGACATCGCCTGCAGTGCGGCGGGTGAGGGACCGATCGGGCATTCGTTGAAGTTCAGCAGCACCTTGCGCGATGCGCTGGCCGCGGCCGCCGGTTCGGCCCGCGCGATGGCCGGGGCGACTTCCAGCGCGGTGGCGGCCAGGCCGGCACCGGCCAGCTGCAGGAAGGAACGACGCGAGACGGGCAGGGACACGGCGGACTCCGGGCTGGGCGATAGCGCACGCTAGCGGTGTCGCCCGGCTCCGGGCAAGAGGCACCGTCTCATGCCGTCTTCGCCGGCCGGTCGTTAGAATTCCCTTCCCGATTGCAGGCTGTTCCTACTCCATGACCGTTCGCCCGGATCCCGCCAAGCGCGCCACCGAACTGCGCCAGCAGATCGAGGACGCCAACTACCGCTACCACGTGCTCGACGAGCCGCAGATCGCCGATGCCGATTACGACCGGCTGATGCGCGAGCTCGAAGCCCTGGAGGCCACGCATCCGGAACTGGCCAGTGTCGATTCGCCGACCCGCCGGGTCGGCCATGCCCCGGCCCCGGGTAGCGGCTTTTCCGAGGTGCGCCACGCGGTGCCGATGCTGTCGCTGGGCAACGCCTTCAGCGATGAGGAAGTGCGCGAATTCGTGCGCCGCATCGACGAGCGGCTGGATACCCGCAGCCCGGCGTTCTCCGCCGAGCCCAAGCTCGACGGCCTGGCGATCAGCCTGCGCTACGAGGATGGCGTGTTCGTGCAGGGCGCCACGCGCGGCGACGGCAGTACCGGCGAAGACGTCAGTGCCAACCTGCGCACCGTGGATGCCATCCCGCTGCGCCTGCGCGGCGAGGGTTGGCCGGCGGTGCTGGAAGTGCGTGGCGAGGTCTACATGTCGCGGGCTGATTTCGAGGCCTACAACGAGCATGCCCGCTTGCACGGCGGCAAGGTGCTGGCCAACCCGCGCAACGGCGCGGCCGGCTCGCTGCGCCAGCTCGATCCGCGCATCACCCGCCAGCGGCGCCTGAGCTTCTACGCCTACGGTACCGGCGAGGTCGAGGGCGACGCATTGCCGGGTCGGCATTCCCAGGTGCTGGCGCAGCTGCGCGAATGGGGCTTCCCGGTCAGCGACCTGGTCGAGGTGGTGCGCGGCGCCGAAGGGCTGCTCGACTACTACCGCCGCATCGGCGAGCGCCGCGATGGCCTGGCCTTCGACATCGACGGCGTGGTCTACAAGCTCGACGACATCGCCGGCCAGCGCGAGATGGGCTTCGTCGCGCGCGCGCCGCGCTGGGCGATCGCGCACAAGTTCCCGGCCCAGGAGCAGTCGACCACGGTGGAGGCGATCGAGATCCAGATCGGCCGCACCGGCGCGGCGACCCCGGTGGCGCGGCTCAGGCCGGTACACGTGGCTGGCGTGGTGGTCACCAATGCGACCCTGCACAACGCCGACCAGATCGAGCGCCTGGACGTGCGCGTCGGCGATACGGTGATCGTGCGCCGAGCCGGTGATGTCATTCCCGAGGTCGTCAGCGTGGTCGCCGACCAGCGTCCCGAAGGCACGGTGCAGTGGCAGATGCCGCGGCAGTGCCCGGTGTGCGGTTCGGAGATCGTCCGCGAGGAGGGCGCGGCGGTGTGGCGCTGCTCGGGCGAGCTGACCTGCCCGGCGCAGCGCAAGGAGGCCATCCGCCATTTCGTCTCGCGCCGCGCCATGGACGTGGACGGGCTGGGCGAGAAGTTCATCGAAGTGCTGGTCGACAGCGGCGTGGTGCAGGGCGTGGCCGACCTGTACCTGCTCGACCTCGACCAGTTGCTGCAGCTGCGCCTGGTGACCGGCGCCGAGTCGCCCGGGGCCTTCCTGCGCGAGGCGCGCGAACACCTCGCCGAAGCGGGTTACCGCCAGCTGGAGCAACAGGTGGCGGCACTGGCCGGCGGTGAGCCGGGGCAGTGGCAGGCGGCGCTGCTGCGCGCCGGCCTGCCGGCGTTCGACTGGAACCGCAGGAAGATCGCCACGAAGTGGGCCGAGAACCTGGTCGAGGCGCTGGCGCGCAGCCGCGCGACCACGCTGGAGCGCTTCCTTTACGCGCTGGGCATCGAGCATGTCGGCGAGAGCACCGCCAAGGCGCTGTCGACGTGGTTCGGTGACCTGGAGCTGGTACGGCGCCTGCCGTGGCCGCTGTTCAAGCGGGTGCCCGACATCGGCGGCGAAGTGGCGCGCGCGATCGGCCACTTCTTCGACCAGGACGGCAACCAGCAGGCGATCGATGCGCTGCTGGCGCGCGGGGTGGCGATCAGCGACGGTCACGCGCCGAGCGCCAGGCTGCGCGGCGAGCTGTCCTTCGCCCGCCTGCTGGAGGACCTGGAGATCCCCAGGGTGACTGCGGTGCGCGCCACCCAGGTGGCCGAGGCGTTCGGTTCCTTCGATGCGCTGCGCGCCGCCGATGCCGGCGCGCTGGTGGCGGCCGGCGTGCCGGCGGCGGTCGCAGAATCGCTGCACGAATGGCTGCAGGCACATGAGGCCTTCGCCGAGCGCGCGCAGCAGGGCCTGGCGCAGCTGCTGGCGCGCCTGCCGGAAGCTGCCGAGGCGGCCGCCGGCCCGCTCGATGGCCAGACCGTCGTGCTCACCGGCACGCTGGTCGAGCTGACCCGCGACCAGGCCAAGGAGCGCCTGGAGTCGCTCGGTGCGAAGGTGGCCGGCAGCGTATCGAAGAAGACTTCATTCGTGGTTGCTGGCAGCGAGGCTGGCTCCAAGCTGGACAAGGCGCAGTCGCTGGGCGTGCCGGTCTGGGACGAGGCGCAGCTGCTCGACCTGCTGCGGAAGCACGGCGCATGACCGGCGAGGCCATCGACCTGGCGGCGCTGCGTCTGCGCGCCGATCTCAATGCCGGCATCCGCGCGTTCTTCGCCGAACGCGGGGTGCTGGAAGTGGAGACGCCGGTGCTGTCGGCCGCCGGCAACACCGAGCCCAACATCGAGGGCTTCCAGGCGCGTTTCACCGGCCATGTCGATGCCGGCTCGCCGCTGCGCTGGCTGCGGACGTCGCCGGAGTACCCGCTCAAGCGCCTGCTGGCCGCCGGCGTGGGCGACTGCTACGAGCTGGGGCGGGTGTTCCGCAACGGCGAGGCGGGCGGTCGCCACAATCCCGAGTTCACCATGCTGGAGTGGTACCGGGTCGGCTGGGACGATCGCCGCCTAGCCGGCGAGGTTGTCGAGCTGGTACAGCAGGCGTTGGCCCGGCTGGGGCGGCAGGCAACGGTGCAGGTCACCACCTACCGCGATCTTTTCCTCGATGGCCTGGGCGTCGACCCCTTCAGTGCCTCGCTGGAGGCGCTGCAGGCGCCGCTGGCGGCGATCCGGATCGAGGGTGATGGCCTCGGGCGCGATGACTGGCTCGACCTGCTGATGACCCACCACCTGCAGCCGGCGTTTCCCGCCGATCGCATCACCGTCGTGCACGACTGGCCGGCCAGCCAGTGCGCGCTGGCCAGGATCCGCGATGGCGCCCCGCCGGTCGCCGAGCGCTTCGAGCTGTACCTGGGGGCGTTCGAACTGGCCAACGGCTACCACGAGCTCAACGATGCGGCCGAACAGCGGGCGCGTTTCGAACGCGACAACCAAGTGCGCGCGGCGCGTGGGCTGCCACGGCTTCCCCTGGACGAGCACCTGCTGCAGGCATTGCCGTCGCTGCCGGATTGCGCCGGCGTCGCGGTCGGGGTCGATCGCCTGCTGATGGCGCTGCGCGGCACGCCGCGGATCGCCGACGTGCTCGCCTTCGATTTCGCCCGTGCCTGAGCCTGCTGCCGGCCGCCCGTATTGCTTTCTTCACGCCGGGAATGCTCTGATCGCGCCGCCGGCAGGCATTGCCTGCCGGCATCCAGCCAATGGGGTGCGTGTGCGATGAAGTGGGTCCTCGGCCTGTGTGGCCTGTGGTGGTTGCCCATGGCGATGCCGGTGGCGGCGCAGGAGGCGGCGGGCGGCGTGGTGCGGTGCGAATCCCGTGACATGGGGCGCGTGCACTGCCCGATGGATACCGCCGATGGCGTCGAACTGGTGCGCCAGCTGTCCGATCGCAGCTGCATCCGCGGCAGCGAGTGGGACATCGAGCGCGGCGGGATCTGGGTCAGCCTCGGTTGTCGCGGTGAATTCCGCCCGCGCCGCACGATGGCCACCGGGATGCCGACCCGGCGGGTGATCCGCTGCGAATCGGACGGGCGCCAGAACAGCTGCCCGGTGATGCTGCGCGGCGCGCCGGTGCGGCTGCTGCGGCAGCTGTCGGTCTGGCCGTGCAAGGAAGGCCGCAGCTGGGGCGTGCGGCGCAACGAGATCTGGGTGTCGCGTGGCTGCGACGGCGAGTTCGAGCTGGGCGCGGCGGACGGCTCCGGCTTCGTCGACGTGCCGCGCCACCTGGTCTGCGAATCCAAGGGCAAGGCCCGCCGCATGTGCGGGATCACCGTCGAGCGCGGGGTGCGCCTGCAGCGGCAGATCTCCGGTGCCGCCTGCGTCGAGGGTGAAAGCTGGGGCTGGAGCCGCGACGGCATCTGGGTGGATGCCGGTTGCCGGGGTGAATTCGTCGTCGACTGACCCTGGCGCGCCGGGCGCTTACAATGCGCGCATGAACGACGCCGCCATCGATTACGCCCGCTACGACCATATCCGCCCGATCCTGTGGACCGGCGACACCCTTGAACTGCTCGACCAGCGCAAGTTGCCGTTCGCGGTCGAGCACGTACATTGCCGTGACAGCGACGAAGTCGCCCATGCCATCCATGCGCTGGCCGTGCGCGGCGCGCCGGCGATCGGCATCGCCGCGGCCTGGGGCGTGGTGCTGGCCGCGCGCCAGGTCGAGGCGAACGATGGCGAAGAGGCCGCGCGCAAGCTCGAACCGGCCCTGCAGCGGCTCAATGCCGCTCGCCCGACCGCGGTCAACCTGGCCTGGGCGCTGGCGCGCATGCGTCGCGCGCTGGCCGGTGCCGGCGCCGACTGGCGCCAGGTGCTGGAGAACGAAGCCGGCGCCATCGCCGAGGAAGACCTGGCCGCCAATCGCCACATGGGGGCGCTGGGGGCTGGCCTGATCGCCCCCGGCAGCGGCGTGCTGACCCACTGCAATACCGGTTCGCTGGCCACCGCCGGCTTCGGCACCGCGCTGGGCGTGATCCGCGCCGGCATGGCGCAGGGGCGCATCGGCCGGGTGTTCGCCGGCGAGACCCGCCCCTGGCTGCAGGGCGCGCGCCTGACCGTGTGGGAGCTGCAGCAGGACGGCATCGAGGCCACCCTGATCGCCGACTCGGCCGCCGCCCACCTGATGAAGACCGGGGCGGTGCAGTGGGTCATCGTCGGCGCCGACCGGATCTGCGCCAACGGCGATACCGCCAACAAGATCGGCACCTACCAGCTGGCGATCGCCGCACGCCACCACGGCGTCCGGTTCATGGTCGTGGCGCCGTCCTCGACGGTGGACATGGACACCGCCGACGGCGGCCAGATCGAGATCGAGCAGCGCGACCCGGGCGAGCTGCTCGGCATCGGCGGCACCCGCACCGTGGCCGAGGGCGTCGGCGCCTGGAATCCGGTGTTCGACGTCACCCCGGGCGAGCTGATCGATGCCATCGTGACCGAGCGTGGCGTCATCGAGCACCCGACGACGGAAAAGATGCGGGCGGCCTTCGGGGCGTGAGCCCTCCCGCTGCGCGGACCTTGGCCCTGGCTTCCAGCTTGCCCGTCCCGGCGGCTTCGCCCCCCCTTGACCAAGGGGCTTTCCGGCGACCGGGTTCGCCAGCGCTGCCGCGGCTGATCCGGTCCCGGCACGATGGGGTCGTCCGCCGCGCCCGTACGGGGCCGCGGCGCAGCCAAGTGCTTGTCCCAGCAGGGGCGAACCGGCCCTTCGTGGTACAATCCGTCAGTTGAAGGATCGCCCCCGCGCAGGCCGCGCGACACGGGCTTTCCGGCCTACAAACTGAACAAGAATCGGGCAGCGAATGGCAGAAACCGCCAAGGAAATCATCCAGGTCAACCTGGAAGACGAAATGCGCAAGAGCTACCTCGATTACGCCATGAGCGTGATCGTGGGACGCGCGCTCCCGGATGCCCGCGACGGCCTCAAGCCGGTGCATCGCCGCGTGCTCTTCGCCATGAACGAACTTGGCGCGCACAGCAACAAGCCGTACTACAAGTCCGCGCGTATCGTCGGTGACGTCATCGGTAAGTACCACCCGCACGGCGACCAGTCGGTCTACGACACGCTGGTGCGCATGGCGCAGCCGTTCTCGCTGCGCTACCTGCTGGTCGACGGCCAGGGCAACTTCGGTTCGGTCGACGGCGACTCCGCCGCGGCGATGCGATATACCGAAGCGCGCATGTCGCGCCTGACCCACGAGCTGCTGGCGGACATCGACAAGGAAACCGTCGACTTCCAGCCCAACTACGACGAGAAGGAACTGGAGCCGACGGTCATGCCGACCCGGTTCCCGAACCTGCTGGTCAACGGCTCGGCCGGCATCGCGGTCGGCATGGCGACCAACATCCCGCCGCACAACCTGAGCGAGTCGATCAACGCGTGCATCGCGCTGATCGACAATCCGGAAATCGACGTCGACGGGCTGATGGAATACATCCCCGGTCCGGATTTCCCGACCGCCGGCATCATCAACGGCACCGCCGGCATCATCGCCGGCTACCGCACCGGCCGTGGCCGCGTGCGCATCCGCGCCAAGGCCGACGTCGAAGTGGCCGACAACGGCCGCGAGTCGATCATCGTCACCGAAATTCCCTACCAGGTGAACAAGGCGCGCCTGATCGAGAAGATCGCCGAGCTGGTCAAGGAGAAGAAGCTCGAGGGCATCAGCGAGCTGCGCGACGAGTCCGACAAGGACGGCATGCGCATCTACATCGAGGTCAAGCGCGGCGAGTCGGCAGAGGTCGTGCTGAACAACCTGTACCAGCAGACCCAGATGGAGTCGGTGTTCGGCATCAACATGGTGGCGCTGGTCGATGGCCGCCCGCAGTTGATGAACCTCAAGCAGATGCTGGAGGCGTTCATCCGCCACCGCCGCGAGGTCGTCACCCGCCGCACCATCTTCGAACTGCGCAAGGCGCGTGCCCGCGCGCACATCCTCGAAGGCCTGACGGTCGCGCTCGCGAACATCGACGAGATGATCGAGTTGATCAAGACCTCGGCCAACCCGCAGGAGGCCAAGGAGCGCCTGCTGGCCAAGACCTGGGAGCCGGGCCTGGTGGCCGCGCTGCTGGGCGCCGCCGGTGCGGAGGCCTCCAAGCCGGAAGACCTGCCCAAGGGCGTGGGCCTGGTGGATGGTTTCTACCAGCTGACCGAGGTCCAGGCGCAGCAGATCCTGGAAATGCGCCTGCACCGCCTGACCGGCCTGGAGCAGGACAAGCTCACCGACGAATACAAGCAGCTGCTGGAAACCATCGCCGGCCTGATCCGCATCCTGGAAAACCCGGACGTGCTGCTGCAGGTGATCCGCGACGAACTGAACAACGTGCGCGAGGAGTTCGGCGACGAGCGCCGCACCGAGATCCGCCACAGCGAGGAAGACCTCGACATCCTCGACCTGATCGCCCCGGAAGACGTGGTGGTCACCCTGTCGCACGCCGGTTACGCCAAGCGCCAGCCGGTCAGCGCCTACCGGGCACAGCGCCGCGGTGGCCGCGGCCGCAGCGCGGCGGCGACCAAGGAAGAGGATTTCATCGACCAGCTGTGGCTGGTGAACACGCATGACACGCTGCTGACCTTCACCAGCTCGGGCAAGGTGTTCTGGCTGCCCGTGCACCAGCTGCCCGAGGCCGGCTCGAACGCGCGTGGGCGCCCGATCATCAACTGGATCCCGCTGGAAGCCGGCGAACGCGTGCAGGCCGTGCTGCCGGTGCGCGAGTACGCCGAAGGCCAGTACGTGTTCTTCGCCACCCGCAACGGCACCGTCAAGAAGACCCCGCTGAGCGAGTTCGCCTTCCGCCTGGCGCGCGGCAAGATCGCCATCAACCTCGACGAAGGCGATGCCCTGGTCGGCGTGGCGCTGACCGATGGCGAGCGCGACGTGCTGCTGTTCGCCTCCAACGGCAAGACCGTGCGCTTCGGCGAGGATCGGGTCCGTTCGATGGGCCGTACCGCCACCGGCGTGCGCGGCATCCGCCTGGCCAAGGGCGAGGAAGTGGTCAGCCTGATCGTGGCCGAACCGGCCGGCGGCATCGAGGACGAGAACGAGGACGAGGCTGCCGAGGAGGTGTTGGAGCAGGGCGGCGAGGTCGAGGTGATCGACAACGGCGCCGACGAAGGCATCGCCTACATCCTCACCGCGACCGAGAACGGCTACGGCAAGCGCACCCCGCTGGTGGAATACCCGCGCAAGGGGCGCGGCACCCAGGGCGTGATCGGCATCCAGACCACCGAGCGCAACGGCAAGCTGGTCGGCGCGGTGCTGCTGGGCGCGCACGACGAGGTGCTGCTGATTTCCGACGGCGGCACGCTGGTGCGTACCCGCGGTTCGGAGATTTCGCGCGTCGGCCGCAACACCCAGGGCGTGACCCTGATCCGCCTGTCGAAGGGCGAGAAGCTGCAGGCGGTCGAACGCCTGGATGCCTCGCTGGAGGAGGGCGATGAAGGCGAGGATGCCGCCGTCGCCGTGACCGAGGTCGCCGGCGCCCCGCCGCAGGAATAAGCGCGCCCGCTGGGGCTTGCTTCCGCAGGGAAAGGCAAACGCCGGCGCAAGCCGGCGTTTGCCGTTGCAGCGCCCCGTGCCTGGCGATCAGACGAACTGCAGGGCGGCGGGCGCCTCGTCAGGCTCGCCGGCCTGCGCGGCCTGCAGGGTGGCGATCTTGCCCAGGATCGAGCGCAGTGCCTCGCCGGGCGGCGCCAGCGGCACGCTCTCGCGCAGGCGCTGGAACGCGGCGCGGCTGTCATAACCGGAGCCGTCGGCCGGATACAGCTCGTACATGGTCAGCAGTTCGCGGCAGGCTGCTGCCAGCGCATCGATGCTGCCGCGCGACAGGGCATTGCCGAGCTGGTCGAAGCTGTGCAGGCAGTCCGACAGCCAGTGCAGGTCATAGCGGCCGTTGCGCGGCTCCGGCCCGAGGTGGCCGCGGTTGAACGCGCTGTACGGCCGGATCGCCCGGGCCACGCGCGCCACGTGTTCGAACAGCGTGCAGACCTCCGCGGAGATGTCCAGGCCGGCCGGAACGAGCATCGACACCGACGTGTCGTCAGGCTGCGTTGGCTCCGCCGCACGCAGCAGCTGTTCATGGCGTTGCTGCAGCGCCTCCAGTTCGGCGGCGACGGTGGCCGCATGCGCCTTCAGCCGCGACAGCGCGGCGCGCTGGCGCTGCACGAGTACCTGCGCATCGGCATGGCCCTGGCGCTCGCGGTGCCGGCCCTGCCGATGGCGGACGGCAAGGATCGTCGCGGCGACGGCCCAGGCCGAGGTGAGGGCGATGGCGTAGGGGACGGGGTCCATGCGGTTTCCTGGGGACTGTTCCCGTTGTCGGCCCAGGACGGGCGTTCTTGAGTGGGGTGGGACTTTCGTCCCATGTTTTTGATCGATCCAAATGCCATCATCAAAGCCCTCCGCGCCCTTCGGCGCCTCGACTGGACCTGCGATGCGCCGCTTGCCGTTGCCCACCCTGTGCCTGTTGTCCTGCGCGCTTGCCGCACCCCTCCACGCCGCTCCCGGCGCCGATGACCTGGCCGCCGAGGTCAATCCCTTCATCGGCACCACCAACGGCGGCAACGTCTATCCCGGCGCGACGCGTCCGTTCGGCATGGTCGCCTTCAGCCCGGAGCAGACGCCGCTGCCGGGCAAGCGTTTCGCCATGGCGGTGCCGGGTGGGTACGAATGGCGGGGCAACGGCGTGCGCGGTTTCAGCCTCACCCATGTCTCGGGCACTGGCTGCACCGGTGCCGGCGGCGATGTCCCGATCATGCCGGTCACCGTGCCGGTCGGCGTCTCGCCCGCGTCCGCCGATGCCGGGCTGGCCTACGCCAGCCTGCTCGACCACGGCAAGGAACAGGCGAGTCCCGGCAGCTACACGCTGACCCTGGACAACGGGGTGGCGGTGGCGCTGGCGGCGGGCGAGCGCGTCGCGCTCGGGCGCTTCGTGTTCCCCGCCGACAAGCCGGCCAACCTGCTGTTCCGGACTTCCGACAGCGAGGTCGGCAGCACCGCCTCGACCCTGCGCATCGACCCGGCCACGCGCACCGTCACCGGCTCGGTGACCAGTGGCAATTTCTGGGGTTACCTCGCCGAGGATCGTCGCGAGAGCTACTACACGCTTCATTTCGTCGCGCGTTTCGACCAGCCGTTCGAGGTCGGGGGCACCTGGAAGGACGGCCTCGTGCAGGCCGGTGCCACGCAGGGGGAGGGCGGCACCGGTTATGGTGATCGCGGCCATCCACCGGTCGGTCGCGGTGCCGGTGGCTGGATCAGCTTCGATCCGGCCAAGGCCGCCACGGTCAACGTGCGCATCGGCATCTCATACGTGGACGAAGCCGGCGCGCGCGCCAACCTGGAGCAGGAGAGCCCGGCCGGCACCACGCTCGAGTCGGTGCAGGCCGGCACCCGCGCGGCCTGGAACCGCCTGCTCGGCCAGGTCGGCGTCGAGGGCGGCACGCATGACGAGCGCACGGTGTTCTACACCGCGCTGTACCACGCGATGCTGGCACCGAACCTCTACAGCGATGCCGACGGCCGCTACCGCGGCTTCGATGGCCAGGTGCATCGCCTGGCGCGCGGACAGCACGCGCAGTACGCCAATTATTCGGGCTGGGACGTCTATCGTTCGCAGCTGCAGCTGGTGACCCTGCTCGACCCGCGCCGTGGCTCGGACATCGCCCAGTCACTGCTCAACCAGGCCGCGCAGAATGGCGGCGTCTGGGACCGCTGGACGCACCTGACCGGCGCGACCGGCGTGATGAACGGTGATCCGTCGCCACCGTCGCTGGCGGCGATCCATGCGTTCGGCGGTCGTGATTTCGATCTCAAGGGCGCCTATGCCTCGTTGAAGCAGGCGGCCACCGTGCCGACCGCCAAGGACCTGGCCCGCACCGGCTGCCCGGTGCTGTGCGTGGGCCAGCGTCCAGGCCTGGATGCGTGGCTGCGACTGCACTACATGCCGGTCGGCGCGCCGGGCTGGGGTTCGGCCTCCGATACGCTGGAAATGGTCGCCGCCGATTTCGGCTTGGCCGAGCTGGCGACGGCGGCCGGCGATCGCGCCGGCGCGCGCCTGTTCCGCGAACGCTCGGGCTGGTGGCGCAACCTGTTCAACCCGCAGGCGACCGCCATGGGCGGCTACATCCAGCCGCGCAATGCCGATGGCAGCTGGGCGGCGTTCGATCCGGCCTCGGACGAGGAGTTCGTCGAAGGCAGCGGTGCGCAGTACCTGTGGATGGTGCCGTTCGACCCGGCCGGGCTGGTCGAGGCGTTGGGCGGTCGCGACGCGGCGCGCGCGCGCCTGGATGCGTTCTTCCGCAATCCCGACGGCAGCTGGGCGGTGACCAAGTCCGGTCCGCTGCATGCCGAGCTGGACAACGAACCGTCGATCGCTTCGCCGTGGCTGTACAACTTCGTCGGACAGCCGTGGAAGACCCAGGCCACCGTGCGGGCGGCGATGCGGCAGATCTGGACCAATAAGCCGGAAGGCATTTCCGGCAACGACGACCTCGGGCAGATGTCGTCGTGGTACGTATGGTCGGCGTTGGGGCTGTATCCGCTGTACCCGGGGCGCGCGGAGCTGGTGGTCGGCAGCCCGTTGTTCGCGCGTGCGGTGGTCCGGCGGCCGGACGGGACTCGGATCGAGATCCGCGCCCGCGGCGCGGGCATGGATGCTCCCTACGTGCAGGCCCTGCAGGTGGATGGCAGGGCGAGCGGCGACAGCTGGCTGCCGGCTGATTTCATCCGTCGCGGCGGCACCCTGGATTTCATCCTCGGCAGCGCGCCGAACGAAGCCTGGGGCGTGGATGCAACGCCGCCGTCATTCGGCCCGGCGGGGTAACCGGCGGCGCTAGCGCGGCACCCGCACCATCCGGTCCATCAGGTGCTCGACGATGCGCTCGGGCTGGACGGTGCGGCCCACGTGCGCCGGCGAGATCTGCACGATCGAGCTGCGCTTGGCGGTCAGCCAGTGGAAGCGCGCCCGGGCGGGGAGCGCGGCGATCGGCCCGGCGCCGGCCTCGCCGCGGCAGATCGCCACGATCGCGTCCAGGTACGGGCGCAGCGCCTCGACGTCCAGCGCCGGCGCGAACGCGCGCAGGCGCGGCTCGTCGATCTCGATGCGCGCCTCCAGGTGGCGCGCGGTCGGGCAGGAGACGATCACCCCGACGTTGATGAATTCCTCGCGCTCCACCCGCGGTACCACGCGGATGATCGCGTAGTCATACGTGTGCGGCGTGGGCACGCAGGGCCTCCTGGACGAAGACCTGGCGCTGGGCCAGGCGTTGCAGCAGGTGTTCGACGTAGGCCTGGCGCTGCGCGGCGACATCGCTGAAGGCCGGGTCCGGCAGCAGCCAGGATTCCGGGATGAGTTCGACGATCGCATGGATCGTCGCCGCGTCGAGCATCGGCGCCAGCGCGGCGTCGGCGGCGGCGATGTCGCTGGCGAACGGCAGCAGCACGTGGTCGCGGATCATCGCGAACGGCTTGGCGGCGGCATCGCCCGCGCTGGCCCAGTCGTGGTGGAAGTACAGCGAGGCGCCGTGGTCGATCAGGTACAGCTTGCCGTGCCAGACCATCAGGTTGGTGTTGCGGGTGGTGCGGTCGACATTGGAGATGCAGGCATCGAACCAGACGATGCGCGAGGCCAGCACCGGATCGGGCCGCATTGCCGCCGGGTCGTAGTTGATCGCCCCGGGCAGGTAGTCGATGGCCAGGTTCAGGCCCTCGCTGGCGCGGATCAGGTCCTGGATCTCCGGGTCCGGCTCGGTCCGCGCGAATTCGCGGTCGAGCTCGGCGAACACCAGCTCGGGCATCGGCAGCCCGAGCACGCGCGCGATCTCGCCGGAGATCAGTTCGGCGACCAGCGCCTTCGGCCCCTGGCCGGCGCCACGGAACTTCATCACGTACAGGCCGTCGTCATCGGCCTCGATCACCGCCGGCAACGAGCCACCCTCACGCAATGGCGTGACGTAGCGGGTCGCATGGACGGTGCGCAGGAAAGGGGGAATGCTCATCGGGGCAAGGGTACGCGATTGCCCGCCGCCGCTGCACGCCGGCCTTGCGGTCGTGACCACTGGCCCGGTACCACGACCAGGTGCGGTGCTAGATTCCGCAAGGCCCGGCGCCAGCGTGCAGGGCCTCCATTCGTCCAGAGGGAAAACCAGGATGCTTTCTCGTCGCAACGGACCGGCCATCGCGCTGGTCGCCACGGCGCTGCTGCTCGGCAGTGCCCCGGCCTTGGCCGGCTATTCGGTGCCACCGGCGCCGCTGCTCAAGGTGCTCAAGGCGCCGCCGCCGCCGATGCCCAGCGTGGATCCGACCGGCCAGCGCCTGCTGCTGGCCACCAGCCAGACCTATCCGTCGATCGCGCGCGTGGCCCAGCCCTATCTCAAGCTGGCCGGCGTGCGCCTGGAGCCGCGCAACCGCAGTCGCCACGACACCCCGGGCGGCTACGGCATCCCGGCCTGCATGGCTGATTTCACCGTCGTCGACGTCGCCAGCGGCGCGTCCACCGCGGTGGCGCTGCCGGCCGGCGCCTGTCCGACCAGCGCGCTGTGGTCGCCTGACGGCAAGCGCTTCGCGTTCCAGAACGTCACCGCCGATGCCGTGCAGCTGTGGATCGGCGATGCCGCCACCGGCCAGGTGCGGCAGGTGCCAGGCGTGCAGCTGAACCAGATCTTCGGCAACACCGTGCAGTGGCTTGATGGCGGGCAGCGCCTGCTGGTCAAGCTGGTACCGGCCAACCAGGGGCCGGCGCCGGCCGACAACGGCGTGCCGTCCGGTCCGGATATCCAGGAGTCGCTCGGCGCCAAGGGCGAGAGCAGCACCTACGAGGCGCGTGATACGCTCACCAGCGAGCACGACGAAGCACTGTTCGCCTATTACGGACTGTCGCAGCTGGCGGTGGTCGAGGTCGGCCCGGATCGCGTGCGCCCGCTCGGTGCGCCGGCGCTGTACAACGCGGTCAGCGGCGCGCCCGACGGCGTGCACGTGCTGACCGAAACCATCAAGGCTCCGTTCTCGCACGCGGTGACCTACCAGCGCTTCGCCTATGACGTGGCCGTGCTCGATGCCGGCAGCGGCCGCAGCACCCCGATCGCCTCGCTGCCCTTGGCCGATCGCGTGCCGGTGCACGGCGTGCCGGAAGGTCCACGTGATTTCGACTGGCGCGCGACCGAGCCGGCGACCCTGGTCTGGGCCGAGGCGCTGGACCACGGCGACTGGAACGTGAGCGTGCCGGCGCGCGACCGCGTGCTGATGCTCAAGGCGCCGTTCTCGGCCAGGCCGACCGAGATCGCCCGTACCGCCCAGCGCTACCAGGGCTTCGCCTGGACCGCGCAGCCGGACGTGGCCTTCCTGTTCGAGGAAGACGAGAACAAGCACTGGCGACAGACCCACATCGTCGACGTCGACAAGCCGAAGCAGGCCGGCCGCCTGCTGTGGGACCTGTCCACCGACGAGCTGTACGCCGATCCCGGCAACTTCGTCTACCGCGTGCTGCCCAACGGCGCCTACGTCGTGCGCCAGGAGGGCAACCAGGTGTTCCTGCGCGGGCAGGGCAGTTCGCCGCAGGGCGACCGTCCTTTCCTCGATCGCCTGGACCTGGGCACGCTGAAGACCGAGCGCCTGTTCCGCAGCGATGCCGAGGGCTATGAACAGTTCCTCGGCTTCACCGCCACGCCGGGCCGCTACCTGACCTGGCACCAGTCGGTCATGGATCCGCCGAATGCCTTCGTGCGCGAGCTGGGCGAGCGCGATGCGGCGGCCAAGGACGGCGAGGCCCGGTTCGCCTCGACCAGCGCCGCGCTGACCCACCTGGCCGACCCGACCCCGGAAGTGCGCCAGATCAAGAAGCGCCTGGTCACCTACAAGCGCGCCGATGGCGTGGACCTGTCGTTCACCCTGTACACGCCGCCGGGCTACCAGGAAGGCCAGCGCGTGCCGGCGATCCTGTATGCCTATCCTGCCGACTTCGCCAGCAGCGCACAGGCCGGGCAGGTGTCCGGCTCGCAGCAGACCTTCACCCGGCTGCCTTACTACCGGCTGATGCTGCTGGCCGGCTACGCGATCATCGACAATGCCTCGTTCCCGATCGTCGGCGATCCCAAGACCGCCTACAACACCTATCTCGAACAGCTCGAGGCCGATGCCAAGGCTGCGGTGGACAAGGCGGTGGACCTGGGCGTGGTCGACCGCAACCGCATCGGCGTCACCGGCCACAGCCACGGCGCGCTGATGACCGCCAACCTGATCGCGCATACCGACCTGTTCCGTGCCGGCGTGGCCACCAGCGGTTCGTACAACAAGACCTTCACCCCGTTCGGCTTCCAGAACGAGCGTCGTTCGGTCTGGCAGGCGCAGGACGTCTACCTGAAGGCATCGCCATTCTTCTACGCCGACAAGATCAAGCTGCCGCTGCTGCTGGTCCACGGCGAGGACGACGCCAACCCGGGCACCGAGCCGTTCCAGTCGCGCAAGCTGTTCCAGGCGATCCGCGGCAACGGCGGCACCACCCGCCTGGTGATGCTGCCCAACGAGCCGCACTGGTATACGGCGCTGGAATCCAACCAGCAGGTAGTCGCCGAAATGCTGGCGTGGTTCGACAAGTACGTGAAGAACGCGCCGGCGAAGTAGGGGGGCAGGCAGAACACGAGACGCCCGTTCGTCACGGGCGTCTCGTCGAGGATGTCTGATTCAAGTGGTGAGCCAGCCCGACAGCTTTTCGATGGCTGCATGGACACGCGCAGTCAAGGCAGCGAGTGCGAACATGAACCCGCAGTCTGATCCCGGCAGGTGGAGCGGAATCGATAAGCCCACCACTAGGGCCGCCACGACTGCCCCCCGGACCAGGCCGGAGGGTGCTGTCATTTGTGGACCACCTGACGAAGCCCATCATGCCTGCGGGGCCGCGCCGAAAGGGCCAGCGCCCACGCGTCCGAATCCAGCGTTGTTGGCATAGATGGCGCCACCCAAGCAGCCAATCAGGCTACCGAACGCGCCACCTAACAAGCACCTTCATGATATTTCCCTCGTATGCCGAGATGAGGTCGGCGGCAATAGGGGAAACCAGGCCGGCCGGCAGCTCCATTGGAAAATTCCGCCGTGAGTTCCGTTTGTCACCTGTACTGACAAATCGCGCCACTTACGATGCCTAGCCTTCCAGTACTTGCGATCATCAGCCCAGGATCGCAGGCAGATCCAACCCCTTCTCCTTCGCACACTCGATGGCGATCTCGTAACCCGCATCGGCGTGCCGCATCACGCCGCTGGCCGGGTCGTTCCACAGCACGCGGGCGATGCGCCTGGCTGCCGCTTCGGTGCCGTCGCAGACGATGACCATGCCGGCGTGCTGGGAGAAACCCATGCCGACGCCGCCGCCGTGGTGCAACGAGACCCAGGTCGCGCCGCTGGCGGTATTGAGCAGCGCGTTGAGCAGCGGCCAGTCAGAGACCGCATCTGAGCCATCGCGCATCGCTTCGGTCTCGCGGTTGGGCGAGGCGACGCTGCCGCTGTCCAGGTGGTCGCGGCCGATCACCACCGGCGCCTTGAGCTCGCCGTTGGCGACCATCTCGTTGAACGCCAGGCCCAGCCGGTCGCGATCGCCCAGGCCGACCCAGCAGATGCGCGCCGGCAGGCCCTGGAATTTGATCTTCTCGGCGGCCATGTCCAGCCAGCGATGCAGGTGCGGGTTGTCCGGGATCAGCTCCTTGACCTTGGCGTCGGTCCTGGCGATGTCCTCGGGATCACCACTGAGCGCCGCCCAGCGGAACGGGCCGATGCCGCGGCAGAACAGCGGGCGGATATAGGCGGGGACGAAGCCGGGGAAGTCGAATGCGTTGCTGACCCCTTCTTCCAGCGCCATCTGCCGCAGGTTGTTGCCGTAGTCCACGGTCGGCACGCCGAGCGCATGGAAGCCGAGCATGGCGCGGATGTGGTTGGCCATCGAGGCGCGCGCGGCCTTCTCCACTTCCTTCGGCGCGCTTGCCCGCATCTCGTCCCACTGCTCGACCGTCCAGCCCTGCGGCAGGTAGCCGTTGACCGGGTCGTGCGCGGAGGTCTGGTCGGTCAGCAGGTCCGGCTTGATGCCGCGCGCGAGCAGTTCGGCGAGCACGTCGGCGACGTTGCCGAGCAGGCCCACCGACAAGGGCTTCTTCGACTGGCACGATTCGTCGATCAGGCGCAGCGCCTCGTCCAGCGAATCGGTCCAGGTGTCCAGGTAGCCGGTGCGCAGGCGCATGTCGATGCTGGACCTGCGGCATTCCACCGCCAGGCAGGACGCCCCGGCCATCACCGCGGCCAGCGGCTGCGCGCCGCCCATGCCGCCGAGGCCGCCGGTGAACAGCCAACGCCCGGACAGGTCGCCGGCGTAGTGCTGGCGGCCCATCTCCACGAAGGTCTCGTAGGTGCCCTGCACGATGCCCTGCGCGCCGATGTAGATCCAGCTGCCGGCGGTCATCTGGCCGTACATCGCCAGGCCCTTGCGATCCAGCTCGTTGAAGTGGTCCCAGTTGGCCCAGCGCGGCACCAGGTTGGAATTGGCGATCAGCACGCGCGGCGCGTCGGCATGGGTGCGGAACACGCCGACCGGCTTGCCGGACTGCACCAGCAGGGTCTGGTCGTCGTCCAGGCGCTTGAGCGTGTCGACGATGGCATCGAAGCTCTCCCAGTCGCGCGCGGCGCGACCGATGCCGCCGTAGACCACCAGTTCCTCGGGGCGCTCGGCCACGTCCGGGTCGAGGTTGTTCTGGATCATCCGCAGCGGCGCTTCGGTCAGCCAGCTCTTCGCGCTCAGGGTGGTGCCGGTCGGCGCGTGGATGACGCGGCTCGGGTCGCGACGGGTCATGCGGGATTCCTCGGATTGGACGGCGAAAGGGCGGGGTTGTCGCTGGCGAACGCCAGGCAGGCGCGCAGTACCTGGCACAGCACCGCGCGCAGCGATACCGCGCGCTCGGGCAGCCAGGGCGAGGGCCAGTTGCCGGCGGTGATGGTGTCCGGCTCCTGCATGTAGCCGCGGCAGGCCAGCTCCATCTGGATGGCATGCACGCCGTCGGCCGGGGCGCCGTAGTGGCGGGTGATCCAGCCGCCCTTGAAGCGGCCGTTGCGCACATGGCTGAGCGCGCTGTCGGCGCAGATCTGCTCGACCGCGTCGGCCAGCGCCGGGTCGCAGCTGCTGTCCATGTTGGTGCCGATGTTGAACTGCGGCAGTTCGCCCTCGAACAGGTGCGGGATGCGCGAACGGATCGAGTGCGCGTCGTACACCACCACGTTCGGATGGATCGCGCGCAGGCGGGAGATCTCATCGCCCAGCGCGGCGTGGTACGGATCGAACCACTGCGCGCGGCGTCCGGCGATTTCCGCGTCGTCCGGCGCCATCCCGTCGTGGTACAGCGCTTCGTTGTCGAAGGTGGCCAGCGGGCACAGGCCGGTGGTGTTCTGGCCCGGGTAGAGCGAAGCCCCGCTGGGGTCGCGGTTGACGTCGATCACCGAGCGCGAGATCGAAGTGCGCACGGTCGTGGCGCCCAGGACCTCGTGGGCGAAGTCGTACAGGTGGTGCACCCACCAGTCGGTGTCGCGCTGCGCCAGCCAGGGCGAGGCGTAGCGGTCGGTCAGCGACGGCGGGAAGTCGCTGCCGGTGTGCGGGAAGCTGACGATCAACGGCGCTTTGCCGCGGTGGACGGTCAACCAGTCGGGCAGGGTGTTCATGACGGCAACCTCGGGATCATTCCGCATCGACGCCGGGCAGCGCGATGCCGGCCGAGGCGGCCAGCGCGCCGCTGCGCACCAGCGCGGTGGCGGCGAGCATGTCCGGGTGGAAATGGCGGTCTTCCTGCAGCATCGGCACCTGCGCGCGCAGCAGGGCGCGGGCCGACTCGAGTGCGTCGCTCGAGCGCAGCGGGGCATGGAAGTCGCAGCCCTGGGCGGCGGCGAGCAGTTCGATGCCGACCACGTGCGCGGCGTTGGCGGCCATCTCCAGCAGGCGTCGCGCGCCGTGCGCGGCCATCGACACGTGGTCTTCCTGGTTGGCCGAGGTCGGGATCGAATCGACGCTGGCCGGGTAGGCGCGCTGCTTGTTTTCAGAGACCAGCGCCGCCGCGGTGACCTGCGGGATCATGAAGCCGGAGTTGAGGCCGGGCTTCGGGGTGAGGAAGGCCGGCAGGCCCGACAGCGCCGGATCCACCAGCATCGCCGTGCGGCGTTCGCTGATCGAGCCGATCTCGCAGATCGCCAGCGCCAGCATGTCGGCGGCGAAGGCCACCGGCTCGGCGTGGAAGTTGCCGCCACTCAGGGCCTCGCCGGTATCGATGAACACCAGCGGATTGTCGGAGACGCCATTGGCCTCGGTTTCCAGCGTGGCGGCGGCCTGGCGCATCACGTCCAGGGCCGCGCCCATCACCTGCGGCTGGCAGCGCAGGCAGTACGGATCCTGCACGCGCACATCGCCCAGGCGATGCGATTCACGGATCGCGGAGCCGGCCATCAGCGTGCGCAGTGATGCGGCGGTGGTGATCTGCCCGGGTTGGCGGCGCAACGCGTGGATGCGTGGATCGAACGGCGTATCCGAACCCTTGGCGGCCTCCACCGACAGCGCACCGGCGACCAGGGCGGACTGGAATACCGTCTCGATCTCGAACAGGCCGGCCAGTGCGTAGGCGGTCGAATACTGCGTGCCGTTGAGCAGCGCCAGGCCTTCCTTCGCGCCGAGGGTGATCGGCTGCAGGCCGGCACGCGCGAGCGCGTCGCCGGCGGGCAGGCGTTCCTCGCCGACGAAGGCTTCGCCGACGCCGATCATCACCGCGGCCATGTGCGACAACGGCGCCAGGTCGCCGGAGGCGCCCACCGAACCTTGGCAGGGCACGACCGGGATGACGTCATGCACCAGCATCGCTTCCAGCAGCGCCAGCGTTGCCGGGCGGATGCCCGAGGCGCCCTGGGCGAGGCTGGTGAGCTTGAGTGCCAGCATCAGCCGCACGACCGCGCGCGGCATCGGCTCGCCGACGCCGGCGGCATGCGAGAGCACGATGTTGCGTTGCAGCTGTTCCAGGTCCTCGCGTTCGATGCGCACGCTGGCCAGCTTGCCGAAGCCGGTGTTGATGCCGTACACCGGCTCGCCGCGGGCGACGATCGCCGCGACCGTGCCGGCGCTGCGCTCGACCGCGGCCAGCGCGGCCGGGTCCAGGCGCACGGCCGCGCCACGATAGAGGTCGCGCCACTGCGCGAGGCTGGCTGCGCCGGGGCGCAGCACGAGGGGGGAACTCATGCGTTTCTCCGAAGATCAGAAGTGCGCCCGCGCCAGACACGCGCGTGCAGCGGATTGAAGCCCATGCGGTAGACCAGGTCGGCCGGGGCATCGATGTCCCAGATCGCCAGGTCGCAATCGAAGCCGGCGGCCAGCCGGCCGACGCGGGTGTCGCGACCGAGCGCGCGCGCCGCTTCGCGGGTGAAGCCGGCGATGCACTCGTCCACCGTCATGCGGAACAGGGTGGCGGCCATGTTCATCGCCAGCAGCGGGCTGGTCAGTGGCGAAGTGCCGGGGTTGCAGTCGGTCGCCAGTGCCAGCGGCACGCCGGCCGCGCGCAGTGCCTCGATCGGCGGCACCAGGGTGTCGCGGGTGAAATAGAACGCGCCGGGCAACAGCACCGCCACGGTGCCGGCGGTGGCCATCGCGGCGACGCCGGCGTCATCGAGGTGTTCGACATGGTCGGCCGACAGCGCGCCATGGCGCGCGGCCAGTTCGGCGCCGTGCTGGTTGCTCAGCTGTTCGGCATGGATCTTGATCGCCAGCCCGTGCGCGTGCGCGGCCTCGAACACCTGCGCCGCCTGCGCCGGCGAGAAGGCGATGTCCTCGCAGAACACGTCGACCGCCTCGGCCAGCCCTTCGGCGGCGATCGCCGGGATCATCTGCCCGCAGACCTCGTCGATGTAGGCCTGTGCCTGCGCTCCGGGCGGCACCGCGTGGGCGCCGAGGAAGGTCGGCACCACGTCGACCTCGCGCAGCTCGCCGAGCCGGCGCGCGACGCGCAGCTGGCGGCTCTCGTCCGCGAGGGTGAGCCCGTAGCCGGACTTGATCTCGATCGTGGTCACGCCCTCGGCCAGCATCGCGTCCAGGCGCGGCAGCGATTCGGCGATCAGCGCCTGCTCGTCGGCGGCGCGGGTGGCGCGCACGGTGGCGACGATGCCACCGCCGGCGCGGGCGATCTCGGCATAGCTGACCCCGCGCAGGCGCTGCTCGAACTCGTTGGCACGATTGCCGGCATAGACCAGGTGGGTGTGGCAGTCGACCAGCCCGGGGCTGATCCAGCGCCCGCCGCAGTCCACGCGCGTGGCCGCTTCGAACGCCGGTGCCGTGGCGGCGGGGCCGGCATGCAGGATCCGCCCGTCGCGGCAGGCGACCACGCCATCACGGACGATGCCCAGGCCCGGGCCGCCGGCCAGCGTCATCAGGTGGGCGTCGTGCCAGAGCGTGTCGCAGTGCATGTGGGGGTTCGCCTGGTCGAATATGTCTATACAATAAGAGCCGACAAAGGAGGGTGTCCAGTGGCGCTGCAACATGCATCGAACGGGGAATCCGCCGGCCGCGTCTTCTGGGCCGCGCAGGCATTGCTGCCGGGGGGCTGGGCCGACTCGGTACGGTTGGCGGTCATCGACGGCCGCTGGGCGCAGGTCGGTGCCGGTGTCCCGGCGCAGCCGGGCGACCAGCTGCTGGGAACCGTCGTGCCGGGCCTGTGCAACCTGCACAGCCACGCTTTCCAGCGCGGCATGGCCGGGCTGACCGAGATCGGCGGCCGCAGCGGCGACAGCTTCTGGAGCTGGCGCGAGCTGATGTACCGCTTCCTCGCCCACCTCGACCCGGACAGCTTCCAGGCCATCGCCGAGCAGGCCTATGTGGAGATGCTCGAGTCCGGGTTCACCCGGGTCGGCGAGTTCCACTACCTGCACCATGCCGCCGACGGCAGGCCATATGCCGATCCGGCCGAGATGTCCGCGCGCGTGGCCGCCGCCGCCCAGGCCAGCGGGATCGGCCTGACCCTGCTGCCGGTGTTCTACGCCCATGCCGATTTCGGCGGCGCGCCGCCGAACCCGGCGCAGCGACGGCTGATTCACGACGTCGAGGGTTTCGCGCGCCTGCTAGAAGGCTGCCGACGGGCGCTGGCCGGCTTGCCCGACGCGGTGCTGGGCATCGCCCCGCACAGCCTGCGCGCGGCGACCCCGGACGAGCTTGCCGCGCTGCTGCCGCTCAATGACGGCCCGGTGCACATCCATATCGCCGAGCAGACCCGCGAGGTCGAGGCCTGCCTGGCCTGGTCGGGCCAGCGCCCGGTGGAGTGGTTGCTGGCGCACCAGCCCGTCGATGCGCGCTGGTGCCTGGTGCACGCCACCCATGTCATTGAGGCCGAGTGGCGCGGGATCATCGACCGCGGCGCCGTCGCTGGCCTGTGCCCGATCACCGAGGCGAACCTCGGCGACGGCCTGTTCCCGATGCGCGATTTCGCCGCCGCCGGCGGGCGCTTCGGCGTCGGCTCCGATTCCAACGTGCTGATCGACGCGGCCGAGGAGCTGCGCCTGCTCGAGTACGGCCAGCGCCTGCACTGGCGCGGTCGCAACGTGCTGGCGCGCGACGGCTTGTCCAGCGGGCGCTGGCTGTTCGGCGAGGCTGCCGACGGCGGTGCCAGCGCGCTGGGTGTCGGGCACGGGCTGCGCGCCGGGGCCCCGGCCGACCTGGTCGAACTGGATACCTCGCATCCGGCGCTGCTCGGTCGCGATGGCGATGCCCTGCTGGACAGTTGGGTGTTCGCCGCGCGCGGCGGCGCGGTGCGCTCGGTCTGGCGCGACGGGCAGGCCCGGGTGCGCGACGGCCGCCACGTCGATCGCGAGCGCATCGCCGCGCGCTACGCCCGCGTGCTGCCCAGGCTGTTGGCGATGCCGTTGGAGGGGTCGCCCGCATGAGCGCGGCGGCGGCTACGCTGCACCAGCGCATCCGCGACGATATCCAGGCGCGGATCCTCAGCGGCGAATGGCCGCCGGGCCGCCGCATTCCCAGCGAACACGAGCTGATGGCCGAGTACGGCTGCTCGCGGATGACGGTCAACAAGGCCCTGACGCGGCTGGCCGCGGCCGGGTTGATCGAGCGCCGCCGCCGTGCCGGTTCGTTCGTCGCGCGCCCGCATCCGCACCTTGAACAGGTCGCCCTGCAGATCCCCGACATCGAGGCCGAGGTGCTCGCCCGCGGTCTGGCCTATCGCTTCGAACTGCTGCAACGCGAACTGCGCGCGCCGCGCGAGGCCATCGCCGAGGAACAGGCGCTGGCCGAAGGCGGCCGCGTGCTGGCACTGGACAGTCGCCATCTCGCCGATGGCCGGCCGTTCGCGCTGGAAAGCCGGTTGATCGACCCCGAGGCGGTGCCGGCCGCGGCCGAGCAGGATTTCGCCATGCAGGCCCCCGGCAGCTGGCTGCTGCGGCATGTGCCGTGGACGCGCGCCGAGCACCGCATCAGCGCGATCAATGCCGACGCCGCGCAGGCGCGCTGGCTGGACGTGCCGCTCGGTACCGCCTGCCTGGTGATCGAACGCCGGACCTGGCGCGGCGAGCAGCCGGTGACCTGGGTGCGGCAGGTCTTCCTCGGCAGCTTCTATGACCTGGTGGCGCGGTTCGCGCCAGGGACGCACTAGGCAGCAGCCGCGCCGATGCGCGCGGCGCGGTGAAACTCAGATCGTGCTGCACTGCCGCCAGCGTACCGGCTCGACCACGCCCGGGCGCGGGTTGAGCTGGACGCGCACGGTGCGCAGTACCGGGTAGCGCTCGACTTCGCGACAGATCAGTGGCCAGGCCACCGTGTCCTCGACTTCGCGATCGACCGCCAGCGTCATGCGGGTCAGCCAGATGCCCCGGGTGATGCCCGGCGTCTGCGCCAGGGCGCGCGACACCGCGGCCTGGTAGCGGTCCAGCGTGGCCGGGTCCGGATCGTCCAGCGCTGCCGGCTCACCGTTCGCTTGGACGGCGTCGCGGGGTGGTTGCGCAGGACCCTCGCCCTGCGCGCCGGCACGGGCGGGCGACAGGGCGGGGCTGGCGGCGGGCGCGCTGGCCAGCGCGGGCGTGGAATCGGCACTGGGCGGATGCGATGAGAGGTAGCCCAGCCCGACCAGCAGCCCCAGCGTCAGCGAGGCCAGCGCGGCGATGCCGGTATGGCGCTGCGCGCGGCGCTTGGCCTGGTGGATGATGCGGTTTTCCTGCTCGGGGGCCAGGTAGGGCTTGAGCACCGGCCAGATGCGCCGGCCGTCGAGGATCTCGATCGACTGCTTCTCGGCCAGGGCGTCGCCTTCGCGCTCGACCTTGCCTTCGGTGATCAGCACGCCGCCCTGGGCGCCAGCCAGGCGCAGGGCGGCGCCGAGTTCATTCACCGCCGCCGCGCCGATGCGGTAGGCGCGGCCGTGCTTGCACGACACCATCCACGGATGGCCCTGCTCGTCACGCATCAGGAATTCGCTGCGCGGGGCGCCGTCTTCGTCGGTCTGCGCAGCCATCTGCCAGCCGCGCTGGTCATGCAGGGCACGGCGGACGATCGCGGAGAAATCCCGCCAGTGCAGGTTGGCCAGCGCGGCCAGCCCGGCACGGGTTTCGTCGCGGCGACGGCGCACCAGCCACAGGTAGACGGTGGCGGCGGTCCAGACAGCGAGGGCCAGCAGCAGGGCGAGGATCCAGGAAAACATGCGGTACCCGATTGGAGCGCTTGCTCAGCGCGGCAGTCTATATCGGCACGCGCCGGCGTTTCACGAGGGGGGATGTGGCATCCGGCGGCAACGCGCCAGCCTGGCCACGAGGGGGCAGGTGCAAGTCATCCGCAGCGCCGGATCGTGGGCATGAAAAAGCCCGCCAGTCCAAAGCCGTGAGGGGAGGGGAGCAAACGGACTCGGGGACTGGCGGGCACCCTGATTTTCGGCAAAGTGATGTTGCTTTGCAACAATCGGCCGCGACTCACTCCCCGGAGTCGCCGGCGCTGCCGTCTTCCGGAAGCGGGTTCGGCCCGCGCGCCACGCGCTCGGCGGTGGCCAGGCGGCTGACCTGGCTGCGCAGCTGCTGGACCTGCCGGCGCAGGGCGTCGAGTTCCTCGCGCTCGGGGATGTCCAGCCGGCGCAGGGCGCTGCGCAGGCGGTCGTCGAAGGCCCGTTCGATCCGGCCCCAGCCCATGGCCGCATTCTCGCGGGCCTGGTCGAAGCGGCTTTCCACTTCGTCGCGCACGGTTTCGGCGCGTTCCTCGGCGCGGCGACGGCCATCGCGTTCGACTTCGGCGCCTTCCTGCACGAGGGTATCGAACAGGCGGCTGCCTTCGGCCTGCGCTCGCTGCAACGCGCCCAGCCCGGCCCACCACACGTGCTGGGCGGATTCTCCGAGGCGGCGCGACCACTGCTCTGCCTGGGCCTGGAAGCCCTCACCGGCGGGGTCTTCGTGCTCGGCGCCGGGTGCGGGGTCCTCGCCACGGCGGCGGCTGCGGTGGCTGTTGGGTTGTGCGCTGGCCATGGGGCGGCTCCGTTAGGAAGGAGGACGCAGGCAGGTTAGCGGCGCGATTGCATCGGGCAGGTGAAGCCCCGCCCGTGCCGCTGGCGGCGGTTCAGCCGAGTTTTTCGTCCAGCACGCGGCGGATTTCCGCTTCGACCATGCCCTTCATCGCCGACAGCAGGAAGCCCAGCTTGGCGGTGACACGCACGGCGCCGGGCAGCAGCTCGATCGCCCCGTCCACGCCGCTGCCGCTGAACTGCAGCTGGTCGCCCTGCCAGTGCGAACGCAGGCCAAAGCGCTCGTCGAGCTTGCGCGCGGCCTCCTCGATCGCGGTGCGCGCCTGCTCGGGCGACTTGCCGTGTGGGTGGCGGATATCGATCTGGGACATGCGGGCTCCGGGGCTGGCGGGAAGGCGCGCATTGTGAGGGGGCGGGGGCGGGGCTCCAAGTCCCTGCTGTTTGATCGGTGTTCGGCTGCTGGCTCGAGGGAAGCGGGGCGCCTGCGCAGCGAGGCGCCCCGCTTCCACGTCAACCCGGAGCGCAAAGCGAGACGCGCAGATCGAAGGCGGCCCGAAGCGAAGATTGCAACGCCGCTGCCGAAACCCCTCAAACCAAAGCCCGGCCAGCGCATGACGCCGTCCCCGCTTCTGGAGCAGCCGCCAAACCTGCTAGTCTGCGCCGCGTGCGCGAACTGCAAGTCCACTTCACCCACCGGCAGCAGCCGGACCACCCGCTCAGGCCCGGTGTCCACCGGATCGTGCGCCATGCCTCCGGCAGCGTGCGGCTGGTCGAAGATACCCAGGGCGCGTTGCTGTTGGCGCAGTTCTGCCTGGACCAGCGCGGCCTGTGGCTGCAGGTGGCCAACGGCATCCGCGGCATCCACGTGAATGGTCGTCCAGTGCAGCGCATGGCGCTGCTGCGCGCCGGCGATGCGATCTATGCCGACGGCGTGGAGATGGTGCTTCGCGCCGCGCTGGCGCCGCAGGCGCGCGTGCCGGCCGAGCCGGACGATGCAGCCGGCGATCCGATGGTGCTGCTGCGCGGTGTCGGCGGGCGCCACCATGGCCGCTGTTTCACCCTCGACCAGGCCCGCGTGGTCGGCAGTGACGTGGCCGCAGACGTGGTCATCGACGACCCGGCCTTCGCCGCCCGGCATGCCCGCCTGGAACCGCATGATGGTCGCCTGCTGCTGCGCGACCTCGGCTCGCACGAGGGCAGCCTGGTCAACGGCCTGCCGGTGCGTGACTGCTGGCTGCAGCCGGGCGACCAGGTGGTGTTCGACGCCCAGCATCGTTTCGTGGTCGAAGTGCCGGTGCAGCCGGGGCTGGTCGAACCCGAACCGCGGGACGACGCCGCGGCACGCAGCCGCACGCCGGTCGACGAAGGCCAGGCGCCGGTCCGTGGCCGGGCCGGACGCTGGCCGTGGCTGCTGCTCAGCGCGGCGCTGCTGGGCGGCCTGCTGAGCGCGCTGCTGTGGTTCGGCGCGCGCTGAGCGCCTTCCAGGCCCGCCAGCCCAGCAACACCGCCAGGATGCCGGCATACAGGGCCGGCTCGCGGACGTCGGATTTCACCAGCCACCAGAAGTGCAGCACGGCCAGCACGCCGACCGCGTAGACCAGCTTGTGCAGGCGCCCCCACTGGCGCTTGAGGCGGCGTATCCAGCCCTGGGTGGAGGTGATCGCCAGCGGCACCAGCAGCAGCCAGGCGGTGAAGCCGACCGTGATATAGGGTCGCTTGACGATCTCCTCGAACAGCTGGGTCCAGTAGCCGCGCAGGTCCAGCGCCAGGTAGGCAGCCAGGTGCAGCGTCGCGTAGAAGAAGGCATACAGGCCAAGCATCCGCCGGAAGCGGATCAGCACGGCCTGGCCGGTCAGCTGGCGCAGCGGCGTCAGCGCCAGCGTGGCCAGCAGCAGGCGCAAGGCCCACAGCCCGGTACGGTGTTCGATCTCGGCCACCGGGTCGGCGCCCAGGGCGTCGCTGCCGGTCTGCCAGACCTGCCAGAACTGCCAGCAGAGCAGCGCCAACGGCGCCAGCGCGGCCAGGTGCAGCAGCGTCTTGGCGAGGAGGATCCCGGGGCTGCTACCGCTGCGCCCGCGCCCGCGCACGGCGGGCGTCAGAACCATTTCCTCAGGTCCATGCCGGCGTACATCGATGCCACCTGCGGCGCGTAGCCGTTGAAGGGCAGGGTGGGGATGCGCTCGGCGAACAGCTTGCTGGCGGTACCGGAAATGCGCCGCTCGGTCTTCTGGCTCCAGCGCGGATGGTCCACGGCCGGGTTCACGTTGGAGAAGAACCCGTACTCGTTCGGCTGCAGCTCATGCCACGCGGTTTCGGGCATGCGCTCGACGAAGCGGATGGCGACGATCGACTTGATGCTCTTGAAGCCGTACTTCCACGGCACCACCAGCCGCAGCGGCGCGCCGTTCTGCTGCGGCAGCGGCTTGCCGTACAGGCCGCTGGCCAGGAACGCCAGCGGGTGCATCGCCTCGTCGATGCGCAGGCCCTCCTTGTAAGGCCATTCGATCGAGCGGTAGGCGATCCCGGGCATCTGCACCGGGTCGGCCAGGGTGGTGAAGGCCACGTACTTCGCCTTGGCGTTCGGCTCGAAGCGCTTGAGCACGGCAGCCAGCGGCACGCCGTTCCAGGGGATCACCATCGACCAGCCTTCCACGCAGCGCAGCCGGTAGATCCGCTCCTCCTGCGTGAGCCCCTTCAGCAGGTCGTCCAGGTCGATCGTGCCGGGCCTGGCGCATTCGCCGGACACCTCGACCGCCCATGGCCGGGTCTTGAGCGTCTTCGGCGCCTTCGAGGGGTCGGTCTTGCCGGTACCGAACTCGTAGAAGTTGTTGTAGCTGGTGACGTCCTCGTAACGGGTCAGGGTCTCGTCCGTGCGCAGGCCCTGGCGGGCCTGTTCGGGGGTGATGCTGGCCTTGGGCGGGGGCGGCGGATCGGCGTCGGCGCAGCCGGCCAGCCCCAGCGCCGGGCCGGCGGCCAGCAGCTGCAGCAGGCGCCGGCGATCACGGTAGACGGCTTCGTCGGTGACGTCGCGGCTGGAGAGGCGGAGGGCATCGCGCAGTGACATGGGGCAGCCTGGCCGGTGGGGATCGTGTATCGACAGACTGCGCCCCGGGGGCGGAAGTTTCCAGCGCGAGCGGGTGCACCGGGACGGCGATCGATGCAGTTGCAACTGTTGCGCTGCGGCATACTAGGGAACTGGCCCCTTCAGGTGTGACATGACTCGCGCGTTCAACTTCAGTGCCGGCCCCGCGACCCTGCCGGAATCGGTCCTGCGCCAGGCGCAGGCGGAAATGTTGGAATGGAACGGCGTCGGCGCCTCGGTGGTGGAGATCAGCCATCGCAGTGCCGAATTCGTCGCCCTGGCGCAGCGGATAGAGGCTGATTTCCGCCGCCTGCTGTCGATTCCCGACGACTACGTGGTGCTGTTCGAGGCCGGTGGCGCGACCACCGCCCAGGCCCTGCAGCCGCTGAACTTCGCCGCGCCCGGGCAGACCGTGGATTTCGTCGTCAGCGGCCACTGGGGCAAGACCGCGATCAAGCAGGCCAAACCCTACGTCAACGTCAACGTGGCCGCCGACAGCGAGGCCGGCGGTTACCACGAGATCCCGGCGCGCCAGGACTGGCGCCTGTCGGCGGACGCCGCCTACGTCCATATCACCGCCAACGAGACCATCCACGGCGTGGAGTTCCGCGACACGCCCGACGTCGGCGACGTGCCGCTGTTCGCCGATTTCAGCTCATCGATCGCTTCCGAGCCGATCGACGTCTCGCGCTACGGCCTGATCTACGCCGGCGCGCAGAAGAACCTCGGCCCGGTCGGCATCTCGGTGGTGATCGTGCGCCGTGACCTGCTCGAGCGCAGCGGCCAGCCGCGCGCGGACATCTTCGACTACCGCTCGCACGCCGCGCGCGACTCGATGCTCAACACCCCGCCGACCTGGAACTGGTACCTGCTCGGGCTCACCGTGAAGTGGATGCTCGAGGAGGGGGGCGTGGCCGAGTTCGCCCGTCGCAACGCGGAGAAGGCACGCCTGGTCTATGCGGCGATCGACGGCTCCGATGGCTACTACCGCAACCTGGTCGCACCGGCGGTGCGCTCGCGGATGAACATCCCGTTCTTCCTCGCCGATGAGCGCCTGGACGCGCTGTTCGTCAGTGAGTCCAAGGCCGCCGGCCTGCTCGCGTTGAAGGGGCACAAGGCGGTCGGTGGCATCCGTGCCTCGCTCTACAACGCCATGCCCGTGGCCGGCGCGCGCGCGCTGGCCGACTTCATGGATGACTTCCGCCAGCGCCACGGCTGATCTTCGCGGCCCCGGCCGCATCGCCGGCGGCGCGTCCGCCGGTCCCGCAACAGGAAACCCATTACATGGCCGCAAAGCCGAAGAAATCCGCAGCCAAGCCCTCCAGGTCCACCAAGCCGGGCAAGGCCGAGTCCGCGCCGCCGCCGGCGCTGGCCGACGTGCGCGCCAAGATCGACGAGATCGACCGCGGCATCCAGGCGCTGATCGCCGAGCGCGCGAACTTCGCCCACCAGGTCGGCAAGGCCAAGGGCAAGCTTGCCGCGGCGGTGGACTACTACCGCCCCGAGCGCGAGGCGCAGGTGCTGCGGATGGTGGTCGACCGCAATGAAGGTCCACTCAGCGACGAAGTGCTGGTGCACGTGTTCCGCGAGATCATGTCCGCCTGCCTGGCCCAGCAGGAGCCGCTGAAGATCGGCTACCTCGGCCCGGAGGGCACCTTCAGCCAGCAGGCCGTGCTCAAGCACTTCGGTCGCTCGGCGGTGGGCCTGCCGATGGCCAGCATCGAGGAGGTGTTCCAGGAGGTCGAGGCCGGCAATGCCGACTTCGGCGTCGTGCCGGTGGAGAACTCCGGCCAGGGCACCATCCAGGTCACCCTGGACATGTTCCTGACCTCCAACCTGAAGATCTGCGGCGAAGTCGAACTGCGCGTGCACCAGTACCTGCTCTCGCGCAGCGGCCGCCTGGACGACATCGAGCGCATCTACGCCCATCCGCAGTCCTTCGCCCAGACCGCCGGCTGGCTGCGTTCCAACCTGCCCAAGGCCGAGAAGATCCCGGTGTCCTCCAACGCCGAGGGCGCGCGCCGCGCGCGCAACGCCGAGGATGCCGCGGCGATCGGTGGCGAGAGTGCCGCGCACGTGTATGGCCTGAAGAAGGTCATCATGAAGTCGATCGAGGACGACGACGACAACACCACCCGCTTCCTGGTCATCGGGCGCAGGATCTTTCCCTCGTCCGGCCACGACCGTACCTCGATCCTGGTGTTCATCCACGACAAGCCCGGCGCGCTGTTCGACGTGCTCAGCCCCTTCGCCCGCCACGGCATCAGCATGAACCGGATCGAGTCGCGGCCCTCGCACCAGGCCAAGTGGGAGTACGGCTTCTTCATCGACCTGGCCGGCCACGTCGAGGACGAGGCGATGAAGCAGGCCCTGGCCGAGCTGGAGTCGCACTCGGCGCAGGTGAAGGTGCTGGGTTCCTATCCGGTGGCGATCCCCTGATCGGCCCCGCAGACATTCGAGCAACTGGAAAGACATGACCGCAAAGCAGAACTGGATCGCCAGCCGCGGCAGCGCGCTGCAGGGCACCTTGGCCATCCCCGGCGACAAGTCCGTCTCACACCGCGCGGTGATGTTCGCCGCGCTCGCCGACGGCGTCTCGCGCGTCGACGGCTTCCTTGAAGGCGAGGACACCCGCTCCACGGCGGCGATCTTCGCCCGCCTCGGCGTGCGCATCGAAACCCCCTCGGCTTCGCAGCGCATCGTCCACGGCGTCGGCGTCGATGGCCTGAAGGCCGCCGACGGCGAACTGGACTGCGGCAATGCCGGCACCGGCATGCGCCTGCTCGCCGGCGTGCTCGCCGCCCAGCCGTTCGACAGCGTGCTGGTCGGTGACGAGTCGCTGTCCAAGCGCCCGATGCGCCGCGTGACCGGTCCGCTGGCGCAGATGGGCGCGCGCATCGACACCCGCGACGACGGCACGCCGCCGCTGCGCATCCACGGCGGCCAGCGCCTGCATGGCATCGATTTCGTTTCCCCGATCGCCAGCGCGCAGGTCAAGTCGGCGGTACTGCTGGCTGGCCTGTATGCCGAGGGCGAGACCTCGGTGACCGAGCCGCATCCCACCCGCGACTACACCGAGCGCATGCTCTCGGCGTTCGGCGTGGAGATCGAGTTCTCGCCCGGCAAGGCCCGCCTGCGTGGCGGCCAACGCCTGCGCGCGACCGATATCGCGGTGCCGGCGGACTTCTCCTCGGCCGCGTTCTTCCTGGTCGCCGCCAGCATCATCCCCGGCTCGGAAGTGGTGCTGCGCCAGGTCGGCCTGAACCCGCGTCGCACCGGCCTGCTGGCCGCGCTGCGGCTGATGGGCGCGGACATCGTCGAGGAGAGCCACGGCGAGCACGGTGGCGAACCGGTCGCCGACCTGCGCGTGCGCCATGCCCGGCTGCACGGTACGCGGATTCCCGAAGCGCTGGTGCCGGACATGATCGACGAGTTCCCGGCCCTGTTCGTCGCCGCCGCCGCGGCCCAGGGCCAGACCATCGTCAGTGGCGCGGCCGAGCTGCGGGTCAAGGAATCCGATCGCCTGGGCGCCATGTCGCACGGGCTGCGCACGCTGGGCATCCAGGTCGAGGAAACCGAGGATGGCGCGACCATCCACGGTGGCACGATCGGCGGTGGTCGCATCGACAGTCACGGCGACCACCGCATCGCGATGGCCTTCAGCATCGCCGGGCAGCTGTCCACCGGCGAGGTGGTGGTGGAAGACATCGCCAACGTCGCGACCTCGTTCCCCGACTACGACCACCTGTCCCGCTCCGCCGGTTTCGCACTGCGGGCCGGCTGATCGGCGCCATCCGGCAGCTGCATGCTGCCGGCCACTGCGGCCACCGTCGTTCCGTCAGGTGAAAAGCCCCCCTTTGTTAAGGGGGGCATGGCGACGCCGCGGGGATAGGCAAGGCAGCTAGCTCAGGGTCCAAGGTTGCACGGCAAGCTTGGAGGCACAGCCCGCGCAGCGGGATGTGTCACTGGGCCTTGAAGTCCACCGGCAGCTGCACGCTGCTGGCCACCGCGTGGCCATTGCGCATGGCCGGCTCGAAGCGCCAGTCGCGCACGGTGCTGAGGACCGCGCGGTCCAGTTCACGGTTGCGCGCGCCGCTGCGGTCGACGATCTCCGCGTCGCTGACGCGACCATTGGCGTCGACCTGCAGCCGTGCGGTCACGCTGCCTTCGATGCCCGAGCGCAGCGCACTGACCGGATAGGTCGGCACCGGGTTGGAGGACAGCGGACGCGCGTCGCGGTTGCGCACCGTCGCCGCGGCGGTCTTCGGCGTGGCATGGCGCACCATCGCCGCCGGTCGCTGGTTGGCCGCCTCGGGCAGCGGCTGCGAAGTATCGGCTTCGATCAGCGTCGCGCTCGGCGTCGTAGTCGGCGCCTGCTGGCTGTTGCGGATCCACCACCAGGCCGGTGCGGCCACCAGGGCCAGGATCAGCAACGCCCACAACCATGCCGATGCGCCACCGCGCTCGCTGTCGTCTGCGACGGCCGGATCGCGGTAGTCGTGCGTATGCGGGGAAGTGGTGGACATGTCGAGCTCCTTCGTCTGTGTGGGACGAGGCCAGTCTCGACGCAAAACCCGGGCGGGGGTGTCAGCTTGGGGTGAATGCGCCGGCCGCGGGGCGGCCGGGATTCAGCTTACTGAGCCGGTTTGAAATCGAACGGTATCTCGATCGATCCTGCTACCGGATGGCCATCACGTTGCGCCGGCTGGAAGCGCCAGTCGCGCACCGCTTCCATCGCGGCGCGATCGAGATCACGCGAACCGCTGCGCTGTACCAACGCCACGCCGGCTGGCTTGCCACCCGCATCGACTTCGACGCGGACCACCACGGTGCCGCGGTCGCCACGACGCAGCGCGGCCGGTGGATAGCGTGGCGGCGGCATCTGCCCGCTCAGCGGAACCGGGCGATCGCCCGGCGCCATCGCGGCCTGCGCGGCGTCGGTCGGGGTTGCCGGCGTTGCCGGTGCCGGCGCGGCCGGCGGCGGTGGCGGCGCGGTCTCGACCAGCTTCGCCGCGGTCTCCTCGGCGGGCGGCGCCTTGGCCTCGGGCATGTCGCTGGCGCCGTCGCCGGCGGCCAGCGGCTCGGGCAGCGGGGCGATCGGCGCATCGGCCTGCGCGTTGGGCGCTGCGGCCGGATCGGCGCGGTAGAAGTCGTTCTTGCGGCTGGTCGCCCACACCAGCAGGAACAGCAGCAGGCCGGCGCCAAAGGCGATGCCGGCGATCTTCAGCGTGTTGCGGGGCAGGCGCAGGACGATGTGCGAGGCGCCGGATTCGGGTGATCCGGAGGCGCCGGACGAGCGGGTCGGGGACACGGCAGGACTCGTGGGGAATCGCCCCGATTCTGGCACAGCGGGCGGGGGCGGGCGACGCAGTGGCCCGGGACAGGCGATAATCCCTGCCTGTCCCTTCATGAATTGCGCCTTCCATGCTCGATCCGGCCCTGCTCCGCCAACAGCCCGCTGAACTCGCCGAACGCCTGCGCGCCGCGCGCGGCTTCGTGCTCGACACCGCCGCGCTGGAATCGCTGGAAGGCGAGCGCAAGCGCATCCAGGTGCGCACCCAGGAGCTGCAGAGCCTGCGCAATTCCCGCTCCAAGGCGATCGGCCAGGCCAAGGCGAAGGGCGAGGACGTCTCGGCCCTGATGGCTGAAGTGGCCGGCTTCGGCGACGAGCTGAAGGCCTCGGAGATCGAACTGGAGCGCATCCGCGGCGAACTGGAAGCGATCTCCATGGTCATCCCGAACCTGCCGCAGGACGACGTGCCGGCCGGCGCGGACGAAAGCGACAATGTCGAGCAGTCGCGCTGGGGCACCCCGCGCAGCTTCGATTTCGCGGTCAAGGACCATGTCGAACTGGGGGCGCCGCATGGCTGGCTGGACGGCGAGACCGCCGCCAAGCTGTCGGGCGCGCGCTTCACCGTACTGCGTGGCCCGATTGCCCGCCTGCACCGCGCGCTGGCGCAGTTCATGGTGGACCTGCATGCCGGCGAGCACGGCTACGAGGAAACCAACGTGCCGCTGCTGGTCAACGCCGACTCGCTGCGTGGCACCGGCCAGCTGCCGAAGTTCGAGGAAGACCTGTTCCAGACCGCCGTGGGAGAGTCCCCGCGCTACCTGATCCCGACCTCGGAAGTGCCGCTGACCAATATCGTCCGCGACGAGATCGTCGATGCCGAGCGCCTGCCGCTGCGCATGACCGCCCATTCGCTGTGCTTCCGTGCCGAAGCCGGCAGCGGTGGCCGTGACACCCGCGGCATGATCCGCCAGCACCAGTTCGAGAAGGTCGAGCTGGTGAGCATCTCCCGCCCGGAAGACAGCAACGCCGAGCATGAGCGCATGACCCGCTGCGCCGAGGTCGTGCTGGAGAAGCTCGGCCTGCCGTATCGCAAGGTGCTGCTGTGCACCGGCGACATGGGTTTCTCCGCCACCAGGACCTACGACCTGGAAGTGTGGCTGCCCTCGCAGGACACCTACCGCGAGATCTCCTCGTGCTCGAACTGCGGCGACTTCCAGGCGCGCCGCATGCAGGCGCGCTGGCGCAACCCGGCCACCGGCAAGCCGGAGCTGGTGCATACGCTGAATGGTTCGGGCGTGGCCGTGGGCCGGGCGATGATCGCGGTGATGGAGAACTACCAGAACGCCGATGGCTCGATCGACGTGCCGGAGGCGTTGCTGCCGTACATGGGTGGGATCACCAGGATCGGTTGATCCGCGGTTCCACCGCAGCGGAAAGAAAGACGGGCCCGCGAGTGATCGCGGGCCCGTCCGTTTCCGACGCCGACGAGGGGAGGGGGGCGTCGGAAACCCTTGAAGCGGGTCAGGTCAATCCGCAAAAAAAACGGGCCCGGCGAGGAGAGAGGTTCGCGGGGCCCGTCGTGTTTCCGGCGCCCACAAGGGGGAGGGGAGGCACCGGAAACCTTTGGAGCACGACGACAGGCGATTGGTTCCCGCCAACCGCGGCAACGAGGTCACCTCGCCGGCCGCGGGTCGGGGATCGTTCAGGCCGCCTGGGCGACCGCGCCGAGGTCCTGGATCGAGGCATGCGCCTGCGCCAGCGCGTCGCTGCGGTGCTGCGGCGAGTAGGCCACGCCCTCGGCGCGGACGAATTCGACGTCGTTGATGCCCAGGAACGCGAACACCTGGCGCAGGTAGGGCTCCTGGAAGTCACTCGGCGCACCGGTGTGCAAGCCGCCGCGGCCGCTGGCGATGATGATGCGCTTCCCACCGGCCAGGCCTTCCGGCCCGTTCTCGGTGTAGCGGAAGGTGCGGCCGGCCACGGCGACGCGGTCGATCCACGCCTTCAGGGTCGAGGGCACCGAGAAGTTGTACATCGGGGCGCCGATCACCACGATGTCGGCATCCAGGAACTGCTGCAGGGTACGCTCGCCCGCTTCGGCCTCGGCTGCATCGGCCTTGGCCAGGCTCTGGCCGGTCAGGTGCGGCAGCGGCTCGCGGTCGAGGTCGCGGTATTCGACCTGCAGCCCGGGCTGCAGGGCCTTCCAGCGCGCCACCACGGCCGCGCTCAGCTCACGGGTGACCGAGTTGTCGCCCAGGGCGCTGGAATCGAGATGGAGCAGTTTCATGGCGGAACCTTTGTTCTCAGGGCGGCGGGGGTGCCGCGTCGGGAGCAAAGATTAGATTGTTGCCTTTTTGGGATAAAGATAGTTAAATGTCACGTATCGTTCCAACAGTGGAAATGTCGCCATGCACGACCTGAATGACCTCTACTACTTCGCGATGGTGGTCGACCACGGCGGCTTTGCCGCGGCCGAACGTGCCCTGGGCATCCCCAAATCGCGCCTGAGCCGGCGTATCAGCCAGCTCGAAACCGACCTGGGCGTGCGCCTGCTGCAGCGTTCCACGCGCCGTTTCGCGGTCACCGACGTCGGCATGAGCGTGCACCGTCATGCCCAGACCATGCTGGCCGAGGCGCAGGCCGCGCGCGAGGTGGTCGATCGCCTCAGCGCCGAGCCACGCGGCCTCGTGCGGGTGAGCGTGCCGGTCTCGCTGGCGCAGATCCAGCTGCCCAAGCTGCTGCCGGAATTCCTCGAGAAGTACCCGAAGGTGCGGCTGCAGCTGAACATCAGCAACCGCCGCGTCGACGTCATCAACGAAGGCTACGACATCGCCCTGCGCGTGCGATCGCGGCTGGATGACGATGGCAGCCTGGTGATGCGCAGCTTCGGCCAGGTGCAGGAACTGCTGGTCGCCAGCCCCAAGTACCTGGATCGCGTCGGCCGCCCGAAGACCCCGGAAGACCTCGCCAGCCACACCACCATGAGCATCAGCGAGGACGAGGTACACCAGCGCTGGGAGCTGCACGGCCCCAACGGTGAAGTGCGCCGCGTGGACCTGCAGCCGCGCCTGGCCGGCTTCGACTTCCCGCTGCTCAAGTCCATGGCCCGCGACGGCTTCGGCATCACCATGCTGCCGGAAACCGTCTGCGCCGAGGCCGTGCGCAGCGGCGAACTGGAAGTGGTGCTGCCGGACTGGACCCTGCCGCAGGGCATCTGCCATGCCGTGTTCGCCTCGCGTCGCGGCCTGCTGCCGGCGGTGCGGGTGTTCATCGACTTCCTGGCCGAGCGCCTGCCGCGCGAGATCGAGCGTTCGCGCCTGGACTGCGGCGGCGACTGCGGCAAGCTGGCCGAGAAGATGAAGCGCGTGCAGCAGGACAAGGGCGTCGCCCCGGCCGTGGCGGTCGCCGAGGCCGGCTGAGCCGTCTGCCCGCGCCGCGACGGCGCGGGCTATGCGAGAATGCGCGCCGGCCCGCGACACGCGGCGCCGGCGGCGACTCCCCCGTGCAAGGCGGGGGAGGGTAGTCAACGGAGAGATGGCCGAGCGGTTTAAGGCACCGGTCTTGAAAACCGGCGAAGGGTCAAACCTTCCGTGGGTTCGAATCCCACTCTCTCCGCCACCTTGGAAGGCATTGCGCGCCTGGATCCAGGCAAGCCAGAGCCATGGGGCACTCGATCACTCCTTGGCAACGCTCCGTTTTTCGGCGACGACCTGGTGCCTGAACAACTCAGTGCCTTTCTGCTGCGCTTTCCACGCTCACGATCAACCTTCCTTCCTTGACGCACACCCGCAGCTTGCTTCCGACGGGAAAACCCATCTCCGTCAGCCAGTGGCCGCGCAGGCGCAGCATCGGGACTGGATGAATGCTGCCGGGGTAGTGATAGGTGTTGATGGTGCAGCCGGTGGGCTTGCGGCCTTTCGGCGGTTTGCGTTGTGCGAGCCTGCGGATCGTGTCCGCCTCGATGCAGGCCAAGGCCTCTTCGCGGGACATGATCGGGGGAGCGTGGGTTCAACCCAGACCCAGGTCGTATCGCGGGGTGGGGCTTCCTTGCGTTTGCGTGCCATGCGTTGCCTCCTTGGCGAACTGCGCCCGTCGCGGAATGCGACGGGATGTCGGGAGGCTGAAAGACCGCATAGAGCCGGTGGGCGTATTTCCCCTAGGGGTGTTGTATTGGCCACCCTCCCGACGCAGAAATGCGTCGGACGCACCACGCCGCGGACGTGATGCCTACCTTCAACGGAAGTGGATACCGCTCTATGCGGAGCTTTCAGACTCCGTGTGATCAAGGCTCGCACGCGCACACCATCCGAACCATTCGATTCGTCGCACGAATAGCGCGCTTTCCGGTATGTGGGTTCCGCAGCGGCAGTGGCAGTGTCTATGCCAATAACCTATAGCGAGTGCCGTTACATCAGTTGATAGCGCTATCAATAGTGAACCCCCGTGCCTGGTATCACCCCTTCGACGGCATGACGAAAGTCATGGGCGCTGTGCGGAATCTTGCGATTTCCAGCGGAAATTCAGCGTCTCGGATCATTCGTTAAAAATCCATGTTGCTCTGCAGCGTGCGGCGCGTGAAATGGTAGCGCTACCATCCGGCCCGTCGTCCGTCGGACCCGGTTTAGGGCAGTGCTGCCCAGCTGGACCCCGCACCCAGGGACGCATCGCATCCCCAGGTCAACGGGGAACCATCAGAAATCGGGAGGGGTTTCACAGTGCAGCATTTGACCAAGAACACGTTGTCGCGCGCCTTGGGCGTGGCGATCCTCGGCATGGCCACCTCGGCCATCGCGCAGGAAGCGCCGGCGGCGCAACCGCAGGACCAGGCGCAGCCGGCGCAGGCCGCCGCCCAGGGCGATCTCACCCAGCTCGACACCGTCACGGTGCGCGGCTTCCGCAAGAGCCTGGAGTTCTCGACCGAGGCCAAGCGTGATGCGACCGGCTTCGTCGACGCGATCTTCGCCGAGGACATCGGCAAGTTCCCGGATACCAACATCTCCGAATCGCTGTCGCGCATCCCGGGCGTGCAGCTCAACCGCGACGTCAACGGCGAAGGCCTGAACATCGCCATCCGCGGCCTGGGCAGCAGCTTCACCAAGACCACCATCAACGGCAACTCGGTCGCCACCGCCTCGATCGGCCTGGACGCGACCAACCAGAACCGCGAAGTCGACCTGAACCTGTTCCCGACCGAGTTCTTCAACAAGCTCACGGTCTACAAGTCGCCCAAGGCCAGCCTGCCGGAAGGCGGCGCCGCCGGCGTGGTCGACATGAGCAACGCGCATGCCTTCGACAACCCGGGCTCGCACGTCACCTATTCGCTGCAGGCTTCCGACAACACCGTGGCCGACGGCATCGCCCCGCAGGGCTCGCTGATCGGCAGCTGGACCAATGATTCGGGCACCTTCGGCATCCTCGGCGGCATCTCCTCGGTGCACGGCAAGATGGCCGTGCGCGGCTGGGAAGACGGCGGTGGCGGCTGGATCGACCCGAACCTGACCGCGGCGCAGTGCGGTACCGACTGCGGTCGCAACCCGTCGTCGAACCGCTGGCGCATCCCGGACGTGGTGCCGAGCAACTCGGCCACCATCGGGGCTGGCCTGACCCCGGGCCAGGCCATCGATGCGGCCTGGCTGCAGGCGCACAACCCGGGCCTGACCACCGGCCAGATCGGCGATGCGCTGGTGCCGTACCTGCCGCGCCCGGTTGACATGTCCGGCAGTCGCGACCGCGACGCGGCGCTGCTGTCGCTGGAATGGCGCCCGACCGACAACGCGCACATCTGGCTGGACGGCCTGTACTCGCAGGCCAAGCGTGACAACAACCGCATCGACATGGACCTGGTGGCGCGCAACAACAACGCCAACGGCATGATCCCGATCGACATGCAGGTCGACGAGAACGGCGTGGTCACCGATGCGACCCTGACCAATGCGCAGTTCTTCCTGGAAGCGCGCCCGTACCACGAGACCGTGGACTACTGGCAGCTCAACCCGGGCGGCACCTTCTGGTTCGGTGACGAAGGCAACGTCAAGCTCGACGTGCAGGGCGGCATCAGCCGCAGCTGGATGCGCCGCGACTCGCCGACCATCCTGGTCAACTCGCCGTTCACCACGGTGAACTACACCAACCACAACGGCCGCCCGGTCATCACCACGCTCGACGGCCTGGACCTGAACGATCCGGATGCCGGCTGGTTCTTCACCGATGCGACCGGCAACGGCCGCGTCAACGTGCAGAACGAGAAGCGCCTGACCAAGACCTCGAACCTGCGCGCCGACCTGCAGCTGGGCGACGACAAGAACAACGTCAAGGTGGGCGTGGCGTACGACAGCAACTTCCGTCGCATCCAGGGCTTCGACAACAGTGCCGCGTGGCAGACCTACGTGTTCTCGCAGGTGCCGAACTCGGAGCTGTCGCAGTACCTGACCGCCGGTCCGGACGGCTTCATCACGGTGGACTTCGACAAGTTCATGAAGGACACCAACTACGCGCAGTACCGCGACAGCGCGCCGGAAGGCGGCTCGACCAACAACACCGCGCAGACCGGCAGCTTCGACGAGAAGAACAAGGCGGCCTACATCGAGTTCAACATCGCCAACGACGTGTGGGGCCGCGAGCTGCGCATCAACGGCGGCATGCGCTACGCCACCACCGACCAGACCATCAGCGGCCCGGTCACCCTGGGCGGCGTGCGCCAGTGGCAGAACCTGGACAGCTCGTACAACGAGTGGCTGCCGTCGTTCAGCGCGGCCTGGGACGTGGCTGAGGACGTCGTGCTGCGCATGTCCGGCTCCAAGACGATGACCCGCCCGAACCCCAGCTCGATGCTGCCGGCCACCACCTTCACCGGCATCGGTGCGGACGCGGCGCGCCAGGGCAACCCGAACCTGGCGCCGTACATCTCCACCAACTTCGACTTCGGTGGCGAGTGGTACACCGGCGGCGAAGGCTTCGTCGGCCTGACGTTCTTCAACAAGCGCGTGGAGGGTTACACCTTCAACGGCACCACGATCATGACGCTGTCGCAGCTGGGCGTGCCGTATGCCTCGCTGAGCGAGGTGCAGCAGCAGCAGGTCGACGCCAACGGCGGCTACGACACCTTCAAGGTCAACGTGTCGCAGCAGGTCAACGCGAACGCGGCGCTGAACGTGCGCGGCTGGGAAGCGATCTGGGTGCAGCCGCTGGACTTCGTGTGGCGTGGCCTGGGCTTCATGGCCAACTACACCAAGATCGACCTGTCCACGGTCGGCCACGATTCCTCCGCGCTGGCGGGCAACATCTACGGCGTGTCGCCGAAGATGTGGAACACCACCGCCTACTGGGAGAACGACGTCGCCTCGGTGCGCCTGTCGTACAACTGGCAGCAGGGCGCGGCCGGCTCGGCGACGAACCAGAACAGCATCCCGTTCGCGTACTACTACGGCGACGATCGCGGCCAGCTCGACCTGTCGGCTTCGTACACGCTGGCGAACCTGCCCAGCAAGCCGCAGATCACGCTCAACGTGCAGAACCTCACCAAGGAGCCGATCACCTCGTTCTTCGGCTACGACAGCATGGTCGACAAGTACTACCTGTCGGGCCGGACGGTCACCCTGGGTATCCGCGGTACGTTCTAAGGGGTAGGGCGGGCGACCGCCCCTCCACGTCCGCCCGGTGCCCCACGCGCCGGGCGGGCTTTTCCGATCTCTCCTGGGAGGCGGCGGACTTCGGTCCGCCGTTTCTTTTCGTGGTGGCCCGGAGCGACGCTGCTATGCTTGCGCGCATTCATCCAGGAAGGGGGAACGGCATGGAAGGCAGCATCGTGCTGTTGGTCTATCTGCTGGGCGCGCTGGTGTTCGGCGGCCTGTGGCTGGGGGTGCCGTTCGCGATCTTCGGCATCAAGGCGCTGTTGCAGCAGCTGATCGCCGAGCAACGTGCCACGCGCGCGCTGCTGCATGCGATGGCGACGCCGGCGCAGCGCGACCTGGCGGACGAATACTGCAATCCGCCGGCCGAGCCCGGGTTGTTGGACAGGTTGCGTGGGTTGGCGCGCCGCTGAGGCGGGCTTTCGCGGAGCACGGACCGGCAGGCGCGGGATGGGCCGCGCCGCGCTTTATCAGTGCAGCAGGAGCAGGGCCGCGGCGCCTGACAGGATGACCACGTACAGGATGCACATGCCGATCTTGATCGGCCTTTCGTAGTGTCGGATGAGTTCCACGGTCGTGTCTCTGCCCCTTCCCCGACTGTGATGCTAAGCACCTTTTTACTGTGGCGCCAGTAGGGGAATTCCTGATAGGCCAGAGCCCGCCAAGTCAGGCGTCAACCGGGCTGGTGGAATGCTGAAACTGCGGCGGTGCATCAATCCGGTACTGGTGGCGGGGCGCCTGCGCCCCCATGCTGAATGCATGTCACCGTGCAGGACCACCGCATGATCCCCCTTTCCGTCCTTGACCTGGCGCCCGTCTGCGAAGGCAGCACGCCAGCCGCCGCGTTCGACAACATGCTCGACCTGGCCCGCCACGCCGAAAGCTGGGGCTACCAGCGCTACTGGCTGGCCGAACACCACAACATGCCGGGCATCGCCAGTGCGGCGACGGCGGTGCTGATCGGCCATGTGGCTGGCGGTACGCGCACGATCCGCGTCGGCGCCGGCGGGGTGATGCTGCCGAACCATGCGCCGCTGCAGGTGGCCGAGCAGTTCGGCACGCTGGCCTCGCTTTACCCGGGCCGGATCGACCTGGGCCTGGGCCGCGCACCCGGTACCGACCAGGCGACCGCGCGGGCGCTGCGCCGCTACTTCGATGGTGCCGACCAGTTCCCGCAGGACGTGGCCGAGCTGCTGCGCTATTTCCAGCCGGCGGTACCGGGGCAGCTGGTGCAGGCGGTGCCCGGTGCCGGCGTCGAAGTGCCGGTGTGGCTGCTGGGCTCGAGCCTGTTCAGCGCAAGGCTGTCGGCGGCGATGGGCCTGCCGTTCGCCTTCGCCTCGCATTTCGCCCCCGATGCCATGGACGAGGCGCTGGCGATCTACCGCCGCGATTTCATGCCTTCCGAACGCCTCAAGCAGCCATACGCGATGCTGGCGCTGAACGTGGTGGCGGCCGGGTCCGAGGCCGAGGCGCGGCGCCTGTTCACCAGCCAGCAGCAGAGCTTCGTCAACCTGCGTCGCGGCCGTCCCGGGCGTATTCCGCCGCCGGTCGAGGACATCGAATCGTTCTGGCAGCCGCATGAGAAGCTCGGCGTCGAACGCGCGCTGGCGTGCACGGTGCTCGGCGATGCCGACGCCGTGGGGCAGGGCATCGCCGACTTCGTCGAGCGCCATCGTCCCGACGAACTGCTGCTGACGGCGAACATCCACGACCACGGCGCGCGCCTGCGTTCGTTCGAGCTTGCGGCCAAGGCCTGGGCGGCGCGGGCATCGGCGTGAAGGCCGTGATCGCCCAGGCCTGATTCACGTCGCCTTGCGTGGCGATGGGCTCTGATGCGGCCAATGCCCACGGAGCCCGTCGCATGCCTCCTCGCGAAGACGACATCGAGTTGCTGGCCAGCCTGCTGCGCGGAATCGAAGTGGCGATGTTCACCACCACCGCCGCCGACGGGCGCCTGGTCAGCCGGCCGTTGGGGACCCAGCAGGGCGATTTCGACGGCGACCTGTGGTTCTCCACGGCCGCCGACAGCCCGAAGGTGGCCGAGATCCTGGCCAATCCCCGGGTCAACGTGGCCTACATGGCGCCGGAGCGCAACATCTACGTTTCCGTGGCCGGACGCGCGCGCGTGGTCGATGACCGGGCGAAGATCGAACAGGTGTGGTCGCCGGCGATGCAGTTGTTCTTCCATGGCGGTCGCGAGGATCCGGGGCTGCGCCTGATCCATGTGCGGGCCGAGTCGGCGGAGTACTGGAACAGTCCGGCCGGGTTGTTCGGCAAGGCGCTGGAATTCGTGCTCGCCGCGGTCGATGAAGAGGACGGGGTGCTGTCGGACAACCGCCTGGTCGACCTGCGCCGCGGCTGAGCCGGGCGCGGTACTGCATTCAGGCCAGTTTCGCCCAGGTGCGCTGGGCCAGTTCGACCAGCTGGTCGGAAGTGACGCCGAACGCCACCATCGAGGCGATCGCGGCGATCCAGCACACCAGCAACAGCCCGCCGTCGCGTTCCAGCAGGGCCAGCGCGAACAGCAGCAGGATGACCCCGAACAGGTAGTTGGTGAACGGGATCGGCAGCGACAGCAGTACGCCGGTCAGGGCCAGCAGCAGGCCGGTGAAGGCATGCGCGGGAAAGGGGTCGAGCAGCCAGCGCAGGCGCGGCTTGAGCATGCGGTCCAGCCAGCCCAGCAGCGGGGCGATCTTGCCGACGAAGCGCTGGCCGGTCGAGCGCCTCGGGCCGCGGTTGGCGATGAAGGCCGGCAGCCAGGGCCGGCGCATGCCGCACAGCATCTGCAGGCCGATCATGATGGTCAGCGGGCCGCTGACCGCGCCGCCGATGCCGGGGATCGGGATGAAGGCCGGCAGGATCGCCACGAACAGGAACACGCCGAAGGCGCTCTGCTGCAGGTCGCCGAGGATGTCGCGCAGCCGCAGCAGCTCTTCGGGATCGCCATGCTGGAAGGTGGACAGCAGGGTGCGGATGCCTTCGTTGCGGTAGCGGACCGGCTCGTCCGCCACGCCGAGATCATCCGACGGTGTCATCGGCATCCCCGTTGGCCACCCGGCTGAGCAGCAGCTTGTCCACGCGCGCGCCGTCCAGGTCGATCACCTCGATCCGCCAGCCGGCGAAATCGAAGTACTCGCCCACGTTGGGGATGCGGCCGAAGTAATAGATGCACAGGCCGGCGAGCGTGTGGTAATCGCCTTCCTGGGCATCGGGCAGCTCGGCGCCGCCGAGCACTTCGCGCAGTTCCTCGACCGGCAGCGAGCCGTCGATCAGCAGCGAGCCATCGTCGCGGGTGACCACCAGCGCGTCCTCGTCGGCGTTCTCCACCGCCTGCAGGCGGCCGACCACCGCGCCCATCAGGTCGGAAATGGTGACCAGGCCCTGGATCTCGCCGTATTCGTCGACGACGAGCGCCATCGACTGCTGTTCCTCGCGGAAGATCTCCAGCAGCTTCATCGCATGGGTGGATTCGGAGACGAACAGGGTCTCGCGCAGCTGCTGGAACAGCTGCGGCGCCTTGGGGTCGAAGTGGGTCACCAGCGACTTCACCTCGAGGATGCCGGCGATGTCCTGGTCGCTGCCGCGGTACACCGGATAGCGCGAGAATTCATGCTCGCGCATGGTCTCCAGGTTGCGCTCGGCGGTGGCGGTGGCGTCGAGCCAGGCGATGCGGTTGCGCGGGGTCATCAGGCTGTCGGCGGTGCGGTCGCCCAGGCGCATCACCCGGTTCATCATGTCGCGCTCGTGCTGGTCGATCACGCCCTGCTCGTGGCTCTCGGCGACCAGCAGGCGGATCTCCTCTTCGGTGACCGCCGCCGACTGGTCCTTGCCCAGGCCGATCAGGCGCAGGACCAGGCGGGTGGTGCGGGTCAGCAGCCAGATGAAGGGGGCGGCGACCCGGGCCAGCCAGGACATCGGCACGGCGACCAGGCTGGCGATCTGCTCCGAACGGGTCAGGGCCAGGCGCTTGGGCACCAGCTCGCCGAAGATCAGCGTGACGAAGGTGATCAGGGCGACGGCGATGATCTTGCCGATGTTGGTCGCGTAAGGCAGCCAGGGCATGGTCGCGGCCAGCTCCGCACCGATGATCTCGCCCAGGGCGTCACCGCCGAGCAGGCCGGTGATGATGCCCATCGAGGTGATGCCGATCTGCACCGCGGACAGGAAGTGGTCGGGGTTCTCGGCCAGCTGTAGCGCCGTGGCGGCGCGCTTGCTGGTGGTGGCCATCTGCTTGAGCCGGCTCTTGCGCGATGTCATCAGCGACATCTCGGACATGGCGAAGAAGCCGTTGAGCAGGGTCAGCGCGGCGACGATCAGGATAAGTTCAAGCACGGGCATCCTCCCCGGTGGTTGAAGGGGAGGAGGGGGTCATGCCGCGGGGGGCGGGGCGCCGGGGGGCCGCCGCTGGGGGGGGGTAAGGGTCGTCGTCCATAAGGTGCGCCCGGGGGGCGCCGGCCGATCTTAACAAAGCCCGCGAAGAAACCGTGAACGTCCCGGTCAGGAACCCCTTCCGCGGCACCCCGCACCGCGGAATTACCCGGTTGGGTCATCGAGCGGTCATAATTCCGCAGGTTGCCGTCCCTCCCGCGATGGCTGGATGTCCCTTCTCCATGTTCTCCCTTCAGACGATCTTCGGCTCGGGCAAGCAGTTCTACACGCTCTTGAACGAGGCAGCCGAGGCCGCCTACGACAGCACCAAGGCCCTGCACGCGATGATGCGCGAGGCCGACCGCCAACCGGCGCTGGACGCCTTCAAGCTGGCGCGCCTGCGCGAGCGCACCGCATCGGACAAGATCGGCCAGGCGCTGGTCGACAGCTTCATGACCCCGATCGAGCGCGAGGACATCGAGGCGCTGGGCTCGGCGCTGTACAAGATCCCCAAGCAGGTCGAGAAGTTCGCCGACCGCTACTCGCTGGCGACCCAGCACCTGGCCCACATCGATTTCGCCCCGCGCGCGGCGATGCTCGAGCAGGCCGCCAGCGTCGTGGTGGAGATGGTCAAGGACCTGCCGCACATGAACATCGATCGCATGACCGCGCTCAATGACAAGCTGCGCATGCTCGAGAACGAGGCCGACCGGCTGATGCTGGAGCTGTACCGCGACATCTACTCCGGTCGCCTGGACAACCTGCAGATGTTCCTGCTGAAGGAATTCTTCGAGATCCTGGAAAAGGCCATCGACCGCTGCCGCGAGGCGGGCGTGGTGGTCTACCAGATCGTGCTGAAGAACTCCTGAGACCGCGCGCGTGCTTACCCTTGTCATCGTGGTGGTGCTGGCCGCGCTCGTCTTCGAGTTCATCAACGGCTTCCACGACACCGCCAATTCGATCGCCACCGTGGTGGCGACCAAGGTCCTCTCGCCCGGCTGGGCGGTGATGCTTGCCGCCGGCATGAACCTGCTGGGCGCGCTCACCGGTACCGCCGTGGCGCTGACGATCGCCTCCGGGCTGCTCAACACCGGCGTGGTCGACGTCACCCCGCAGGTCGTGCTGTGCGCGCTGCTGGGCGGCATCATCTGGAACCTGATCACCTGGTGGAAGGGCCTGCCGTCCTCGTCCTCGCATGCGCTGATCGGCGGCCTGTGTGGCGCCGGCCTGGCGGCCGCCAACAACAACTGGGACGCGCTGATCTGGTCGCAGAACGTCGGCGACTGGGCCAAGAACAAGGGCCTGCTGTGGAAGGTCTTCGTGCCGATGGTGACCTCGCCGATCGCCGGCTTCCTGCTCGGCATCGTGGTGATGATGCTGCTGTGGGCGCTGATCGCCGCGGTGGCGAAGATCCCTGGCCCGCTGGGCCGCCTGGCCCGGCCGCGCTGGGTCAATGCGTTCTTCGGCAAGGCGCAGATCGCCTCGGCGGCCTACATGGGCTATGCCCATGGCCACAACGACGCGCAGAAGACCATGGGCATCATCGCCATGACGCTGATCGGCGCCGAGCAGGTCGGCGCGCTGGACGACCTGCCGGGCTGGCTGTCGTTCCTGCATCCGGGCGCCGCCGGTGATGGCCCGATCGCGCTGTGGATCGTGCTGACCTGCGCGGTGGTGATGGCCGCCGGTACCGCTTCGGGCGGCTGGAAGATCATCAAGACCCTGGGCCACAAGATGGTCAAGCTGCATCCGATCCACGGTTTCGCCGCGGAGACCAGTTCGGCGACGATCCTCACCCTGGCCGCCCACTTCGGCATGCCGGTGTCGACCACGCACAGCATTTCCACCGCGATCATGGGCGTGGGCTTCGCCAAGAACCCGCGTTCGCTGAAGATCGGCGTGATCGAGCGGATCATCTGGGCCTGGATCCTGACGATCCCGGCGGCGGCGGGCGTGTCCTACCTGATCCTGGAGCTGTTCCGGATCCTCGGCTGGACCTGATCGATCGAGCCGTCCCGCGCGAAAGGCCCGCCCATGGCGGGCCTTTCGCTTTCCGCGGCAGCGTGACCGCGGGCCAGGTGTTGCCAGGGGTCATCGTGACTTCAGGCAGATGCCGCCATGGACCCGGCGTGATGCCATCGCAGTCGATGGATCCCCTTCGAAGGACACGAAACATGAAAGCAACGCGCACCCTCCTGTGGCTGGCCCTGGCGGCCGCTTCGCCGGCCTTCGCCGAGCAGAGCGTCAGCAAGATCTCCGATGACGTGAATACCAGCGCGGGGCAGCGCTACGGCTCGCTGGCCACGGTGAGCGGCGACATCCATGTCGTGGCCGACGTGCAGGCCGGCAGCGTGCATACCGTCAGTGGCGACATCACCGTCGATCCGGGCGCCGGCGTCGGCGACGTGGCCAGCACCAGCGGCGAGGTGAAGCTCGGCGACAAGGCCACCGCCCGCGGCGTGAAGACCGTCAGTGGCAACCTCAGGCTCGGCCGCGGCGTGCAGGTCGATGGCGACGTCACCGCGGTCAGCGGCGACATCTTCGCCGATCGCGGCAGCCGGATCAGCGGTGACGTCACCGCCGTGAGCGGCGCGATCGGCCTGGTGCAGACCGAGGTCGGTGGCCGGATCACCTTCGTCAGCGCCGATGTCACCGTGGGCGTCGGCTCGCACGTGAAGGGCGGCATCCACCTCAGCAAGCCGAACTTCGGCAAGCAGAACCACCCGCCGCGCGTGGTGATCGGTCCCGATGCGGTGGTCGACGGGCCGCTGGACTTCGAGCTGCCGGTCCGCCTCTACGTGCACAGCTCGGCCAAGGTCGGCGCGATCACCGGCGCCACCCCGATCGCGTTCTCCACGCCGACGCCGCCGAAGGACTGAGCGCGGCGGCAGCAAAGAAAAAGCCCGCCGGATGGCGGGCTTTTTCGTGGTCGGAAGGCGGGGCTTCAGACTTCCAGGGAAGCCAGGTCGCCCTTCAGCTCCAGCCACTGCTTGCGATCCCCGGCACGCTTCTTGGCCAGCAGCATGTCCATCAGCGAGCGGGTCTGCTCGCCGTCGTCCACGGTCAGCTGGACCAGGCGGCGGGTGTCCGGGTGGATGGTCGACTCGCGCAGCTGCTGCGGGTTCATCTCGCCCAGGCCCTTGAAGCGGGTCACGCTGACCTGGCCCTTGATCTTGTCGCGCGCGATCTTGTCCAGCAGCGAGGTCTTCTCTTCTTCGTCCAGCGCATAGAACACCTGCTTGCCCACGTCGACGCGGAACAGCGGCGGCATCGCCACGAAGACGTGGCCGGCGGCGACCAGGGCCGGGAAGTGCTTCAGGAACAGTGCCGTCAGCAGGGTGGCGATATGCAGGCCGTCGGAATCCGCGTCGGCGAGGATCACCACCTTGCCGTAGCGCAGGCCGTCGATCTCGTCCTTGCCCGGGTCGCAACCGATGGCGATGGCCAGGTTGTGCACTTCCTCGGAGGCAAGCACGCTGTTGGAGGAGACTTCCCAGGTGTTGAGGATCTTGCCGCGCAGCGGCAGGATCGCCTGGAAATCCTTGTCGCGGGCCTGCTTGGCCGAGCCACCCGCCGAGTCGCCTTCCACCAGGAACAGCTCGGTGCGCGAGAGGTCCTGGCTGATGCAGTCGGCCAGCTTGCCGGGCAGGGCCGGGCCCTGGGTGACCTTCTTGCGGACGATCTGCTTCTCGGTCTTCAGGCGCGCGCTGGCGCGCTCGATCGCCAGCTGGGCGATCTTTTCGCCAATCTCCACGTTCTGGTTGAGCCACAGGCTGAAGGCGTCGTGCGCGGCGCCCTCGATGAAGCCGGCGGCCTGGCGCGAGGACAGGCGTTCCTTGGTCTGGCCGGAAAACTGCGGGTCGGTCATCTTCAGCGACAGCACGAAGGTGACGCGGTCCCAGACGTCCTCCGGGGCCAGCTTGACGCCGCGCGGCAGCAGGTTGCGGAAGTCGCAGAACTCGCGCAGCGCATCGGTCAGGCCCGAGCGCAGGCCGTTGACGTGGGTGCCGTGCTGGGCGGTGGGGATCAGGTTGACGTAGCTTTCCTGGGTCAGCTCGCCTTCCGGCACCCAGGCCGCGGCCCAGTCGACGGTCTCGGTGTCCTTCTTCAGGCTGCCGACGAACAGCTCGACCGGCAGCAGCTCGCGCCCGGCCATCTCGCCCTTCAGGTAATCGCGCAGGCCGTCCTCGTAGTACCAGCTGTCCTGCTCGCCAGTGGCCTCGTCGAACAGCTTCACGGTCAAGCCCGGGCACAGAACGGCCTTGGCGCGCAGCAGGTGGCGCAGGGCGCGCGCGTTGATCTTGGGGGTATCGAAGTACTTCGGGTCCGGCCAGAAGCGCACGCGGGTGCCGGTGTTCTTCTTGCCGACCGTGCCGACCACTTCCAGCGGGGTGGCGCGGTCGCCGTCGCGGAAGGTGATGCGGTGTTCGCTGCCCTCGCGGCGGATGTGCACCTCGACCAGCTTGGACAGCGCGTTCACCACGCTGACGCCGACGCCGTGCAGGCCGCCGGAGAAGGTGTAGTTGCGGTTGTTGAACTTGCCGCCCGCGTGCAGGCGGGTCAGGATCAGTTCCACGCCGGGGATCTTCTCTTCCGGGTGGATGTCCACCGGCATGCCGCGGCCGTCGTCGGACACCTCGCAGCTGCCGTCCTTGTACAGGGTGACCTCGACGGTGCGGGCGTGGCCGGCGAGGGCCTCGTCGACCGAGTTGTCGATGACTTCCTGCGCAAGATGGTTCGGGCGCGCGGTGTCGGTGTACATGCCGGGCCGGCGCTTGACCGGGTCCAGGCCGGAGAGGACTTCGATGTCTGCGGCGTTGTAACGGGTGTTCATGCAGCTCGCGGTGGCGTGAGACGACGGGCAAGTGTGCGGTCTGGGGCGCGTTTTTGCACGCGGATGCCGTGCGTTCAGTGCGCGGCCGGGGGCCGCTGGCTAACCTTGGGCCTTGCAGAACGTGCCATCGGCCCTCATTTCGGGGGTCAACGGCAAGACCGAGAGGAGGTTCGCGCATGAAGACCCGACATATCGTGATGCTGGCCGCCGGCGCCGTGGTGGCCCTGGCGACCCTGCCGCTGGCGATGGCCCAGAACAGCCGTGGCGGCCAGACCGAGGCGGTGTCCAGCACCGCAGGCAAGCAGGGCGCCGATGCCCAGCAGGCCGCCGACAACCAGGCCCAGGCCGATGCCGACGCGCGCGCCCAGCGCCGCGCCGCGGCCGCCGCCCAGAAGGACCAGGCCCGCAAGGCCCACAAGACCGGCGGCACCGAGGAGGAAGAGGAAGGCAAGCCGCTGCGCTGACCCTCCGCGTGTCGCCCCACCGACGCCCCGGCGCAGGCCGGGGCGTTTGTTTTTCCGATCCGCACCGGCGCCGGCCCTTGGGCAAAGCGCCGGCAACCTGTAAACTATGGCTTTCCGGGAGGCCTTGAGCCATGACCCCCCTGATCTTCGTTACCGGCGGTGTAGTGTCCTCGCTTGGCAAGGGCATCGCCGCCGCTTCGCTTGCGTCCATCCTTGAAGCGCGTGGCCTCAAGGTCACGATGATGAAGCTGGACCCCTACATCAACGTCGACCCGGGCACGATGAGCCCGTTCCAGCACGGCGAGGTGTACGTCACCGACGACGGCGCCGAGACCGACCTGGACCTGGGCCACTACGAGCGCTTCGTCCGCACCCGCCTGTCGCGCAAGAATTCGGTCACCACCGGCCGGATCTACGAGAACGTGATCCGCAAGGAGCGCCGCGGCGACTACCTGGGCGCGACCGTGCAGGTCATCCCGCACATCACCGACGAGATCCGCCGCTGCATCGACGAGGCCACCGCCGGTTTCGACGTGGCGCTGGTGGAGATCGGCGGCACCGTGGGCGACATCGAATCGCTGCCGTTCCTGGAGGCGATCCGCCAGGTCCGCACCGAGCGTGGCGCCGAGAAGGCGATGTTCATGCACCTCACGCTGGTGCCGTACATCGCCGCGGCCGGCGAGCTGAAGACCAAGCCGACCCAGCATTCGGTCAAGGAGCTGCGCTCGATCGGCATCCAGCCGGATGTGCTGCTGTGCCGTTCCGAGCAGGCGATCCCGGATTCGGAGCGCCGCAAGATCGCGCTGTTCACCAACGTTTCCGAGCGCGCCGTCATCAGCGCCGCCGACATCGACGTGCTGTACGGGATGCCGCTGGAGCTGCACCGCCAGGGCCTGGACGAGATCGTCATCGACCAGTTCAAGCTGCGCGACAAGGCCGGCCCGGCCGACCTGTCCGAGTGGGCGGCAGTGGTCGATGCGGTCAAGCATCCGCTGGACGAGGTCACCATCGCGGTCGTCGGCAAGTACGTCGACCACCAGGATGCCTACAAGTCGGTGGGCGAGGCGCTCAAGCACGGTGGGCTGCGCCAGCGCACCAAGGTCAACCTGAAGTGGCTGGAAGCGCAGGAACTGGAAGGCACGGACATGGCGGCGCTGGCCGACGTCGATGGCATCCTGGTGCCGGGCGGCTTCGGTGACCGTGGTTTCGAGGGCAAGGTGCTGACCTCGCGCTATGCGCGCGATACCGGCGTTCCGTACTTCGGCATCTGCTACGGCATGCAGGCGGCGGTGGTGGATTTCGCCCGCCACGTGGCCGGGCTGGAAGGTGCCAACAGCACCGAGAACGACCGCCAGTCGCCGCACCCGGTGATCGGCCTGATCACCGAATGGCGTACCGCCAGCGGCGAGGTCGAGAAGCGCGACGAGAAGTCCGACCTGGGCGGCACCATGCGCCTGGGCCTGCAGGAGCAGCGGCTCAAGCCGGGCACCCTGGCGCGCGAGCTGTACGGCAAGGACGTGGTCGCCGAGCGCCACCGCCACCGCTACGAGTTCAACAACCGCTACCGCACCCAGCTGGAAGACGCCGGGCTGGTGGTCGCGGCCAAGTCGATGGACGACACCCTGGTCGAGATGGTCGAGCTGCCGCGCGACCGGCACCCGTGGTTCCTGGCCTGCCAGGCGCACCCGGAGTTCCTGTCCACGCCGCGCGACGGGCATCCGCTGTTCATCGGCTTCATCCGCGCCGCGCGCGAGCGCAAGGCCGGCGGCCAGCTGCTGAAGGAAGCCCGGGCCTGAGCCCGGCCGGCCGCCGGGTCGGCATTCCCGTGTCGTGAAGTACCTGCGGCCGCCCTCCGGGGCGGCCGTTTTCGTTGTGGTCGCCGGGGCCGCGGGCCGGGCGATGGTTGCGAGTGCATGCATCGTGTCCCATCGCCGCCGACATTCACTACAATGCGGGAGCTGTTCCGGCGCCCGTGGCTTTCCGCCCGGGTGGACCCCCTCAATCGCCGCGCGCGCGCGGCGCTGCGCAAACGCCAGGACCCCATGACCCAGATTGCCAAGATCCACGCCCGCGAAATCCTCGACTCCCGTGGCAACCCCACGCTGGAAGCGGAAGTCACCCTCGAGGACGGTTCCTTCGGTCGCGCCGCCGTGCCCTCGGGCGCTTCGACCGGCACCAAGGAAGCAGTGGAGCTGCGCGACGGCGACAAGACCCGTTACCTGGGCAAGGGCGTGCGCAAGGCGGTCGAGAACGTCAACGGCACCATCGCCGCCTCGCTGAAGGGCCATGACGCCGCCGACCAGGAAGGCCTGGACCGCCGCCTGATCGACCTCGACGGCACCGAGAACAAGGGCCGCCTGGGCGCCAACGCGCTGCTGGGTGTTTCGCTCGCCGCCGCCCACGCCGTGGCCGCCTCGCGCAAGCAGGCGCTGTGGCAGTACCTGGCGACGATCACCGAATCGGACGTCTCGCTGCCGGTGCCGATGATGAACATCATCAATGGCGGCGCGCATGCCGACAACAACGTCGACTTCCAGGAATTCATGGTCCTGCCGGTCGGCTTCGGCTCGTTCTCCGAGGCGCTGCGCGCCGGTACCGAGATCTTCCACTCGCTGAAGTCGGTGCTGAAGGGCCACGGCCTGAGCACGGCGGTTGGCGACGAGGGCGGCTTCGCCCCGGACTTCCGCAGCAACGTCGAGGCCCTGGACACCATCCTGGAAGCCATCGGCAAGGCCGGCTACAAGGCCGGTGAGGATGTGCTGCTGGGCCTGGACGTGGCCTCCAGCGAGTTCTTCGAGAACGGCAAGTACAACCTGGTCGGCGAGAACAAGCGCCTG